>Ga0326760_1001137_pt1 | contig 12142 bp, 8 predicted proteins | sample GCREP_S_FD_207668 | JGI IMG/M metagenome (GOLD analysis project Ga0326760, IMG submission 207668) | Hot spring sediment microbial communities from Geyser Creek Basin, Yellowstone National Park, WY, United States - GCR.EP_S | ecosystem: Environmental > Aquatic > Thermal springs > Near-boiling...
TGGCGCGGGGGTCGGCCCCGCTCTCGAGGAGCAGCTTCACCACCCTCGCGCTGCCGGCCCTCGCCGCGTAGTGCAGCGGCGTCTCCCCGCTCCGGCTCCGCGCGTTCACGCTCGCTCCGCGCTCGATGAGAAGCTTCGCGGCTTCTGCACAGCAGTACCTCGTGGCCGCGTGCAGCGGCGTCCAGCCCTCCCCGTCTCTGGCGTTCACGGAGCCGCCACGCTGCAGCAGGAGTTGCATTGCCCCCACCTGGCCCGCTGCAACATGCAGAGGAGTAAGACCGCCCCTGCTCCCGATGTTGACGTCAGCTCCGCTGTCGACGAGGAGACTAGCAACTTCCGCGCGCCCGTGCTTGGCGGCTGCAGAAAAGCTCCTCAGGTGTCAGCCCCTCCTCATTGTATAAAGGCTAAGCTTTCTCAACTTCGCAACCACGCTCAAGAGGGAGAGGAAGAGCCACTTGAGGAAAACTTTTAGTGCCTGCTCAGACGTAAAAACGTCGAGGATGTCTCTGAATGCGGGACCCGTAAGTTTGGAGGGTGCCGCACGTGAAGTTATTGACTACCTCAAAGGAAGGGCCCATGAGGAAAAACCACATATTGCCGTCCTCGGACCCCCTTCGCCGTATATTTGTAAAAAATTCCTCGAGAGCTACGGGCTCGTAGAAAGCAAGAGGGGAGCTTCCATAAGAGAGGAAAGTTATGAGGAAGAGGATGAAGAAGTTAGCGAAGAAACCTTCTCGATATCAAGACGCGCGTGGTATCTAATGGGTATAGAGCTAAATGAAGTTAAAATTTTATCAGATGAGAGAAATAGAGAAATAAGTATCACATACAAATTCGTTGCTAGAACAGCTCCAGGTAGAGAGAAAGAAAATTATGCAGATATAAAAATATCTATCACTCTGCGAAACGAAAGCGATATTCAGATAGTTGCTGAAATCACTAGGCTGGATAAAAACCCTCAATCAATAGCTATTACTCATAAAAGTACATTAATGTGGAATGGAAACAAATGCTACATAGCGATAGGCATCCCTATAGGGGCGAAGATATACGCATTATTTGAGCGTACAAAAAATGAAATATTGCAAATTGATTTGAAAGATGTAGATCCAAATATAGAAGAATATTTAGCTACAAGGCAAGATATAGATTTTGAATTTTCAGTAAAAGTGGATTCGGAAAGGCGTAGATTAACGTCAGTAGAAGCTAAATATATTAACTGCTCGGTTATTAGCATAGTCCTGAACAAACTAAATGAAAATGCTTTATCCCTCAAAAGTATGATAATTTGTCTCGGTGGATATTTTAACAAAAAGAGAGTTAACAACTACTTAGTAGGTAGAGATGCTTACATGGTATATGCCTTTGACGCAGAAAATTACAGATGGGCTTTAGGGCATCTCTTTGAGGTTGAAGGAGAAGTAACATGGAGAGGATACGATGTGAAAATTACGTGGGACCAATATGGGATTAAAGGAGCAGGAGCAATAAACTGTCTCCTCATTGATGAAAAAGGGAAATTGATATTCAGGGATTGGCACATAGCAAGAGAAGACGTGTATAGAATTAAAACATCCAATAGAAATGTTAAAGATTCTATAAATGGATTAATAGAAGCAATTGAAACAATCTCAAAAGGTAGTAATATCAAATATGATATTGATGATCTCCGGATAATTGGCGATGCGCTTTTACACGCACTTGAACGAATGAAAATAAGTAAATTGTTTGAATATCAAGAAAAGGCTCTTATCGAAATAACTCCTCAATTGCTTGGGATAAGCAGAGAAAAGAAGCACTTCGCCATAGTAGCGAGAACCGCGGGCGGCAAAACATACGCTTTCCTGTTACCTGTAGTGTTCGCTGCCGCTGCGCTTAAAACTAGGGGTTATAGGGGCTGTAAGGCCATACTTTTCTACCCCACCAAAGCTCTCGCTAATGACCAGGCAGATGAATTGGCTCGTTTGCTGTGGTTCTTTAATAGCTATCTGAGAGAGCGAGGCCGCGAAGACTTGGTAGTCAGCATGGGAGTTCTTCATGGAAACATTAAAAGCAGATTTGCTAAGAGAAGCACGAATGAACTATCAGAAATTACAATGATTAAATGTCCAATACATGATGATAAATCGCTAGAAATAAGCTACGTAGAAGATAACGGCATTTGGATAGAGAATATCAGGTGTTCAGAAGAAAGCTGTCAATTAAATACGGAGGAAGAGAATAGATGGATAAATAAATGGATAAAATTATCTCGCGAAGCTATTTACTCCGATCCACCGGATATTTTGATAACAGATGAAGATATGATAAACGTGGTTCTTATGCGCAATCCAGCCGAGCTAACAATTATAGGATACAGCAAAGTTAAAGTTTGCAGAAGGTGCGGAACAACTTATGCTTCAATCAGTAAAAGGAAATGCAGTAAGTGTGGCTCGGAATTAGAGCAATTAAATAGGCTCGCTGAGCCGGTTGCTGTTATACTTGATGAGGCGCATATGCTTAGGGGGAGCTTCGGGATACAAACGTTCTATTTGCTTAAGAGGTTCGAGCAAGCGATAAGAGCGATCCACGGAAAGCCGAAAGAGTGGAGACCTACGTATATCATTTCGAGCGCTACGATACATAAACCTGATGCCTTCGCAGCCAGTCTTTTAGGTTCGCGCAATGTAAGGGTGCTAGAGGCAAAATACGAGGAAAAGGAGGAGGGGGGCTTCAAGGTGCAAGCTAGGCGCATATTCGTTTTCGTAATGCCTAAGGCATACGAAATGCAAGCAACCTGCGTTAGAGCTTTGAGCAAACTCTACAAGTGCGTTCAAGACCGCTCACCTCAGACAATAGTATTTGTAAATACGCTAGCGGAGAGCAATGAGCTGTGCCGCGCACTGCGCGACGAGCTAGAAAATTCCACGGGGGGTCTCGTTAAGGTGGGAGGACACACGACTGACTACGAACAGAGCAGAGTGAGGATCGAGCAGGCGTTTAGCAAGGGCGAATATAACATACTAGTGGCTACGCGTACACTTGAAGTCGGAGTGGATTACGGCTCAGTCGACGCAGCGGTAATCTACGGCATGCCATTTTATATTTCTGACTTCACGCAGCGCATAGGGAGGGCTGGGCGCAATAGAGACGCCCTTGTCTTCGTCATCTTCGATCCTCAAAAGCCCATAGACTATTATTACTACCATAACTATAAGCTGTTATGTGACCCTAAGCTTAGAGATGAAGCAATGTCGCTCGAAAGTTATACGATAAAATCTGATAATATAGAAGCGATATATCGGACAATAAAAAGAGCTATATTTGATTACTTAGCAGTAAATGCTGGCGTCTTTGGAATAGAGAAATTATATGAAGAAGATATACGAACGGGTCACGAAGACGCAGATAAATTAATAAATATTTTAAAGTTTAATGATGATCACTTATTTAGTTATCTACAAAATATTTTTGAATCTGGGGTTGATAGCAAAATACTAGAAAATCATGTTAGAGAAATGGTATCATGGTTAGTCCAAGAAATCGTATCTTCATTGACATCTCTGAAGATTAAGAATTTATTTGAAAAAGCTGATGAAATGTTCCAGTTGCACAATCTTAGGCGAGCAGATAAAGAAGTAGAAGTAATCTTTCCGCCGCTCGGCCACGGTGAAAGTAGTGGCGAAAATAAAAGGAAAAGAGAAATCAGCGCGGCCATTAGGCACTACATGAAGGGCCAGATAACCTCGTATCGCGGTATGTTCTTTATTGTCAACATGATCGAAGGAGATACTGAAGATATTGAAAATTTCTTGGAAAAGAGATGATAACTATGCAAAATATTAATAATATTAATCTTATCGGTGAACTCATTAGAGAACTGAAAAAACTTAGAAATGAAATGACACCACTAGCACCATTATTCGATTATCTTCTTGAAGAATTTTCAAAGAAGAATATCAAAGTAATAATTCCCAGAAGGATTAACGTTAGTTTGAAATTTGATGGTATGATAAACTTAGAGTATTTCTGGTGTCCAGTATGCGGCAGAATATACCGATATGATGCTGCGTTAGGACGTAATTTTGTGTGCGCCTGCGGCGGAAGACTAGTACAAGCATACATTGCAGCACCTCATTACATAACAGATGTTTCGAGTACTCATCGTATACCCAGCAAGGAAGATATATTTCATTCAGTTGAAAAATTTGTCGGAATTTGGTGCAGCAATGTTAAAAAAATAAAACGTATAGTTCGCATCAATCCAGAAAGACCAGTCAGCTCATTAGTTTATGCTTGTCCAGATGAAGCCCGTAGTTGTAATTTCAAAAGTATAATAAACGTTGGAGGGAAGAGTATACCGATATGCCGCTACGAAAGTGGGCGGGATGCATCCTTAAGAGGGAAAGCATACGTTGTTGTGAGACCCCAGCGGCGCAGCAATTCTGTAATGAAAATTGTGCCACCGAGCGAAGCTTTAACGAAGCCTTTTTCTATAACCCTCTACAAACAAGTTGGTGAAGATAAAGTAGATGTAGAGTTTGAGCACGAGTGCATGCCCGGCATTAGCAGCATCACTTTCACTAAAGTCAGAGTGTATCAGCTTACTCTCGCGCTGCTGGCTGGAGCACCTTATGCGAGTAAGGGAGACCGGGTTCCAGTCGTAGTAAGGAGAGAAGACGGAGTTGTCGAGATTCTAGGAAGAAAGATGGAGACAGATGGTTTAATCATAAAGTTGGATCCTGAAAAAGTTACCGAGGTAAGCGAGACCCTCACTGCAGCAATGGGTTTTGATGAAAGCGAGTCTACGCCTACGGTCATCTGCCACACTATAGCGCACCTCTTCCTCACCACAGCGCCTATAGTGGCTGGTCTCAGCGAACATGAGTTCGGTGAGGCGCTACGCGTGGATCCCGACCAAGAAATATACGAAGTGTTAATTTACGACAACTCTCCAGGTGGGATCGGGGGCATAAAGAGCTTAGTCGAAGAGAACGGCGAGATAAAAATGGATTACCTCGCTTTGATCGCTAGGAGAGTGGAGTGCCCACGGTCATGCAGGCTCGCCTGTAAAGCGTGCTTATTCACCCCTAACTGCATGTGGCTGAACTATTCGCTTAATCGCTTCGCTATCCGCTTTATAGTCGACCCAGAAAAGATTGCTAAATATGTCGTTTGACACTCGGCACGGCGAGTTGGAGGAAAGAATTCTATCTTTGCTTAGCAGTGGTCCAAAAAGAGCTTTAGAATTGAAAGATCTATTGGAGAAAGAAAATATAAAAGTTGATTTTTCAGAAATTGTCAGATGTTTAATAAGCTTAAGAGAGCGGAAACTTATAGAAACAGTGAAAGATGAGTTTTTCGATGAAACGCGGCCTTGGACGACTTCGCTATGGAAGTTAGTTGAAAAGAAAACAGTACGGCCTGAGGAGGAGCGCCCAGCGATATCGCTGGTTGTATCGGGAGCTTTGATGGAAGACGCGGGAGATGTTGTAGAAGGAGCTCTCTCCTTCTTCGAGGCGCTCGGCGAAATCGTGTACACCGCTAGGCGCGAGCTAAATATCGCAGCACCCTACATAGACCCGGCATTTACAGGTATCATGGTTAACTACCGATCTCACCTTAGGCGCTTGTCTGAGCTGAGAGTTCTAACGGAGTTTAGGAAGGAAAATGTAGTGAGCTTAGAAAGATTGAAAAATACTATTCTTCCGAATTTGAAGTACAGAGTCATAGGGCGGTACAGTTTGGTGCGGCACAGCGGTGGAAGCGTGAGGGCAAAGGTCAGAGGGATACATTTAAAAATTTTAGTTTCAGAAAATGCAGCACTCATAGGAAGCTTCAACATGACGGAAGTTCACTTCCTCTCGAATTACGATGTTGCTGTACTGATTCGAGGCGAGTTGGCTAGCGCGGTGCTACGCCTATTTTTAAAGATGTGGGACTTGGCAAGAGAACCTGAGGTGAGCGTACTTGAAGGGTAACATCCCCCCTCTCCATTTACTACCTTTGACCCTTTCTTGGAGCTATTTGTACAACATCGTAATCCATATAAGGAACGATTTCATGTTCAAAGCCGATTTGCCATCTTTCTTGAGGGAGGTAGAATCAAGGGAAAATATTCCTCCTAAAGTTAAACGTTATGCACGAAAGCTTAACAACATGTTAACTAGCTACAGTTCGATACGAAAGTTTATTGAAAAGGTATACTATGGATGCTTGAATGAAATTCGAATAAAAAACGAGATTAGGAAAAATCCTTTAAAAATGTTAGAATTAAGGAAGCAAAACATTATAGGATACTCAACTTCCTGCGGTAAAAAACTTAGCGAAGGTAATTTTTATGGAATTTATTCCTACATAGATAATCGAAAAGCTCAGCTAATCCTGTACAGCTCACTATGGCAGAAAGCATTTTACATGCGCCTTAAGTTTGAATACCTGCATAAATACCTTCGCATAACAGAAGGTAATGTGGTAACGTGCATGAAAATTCATTTAAGGAAAGTAAATGTTTATGATCCATTCTCTAGGATTAAGCGTACGAAGCAAACCGAACTACGCGTTTTCCCGGTAAAGGAGAGCGAAATTTCATCCGTGATGTTGAAAGAGATGGCTGGGATCCATGCGAGCCCCTCCTTCGTGATTAACCTTCTAACGGGTAATTCCAGCCTCGACGCGCGGTACATAGTCCCTGTTCCAAGGTACCCCGACTTCCCTAGCCCGCTTGGTGACTTCGCAATTCCACTTGTAACGTTCGTGAAGCCGCGAGAGAGCGTCGCGAGCCCCCACGCGGTGTTGAGCATCGGGGGGCGGGATGTGCTAGTCGAAGTTCCTCACGACGCTAGGATAGTTCGGGGCGAAAGCGAACTCTACGCCGCCCTTCTTATGGTTCGACCGATTACAAGGGAAGTCACTCTCGCCGCGCTAGCCCCCTCCCCGTACAAAGAACTAAATCCCTCTTTGGACAGAAAGTGGGACTATAGAGCTCCATCAGTAAACGAAATTGTTTCGGAAGCCATGAGCCACATTGTTATAAAGGTGGATGATTTCGAAAAAGCTATGAAAATAATAGAGAGTATCCGAGGAAATATTATTAAAAATATAAAACTGCGCAGAAAAGTGTCAAATTGGAATAGATACGCGAAAAAAATTAGGGATAAAATTTTAAAGATGATTTACATTTTCAATGAATCAGATAGATTCAATACGTTCAATGATTATTATAATAATTTAACAAACGATATGGAAGTAATGCAAATAATTATTGAATATGGTTATATTCATGCAGCTATTTATCGGATTTTGAAAAGACGAGGTTTTGTTAAATTATTAAATCCTAAGTTTGCGCGCCTATTACTTACATATTTTTAATGGCGAGCGATGGGAATAAAAACCAGCGAAGAAGACCTTTCAGGGATTGTGCTGTGCACGTTGCGGACGTCTTCGCCGGCGCTGGAGGCTTATCTTTGGGCTTTTACCTAGCTGGCTGCGAGTTAGCGCTAGCAGTGGACGTTAACCCTTACAGGCGAGAGACGTATGAAACGAACATGAGAGTAGGGAAGTTTGTAGTGGCAGATGTGCGAGCACTCGACTTCTCCGCTTTCAAAGACGTAGATATTCTCCTGGCGGGGCCGCCTTGCCGCCCTTACAGCTGCGCTAATAGGCTTCGGCCCGGCCCTCTACACCCGGAGTACGGAGTCGAGTCGGCCCTAGCTGAATTGATTGAAGCCGCTAAGCCGAAAGTAGTAGTTGTTGAGGAAGTCCTGAGCGCGAAAGAGAGACTTCTGCGCCTCGTAGAGCGTCTCAGCGCGCTAGGCTACGATCATGCTTTGAGGAAAGTCGATTTCTACGAGTACGGAGTCCCTCAAAGGAGGAGGAGAGCCTTTTTAATAGGCGCTAGGGCTGGTAGAGCAGCCAGAATTTTTGCGCTGCTCAGAAAGATGAAGACTCCGGGACCCACCGTGGGCGAGGCAATAGGCGATCTGCCCCTCAGCCCTGCGTACGCTGAGGAGAAGTGGGTCGACGAGCCGGGATGGCTCTACGGCCGCTACACCGGCTTGCTCCTGAACCATGAGACGCCGCGGCACCGGGAGACGACGTTGCGCGTGATCAGAGCTGTGCCCCCCGGCTACAGTCTGAGACGCGCAGCTAGGGAAGGGCGCTTGCCCCCCGACTTAGCTAAGAAGGCGAGCGAGCGCCACAGCTACAAGTACCTGCGTTTGGACCCCACTAAGCCAGCGCCAACGCTCCCCAACGTTAGGGCCTCTATGGTGCTCCACCCGCGCGCGGACAGAGTGCTGACAGTGAGGGAGACTGCGCGGCTCCAAGCGTTCCCCGATTGGTTTAGGTTTAAGGGGCCGCTCGATGAAAAATACAGGCAGGTTGCCGACGCAGTTCCGCCGCTCTTCTCGCACTTCCTCGCCCTGGCTATTTTGAAGTTCCTCGGCGCCGCGCGTAGCTGCAACCACCTCGGGCGGGACATATACCGCAGCTGGGTGATTTGGCCGTGCAGATAGTGGCAGCGAAATCTATGAGGGCTAAAGCCACCTCGCGCGACCACTCGATGCTTGCAGCGAGCCGAGCAACAACCTCGTCCTCGGAGTACCTCCTCGGCGGGTCCTCACCGAGCGCTAGCCTGCACAGCACCCTCGCCACGTTGACGTCCACTAGGGGGCGCGTCTTACCGTAAGCGAAGAGGAGGACGGTCGAGGCCACGTAGTCCCCCACCCCGGGGAGGCGGCGGAGTTCCTCGTAGGTCTCGGGGACCCGGCAGCCGTATTCGCGGCAGAGGACCTCGGCGGCCCGCTTCAGCAGCTTAGCTCTCTGCTTGTGGAGACCGAGCGGCCTTAGCAGCTCCTCTACCTCGGAGACTTCGGCTTCGGCGAGGTGCGCGGGGGTGGAGTACTTTTTCACGAACTCTTCATATACTTTGACCACTTTTGCTGCATTGGTTTGTATTAGGAGGACTTCGGCAACGAGGACGTGCCATGGATCACTAGTCTCCCTCCAAGGGTATTTTCTAGCGCCAATCCTGTGCCACCATTTGACTATTTCTCCGACTAAGCTTCGAAGAGCGTTTCTCAGCGAGTCATCCCCTCTCAGCATACCTTCAGGAGGTCACCTCCCATTAGACTTCAGACTTCTAGTACTAATTCTTTCTCATCGAATTCCCCTAAATTTTTAAATTTTTTAATAGCTGTTTAGTTTCCTCTTCCCATTCTTTAAGCATTTTCTTCAGATTTTCGTTACATTCAAAAATAATTTTATAAATGAAATCCACTGTAAAATATCTTACGATGAAGTTTCTGGAACCCTCCTCGTTCCTTAGTCTCTCCACCACATCTTTAAGCGGCGCATCAATGTCTAAGTCTTCATCCCTGACTCTCACGCCGCTAGGCACGAGTAGTTCCAAACGTCCCATGCTCCCTAGATCCTCCACCGCGACGGCGAAGCACTCAGCTTCTCCGAATCTCTTGCACTCAAGAGCCTGCATCTTCCAGCCGCTGAGTAAGAGGAGAGCTAAGAGCACATCAGCAGTATGCACCTTAAGCCAATACTTTTCATAAGTTTCATGAAGCTCTTTACAAAGGCTTTCTGCTATATTCTCCCGAGGTAGAACCTTTACTTTGAACTCGTAGCTCCCAGCTCTAGCAGCCCCCTTCAGGATCTGAGCGAGAGTCACCTGCAGCCTTATGGGCTCTTTAGACGAAAAGCCCCAGCCGGTGGTCTCCAGCAGCAGAGGAAGGAGCGGTGGTGCGCCTTTCTTCAAATCAAAGCCGATAGCTATGCCATTGCTGAAGACTACATAAGCACGCGACTGAGCAGTGCCGGGATCTGCGGCGATGATCTTGGCTATGCCCTTCTCTACTTTTTGCTTTAGGAAGATTTCTGTTCTTTTCCTTAGTTCTTCGGCAATCGTGTCAACTGGGTTTCTCTCGATTTTCTGCAAGTAGTCGGTTATTTCCTTTTTGTAGCACTCTTTAACCGTTTCATCCTCTATAACTTGAAGCCGTTTCTCTAGGTTTCTCACGGCTGATAGCAAGTCCTCTCCAATAAGCTCTGCGATGAGCCTAGCCGACTCTTTGAGCGCCGGGGCTCTGAGCAGAGCCTCGGCGACTTCGCTCAGCGGGGGTAGCACCACCTCGGGCGAGAGCAGCCGCCTCGCGTAGCCCACCGCCTCGTCGAAGCCCTTCACCCTCCGCAGCCTCTCGGCCAGCTCCCGCTGCTTCCCGTAGGCTTCGACCTCGTGGGGCCTGAGCATGTAGGGTAGCGCCGCGTCTACCTTGGCGGCGAGCTCGGGGTCGAGGTGGACCTCGCACAGCCGGCCGCGCGTGAACTGGCAGTGGTGGACGAGCTCGTGCGCGAGCGTCTCGGCGAGGCGACCCGCGAGGTCCCCCTCCGCCAGGCACGGGAGGGAGACGAGGATGAGCCTCCTCTCCGGGTCGTAGCGGCCGCAGACCTCGCGCCCGTACTCCTCGTCCTCGCAGAAGCGCTCGAGCGACGCCAGCACGCCCGCGCAGGGGTCCAAGCCCAGCTCCCAGCAAGCCCTCCCCACGAGCTCGGTGAGCTTGAGGGAGACCAGCTCCAAAGCCCTCCAGAGCGCCAAGCTCGCACCGAGCTCCACGCGCACCCACCTGCACAGCGAGCGCAAGGTTATATCGATGACGCTGCTCACCTAAGTGGGCTAATTGCTTGGCTGTGAAACGGCGCGACTCAGTGTGCCAGCGATCGAACGTAGTTGCGCTGGCCAACCTGAAGCAACGGAATTTCGATCTTTCCTCATCAACCTTTCTACTCTCGAACTAAAAATCATTTTTACATAAAACTTCCTTCGTAAAATTTTTCATTTCAGAATTCCTTTCTTCAAACAAGAATCTAAGAAGGTTTTATAAACCCATACACGTTTTCAGGAACAACGTTCAGAGAGAATAAGGAAAAGATTCACTTGTCTAGGTCAGAACCTCGTCAATGGGTTCATGAGCGTCCTCTTCCGGAATATACGGATTGCGAAAATAGCCCCTTCCGTTGAGAGTTTAGTTTGGTAGCTGGCGGGCTTAAGCTGCTCGAGAGCCGCGCTGAACGGCTGTGAGGGCTACGAGTGGCTGCTCCAGCTTTTCATAGCGTTAGCCTTCAAAGACTGGTTACTGCTGTTCGGCAGCGCGAAAGCTCCAGGAGAAACTTTAAGGAGTTGTGGGGCTCGAAAAGCGGGAGGCTCGGCTTCGAAGGAGGGGCGCGCGGTTTTCGTGGGGGCGGCGAACATCACGTATCGCGTGGTACCGCCGGTGCCCAAGGAAGGCGACCCTGACGAGCTGGGAGAGCGAGCTGGAGTTCTTCGGTAGCTACCTCCACGATAGACTTACGCGCTCGGTTTCATCGGGAAGACCGTGTTGAAGAGCTCCCGCGCAAGCGAGGAGACTCGTGAGGGAGACCACAGGGATCAGGCTCCTCCGCCGCCGATCTGCTTAGGCTCGCTCGGTCCCATAGAGGGGAGAGGTGCTCGGAGAGCTCTTCGCGGAGAGGTACCCGGCGTGTAGGTAGAACTTCAGGTGGAAGGGCTGCGTGGTGGGCGCGCCCGACGGCGTTACCGAAGGCTTCGTTTACGGGTTTAGGACGGCGCGGAGCAGGGTCCTCCTCTGGTACGCTAAGCCCACGGCCTTCACCTAAGGCGATGCGGCTGCTTCTTCAGGTGAGGGAGGAAGAGGTGTAAACGCACGTGGTTGGAGAGGGCAGAGACCTGGGAGGCGCTCGTCGGTGCGCGAATGCCGCGCGCAACTCTCGGATGCCGTGAAGGTCACCACGGTCGGTATCTTTCAATTCTTTCCCAGTTGCTGCACGCAGCAGCAGCTCGCCGGTCACATGGGCGTTCATCGGAAGCCTTTCAATTCTTTCCCAGTTGCTGCCGCCGCAGCCGAGAAGGCGGCGCGGCGAGGCGAGATCCCGCCTTTCAATTCTTTCCCAGTTGCTGCCCTCAGGGAGGACGAGGAGGAGCACGAGCTCGCCGACTGGCTTTCAATTCTTTCCCAGTTGCTGCCGATTGCGAACAGGGGCGTGCGCGCTTGGCGGCTTCGCAGCTTTCAATTTTTTCCCAGTTGCTGCGTGCCCCACGCCTCCCCCCTCGCGTAGTGCGCCCGCCTCTGCCTTTCAATTCTTTCCCAGTTGCTGC
>Ga0326760_1001139_pt1 | contig 12118 bp, 10 predicted proteins | sample GCREP_S_FD_207668 | JGI IMG/M metagenome (GOLD analysis project Ga0326760, IMG submission 207668) | Hot spring sediment microbial communities from Geyser Creek Basin, Yellowstone National Park, WY, United States - GCR.EP_S | ecosystem: Environmental > Aquatic > Thermal springs > Near-boiling...
AGTATAGGTAGTAGCTGAGACAGAAACCTTTCCTTATCGTAGTAATGTTGAAAAGCTTTTTGTAAAGCTTTAAAAGGATAATCTTGGGCTATAACCGCGTCTACTAGACTTTCCATAACGCTTGAGAGATCGCTAAGATCTTCAACTACATTAATGTTTGGAATGCCTGGAACTATTCTCTTAACATAGTTGCTAACTACCGGTATAGCTCCATGATAAACAGCCTCTAAGAGGGTTATTGGAGGAATTATAGCAACATTTTTCAATGGAAGGTACAGAAAGAAGTGCGATCTTTTATAGACGTCGCACTTCGAATCCTCGGTGAGATATTTCGGACGAATGCTCACCGTTATGTTGCGGTAGCTATAAACTATTTCATTTACTTGATCAACTGTGTAAATAATTAAATGTATTCTATGCTTGAGTTTAGATAGTCCGTGCAATATGGCTCTATATGGAAATCTCCACTGATTTATATAACCTATATATAACACTCTTAATATACCATGTTTCAGTTCTTCAGCCTTCGACGACCAAAGCTCATAATTATTATTAAAATTACAGTAATTACATTTATAATAAGGCTCTAATAAGAAGATGTTTCTAAAGGGTATAGTCAGTCTTAAACTATGGGTCAATATCGGGGATGTAGCTAGATATGAATCGATGAACAAGCTCATAGATATTAATCCTGCTCGCCACTTTATTCCTGAATACTTCGGTAGAGTAGCATAGCTCAGGTAATATACGTGGTATATGAATTTAGATTGAGGAAAAACTTTTTTAAGAAATAATATATATTTAAGAGGTACATATATTAAATGTGTCTGTAAAGGCTTTATATGTCTAAATCTCTCGATCCCAGACAAACGTTTTGAATCAATTTTAATGACCTTAAAGCTCATCTCCTTTAATACCTTCAACAAGCCTTGTAAGAATGTCTCTTCTCCACTTTTAGGATGATCCAGATCCAATACTCTTCCTGAAATTATAGCAATAACTTTTTCGCTCATTTAACTGTTACCTATATAACTCCTATATAACTCTAGCTTTATTCAAGACGTTGTTATTTCGTTGCCGCATTTCACAATTAACTTATTTAATCTCCTACTTTTTTCTTAAGACATTCAGATATAGAGAGAGGTATTTTTCAGCTACTTTATCATATGTGTAGTTAAGACTTATCTTATAAGCTTCCTTAGACATTTTCTCTCTCAAATCATTGTTTGTAGCTAAGAGTGTGATTATCTTGACAACGCTTTCCGAGTCTCCAGGCCTGACTATGAATGCGTTTTCTCATTTTCAAAGATCTCTGCAACACCCATTCTTGTTGTTATAATCGGTATACATCCTCTACCAGCTGCTTCTAATGCTGGAAGATTGAATGCTTCAAAGAATGATGGCTGTAAGATCACATGAACTTTGGTATACAGTTCTGCAAGTTTTCATGAGGAGCTTTTCTTAACCTTATTAATTTAGTACCGTGAGGAATTTTCGTTAGAAGATTTTGAGGTATATCGCCTATTAAGATGAAAAGAATTTTCTTTCTCATCGAAGGAGTAAGATTCTTTAATACTTCAAGTATGACCAAAAGACCTTTAATCAGATAATTCCTGCCAAGCACACTTAATATCTTAAGTTGATCGACATCTTTATTCATTAATATGGGAGCTATGTCTGTCCCATTATGTATGATGACGAACTTATTAAGCAGAGTCTTCGGAATAGAGAGTGCTTGAACAAGTACGCTTCGCAATATATACGAGACCGTAGTGACCACGTCGGAGAGCTCTATTATCTTGCGGATCAAAATATTATAAATTCTAATCTTTAAACCCTTAGGTCTGATCGACCTCTCTATCGGAGGATATCCGTGACTTGTAGCTATGGTCTTTTTACGTAAGATCTTTGATAGAAGTGCGATAATTATATTTTGAGGTTCTAAAGCAAATATATGTACAAGATCGCATTTTGCCAACTCTATAATAACTGGGAGAGGATTAAGTAGTGGGATATAACGTACTTCTACATTTTTGGAGAGAATAAGTTTTCTAGGTCTTAATACTGGCACGCCTAACTCTCTGAAAGGTGTTGATAACACGATCATCTTAATGCTATTTAGATCCATCTTAGCAAACGCTTCTATAAGTGGTGCAGAAACCGCATTAGGCCCACCTCCTCCTCTCAATCCACGTAAATTATATGGTCTGTAACCGCCTAAGAAACATACTACGACATACATTTTCGCAATGCGCTCTCTGAAGGTAAATAGTACCAATTTTTATTCACAGAGTTTGTGTGAGAAAATGATCGTGTCAATGTTACTTTTCTTCTTTATATAATCGATCACAAAACCGTGCTTCTCGAGTAATGTGATTATGTCATCTGGCTCATTTACAGTCGTGTGTACTTCGACTACTATCCCATTTGTTATAGCTAAAACGTTTTGTGAGCGTTCGAGGACGCGTTTTTCCATACCTTCAATATCCATTTTTATTAAGTTTATTTTATCTAACTTAAGCATTTTTATAAGTTTATCCAAAGTCACTGTTGGAACAGTTTCACTATGTTTTATGCTGGTTCGTAGTTTAAATATATGTGTAGCTAGCATTGATGATGATGCCCCCCACGTTTCTGGAATTAAAATATCATGGAAACCAGATTTGTCTGAAAGAGCGATTTTAAGAGGTATTACAGTACTCTCTAAGTTATGTAATTTTATATTAAACAATAGTAATCGATAATTACGAGATACAGGCTCTATAGCAATGATCTTCATTTTATTTTGCTTAATGATATCCTTTAAATTCTGAAAGATCCAAACCGTAAATAGACCTATATGTGCACCACAATCTATAATGACACCTTCTTTGAAATTCTGCACATATTTTATACTTAGATCATATATCGACTCTTCAAAAATCTCTTCAAATATGGTCCTAAACTCCGTAATATAAACCATAATACTTTTTAGACTTCTTTTTAATCTTATGGTAGCATATATTTCGAGTACTAACCCTATGATAAAGAGTAAAAATAGTTTCAGATCGTGATGTCTTAATGCGAGCTTTATTACTTCTAAGACCTCTAAAAATGGATTCAGCAGCTTAACAATTGCACGAATATTTGCTTTGAGCATCTTAAACATTATAATTTTCACCCTCTAAATGAAACTGATTCTTTGCCTTTCTTAAGAAGATTCTCGAATATCTTCATCTCGCAATATTCGACTCTTTCCCATCGAAATTTCTCTGCATATTCTCTGGATCTAGTAGATATATCTTCTCTATGCTTCTCTTCCCGTAATATCTCAACAATTTGATTTGCTAAAGCTTTATAATCATTAGGTTCGACAAATATTGCGATACTACCATAAAGTTCTTTAAAAACTGGAATATTTGATAATATACATGGAAGCCCACAAGCCATCGCCTCAAGAGGGGCTAGACCAAAGCCTTCGAAACGCGAAGGAAACACGAATACCTTAGACTCATTTAATAACTTTAAAAGATCAGCATCGGGCACGAATTTAGTGACTATTACATTATCTATTAAACTTAGCTTATTTATCATTAGCTTTAACTTGTAATAGTCCTCCTCTATACCTCCTCCGATAATAATTAGCTTAGCATTAGGATCTTTTAAACGCACTAAAGTCCATGCTTTTAATAAAATATCTATACCTTTTTGATTAAAATCTATTCTCCCGAGGAATGCTGCATCATATATTTTAGGCAGATTAAGAGGTTTAAACCTATGAATATCTACTCCATTTCCACATACATATATTTTTCTGCTTTCAGGTTTAATTCTACTGATCGTTTGTATGGCGACGTATCGAGAGACTGTTATTAATGCGTCAGCATTTCTTAAAATAACTCTCCAAAGAAGATCTTTAGAATATTTTATAGGCATTGTTAACAAATGCTTTTTTGATCTTATATCATCACTTGATATGTAGTGTACTACTATCACCACTGGTTTTCGCGAGACGATTTTTGCTAAAAATGCGAAAAATACGTTTTCAAAATCCTGATTATGCACATAAATAATATCATATTTTAATTTCAAAGCCACTGCTATAGTTATAACTAATAGTTTAAATAAACGAAGTATTTCACCAACTTTTGATCTTTTGCCAGGTGTTAAACCTGTTATTATCGGAGTATAAGTCAGTTTGCCGTAAAGTGCTTTTTGAAGATTATAGTGTTCTAAAACATACATTTTAATACCTTTTTCATGAAATCTTCTTGATAACTCTAAAAAACGTCGTTCATCGCCACGTATTTTTTGTCCGTATATTGAATCATGTAAAAAGAAAACTAATAGCGTGATGTTCATGATCTCACTTTCTTATCGCCGAAGTACTTCTAATAATAATTTTATATACTCCTTCGCTATATTTTCCCATGTATATCTGGCTACTAAAAACTTAGCTTCTATAGCGGTTCTTCGTCTCAACTCATAATTTTTCTCTAATTTAATCAAGGCCTCTATTAATGTATTGACGTCATCTATATTAAAGAGCATATAATGTACATTCTTTTTTAATCCTAATTCATATAAACCTTTGATACCATCAGACGTCGTTAAAAGAGGACATCCTGCGGCAAGAGCATAAATAGCTTTAATATGAGGACCTGTATATGAAGGTTTATGAGGCACTATACACGCATCTACAGCAGTTAATAGATCAAATATATTTTCTATGAAACCCAATGATCTTATGAATTGTAAATTTTTTAATTTTTCTGTACCACGTCCTGCTATTACAAACAAAAGGTTCTTTCCTGTAATCTCCTTAAATCGTTGTGCAACATATTCAGCGATAGAGTATAAATATGATACAGCCTCTCTATTAAAAGAGGCATGCAAAGGTCCGAAGAATGCGACAATGAAATGATCTTTTGGTAAACTCAATTTTTCTCTAATAATAGCGGGGTCTTGACTTGATGACGTAGAAAACTTTGGTATACCTGATGGTAATATTGCTGTTTTGTTTTTAAGTACTTTACCATAGTGACGATGTAAATAGCGTTCAAGATCCTTACTGACAAAAATTACCATGTCATAAAGATAAAAGTTGAGTATGACAAGAAAATGCTTTATGATTTTGCATAATCCTCTCGCTTTAGCCACATCGTAAAGCCAAGAAAGATCATGTATGATAAGAACAAACTTTTCCGCCCGTAAATGGAAGATTACCCTGATAATTATCGTTCTAAGAGGCTGAAATAACTCGACCTGTAATATGTTATGTCTCCCAGACTTTATCACCTGTTTAATCCATTTAAATATCTCCCATATACGAAATCTCCATCGAGGAAGAGGAATAATATTCACGTTCTTAAAGTCTTCAACTCTGAAGTCTCTCCATAAATATATTGAGAGAGTAACTTTACATCTGAGTCTCGTTATCTCTTTAATTAATTGCCAAATTCTCTCGCTTGATCCACTACATGGCGGAAAATAATCTCCGGCTATAATTAGTATTTTTAATGTCATAAATCCTTAAATCTTATTTTCTTCATAAAATATGATGTTAGAAGATATATTTCTCCCAACCCTGTAGATAGCTCACTGATTAATATATAAGGATCGAAGTGCTTTCTGTAAATAGGATATATAATGTAATAAAACACTAGTGGTATTAGGATACCGCGTGTTTCTCCTGTTATGATTAATATCAAACTAGCCACCAAGATCATCCGTATAAAAAATTTAACAGTATGCCCAATATTAGCTTTTAAATACCATAAACCAAATTTTTTTAGGAATAAAGGGAAACTAGCGTTTTTAAAACTATCTATCGTATTGCTAATAAGTCGACGTTTTTTAGCAGGTTTATAATGAAATGCTATAATGTCTGGCGTTTTATAGATTTTAAGCCCAGTTCTTATTGCCGCATGAAAGTAATAACCATCTTCATGAGCCCTGGCGAATTCTATATCATACTTAACTACGTTAGCAATTTTACGTTTAAGGCTAAGAGCCATTTGTATGAAATCTGCCATTCTCTTAGCTGGGAATAAACGTATGTTATTAGGTTTAGGTATTTTCATGAGTTCGTCTAATTCTGGAAACGTTTTAACTTCAAATACAGTACTTGAGAGAATATCTATCTCGGGATATATAGAATGCGCCTGTAAGTGAGCATCTATAAACCAAGGAGGTATTAAAACATCTGAATCTAAAAATATCAAGATCTCTCCTCGTGCTTTCTCAAGCAAGATATTTCTTGCCAAAGCTATGTTTCTAACATTTTCACCTATAATTTTAGCCCCATAAATCTTAGCTATTTCAAGAGTTCTATCACGACTGCCACCGTCTACAATAAGTACCTCTATATCATTTATATTCGATTTATTTATGAGGCTAAGTAGTAAGGGTAATGTTTTCTCAGAGTTTAATGTAGGTATTAATATAGATACTTTAGTCATACTACTAAATTCTTGTGAGAATATTTAACTCTTTAAAATTGAAAATCTATTCTATATAGCACAGTTTTTCTGTCATAGAGTTCACATATATAACATTAGTCTTGCTGGATAATTTGTCAAAAGATTCAATGAATGCGTTAAGCAAATTTTCTATATCATATTTTGCCCTCATTGCACGTAAAGAAGATAAGGAGTAGTAAATGTGGTGAGATTCTGACATATTTAGACTATTCTTAATATTTGCAATAGTTCCCGTAAAGTATACTTCTCCTTCAGGCCCATTCAAATCGTATACACGTAAACCTGGCCATTTGCTTATTATCTCAGTTAAAAACCAATACGGTGTAGGTCCTACATAATGAATAGGCGTCCTAGGATCTCCATAAGTTGCTATGAACATAGCTTCATGAATATATTTTTGTGAGAAACCTATGTAAGTAAGGCTGGTGCCCCAATATGTTATTATTTTAAAAGGTATGAACAAAACGCTTGCTAAAATAGCAATTAAGATCATTATTTTTATTAGTGATAAAAACGTTTTATTCTTATACACTTTCTCTGTCTTAATACTTTCTATCTTGAATGTATTAGGTTTTCTCTCTAAGGTTCTTAGAAGAAGTAATAATACTCCGTAATTAGGAATAATGAAGAATTCAAGAACTCGTTGAGGATGAGCTGTTCCTGTCGCTCCGTAAATTGCTAGAAAAATAGCTGACAAGCTCCATATATAAACAACACGCTTAGTTAAAAGCTCTTGTATCACTTTTCTGAACTTTTGTCCGGAAAAGAGGTATAACAGAGAGAAAAACGTTATGAACAGAATTATAAGATTAATAGAGAGTACCACAATATTTTTAAGAAATAAAATGTTTGAATAATCAATCTTAATTGGTATTGATCCGTATCTCTCTTGAGCTTTATAAACATAAATTAATGGATTAATCTCGAAAGATAGAAATCTGTCTATAGCTGGTAGTAATGCATAGTTTAATTCTGCATAAAACTTTTGTATTGACCAATCTGATGCATAACCATGCCATATTAGAAATATAGTTATAGATGCTAAAATATATGTCATTTTTAAACTAGCTACTTTCTTGACTATATTATTAAAGAGAAGATATGTAAATAACGAGATCATAGTTAACGTAGCAAAATATATGTGAGAAATAGTTATAGCAGAAACAACTATTATTAATAATATATATAATTCGAATCGTTCTTCATCATCTAATCTAGTAAGTAAATAAATAAGTATTCCATAAAGAGGAAGCACAAAGATGTAGTGATTAGTAAAACTAGGCTCAGTGTCACTAATGGCTACGTAAAGAGGTGCTATAGTTAAGAGATAAAGATAATATTTTGATGTTCTAAAACCTGCAACTATACATAACATAGAAATGGCAAGTATCAGCCTTAAGATAATAGGTAATAAATGACTGACAACATAAACAGCCTCTAGATCAGTCACATTTGTAAAAATTGCTGAGAAAATTGCATGAGCTACATCTGATACAGGAAACGGATACTTAGGATCAGTCACTAATCCATAATTTAATGCATGAAAGACCTGGGCTTGATGGAAATACTCTGTTTGAAAGCCGTTTTCATACATAAGTCTCGGCAACTCTATATACATGACAGAAACTATTGTTAATAGAATGACTAATGAAAAACTCTTTCGCAAAAGGCTTAAGAACATAATAGGAATCAGTACGCTGACTCCTATCCAAAAAGTAAAAGGTAATCTGCTTAGTATATAAAAAGCTGAATCTATATTCGATTTATCTATGCTAGAAAGCATTATTGCTGTAAATATAGAGCATAGATAAAAGACAAGTATTAATATTGTTAATAAATGAGTAATACCATTAAGTATTCTTGTTTTCTCTATAGTCATACTACATTGCTCTATATCGCTTTTACTCTTATTAAAGAACGTTATAATAAACTTTTTCTAAATTTTCTACAGCTTTTTCTACCGTGAAGTTCTTAGCGAACTCTCTTGCTTTTTTTGAAAAGCTCTGATACGTTATGCTATCACTAAGCAAGGTCTTTATAGCCTTGGCCAGCTCAAACTCATTATTAGGTTGGACAAGGAGTCCTGTCTCATTTTCTATCAACATCTCTGGGACCGCACCAACTCTAGTAGCTATCACAGGTATTCCTAAGGCTTGAGCCTCAAGGAGTATACCCCCGGTATACTCCTTGAGGGATGGTAATACTAATACTTTGTGAGATTTTATTAAAGCATATTTCTCCTCTTCTTTAATCACCCCTGAGAACATTATGTTATTTTTTAAGTTAAGTCTTTCAGTAAGGTTCTTCAGTTCTTTGAGATAACCAGGCTCTGCCGGTCCTGCTATAGTAGCCTTGATGTTACTTAAGTGTTGCTTCACTATATTTAATGCTTTAATAAGAATGTGAACACCTTTTTTAGGGACTATTCTGCCTAGATAGAGGACATCGCCTAACATTTCGGTCTGTATATCTATGCTTAACAGTCTCTGTGGTATAGCTGGAAACCTTATTAGAGATATGCTTTCATCAGGAATACCTTTAGAACGTAACCAATCCTTCTCTATTAGCGTATGAGCTATGAACATGTCTACATCTCTACTTATTAGTTTTAGGGCTAATACTGTAAATGGCATAGCTAATTTTTGCGTAAGAAAGTCGAGATTAACGGCTGGGTGATGAAGTTCAGCGATAAGTCTATACTTAATACTGCTTCTCCAGAGTGCTAACTGAATTAAGTGTGGATGAAGGTTATGTTCGTGAACAATATCAGGTTTAACTTCCTTTATCACCTCTCTAAGATTCTTTAAAAATCTAGCATAGCCTAACTTTAACTTTCCAGGTTTGAGTTTATAGATGGTTACTCCATCTCTTTCTTCTACACCATACTCGGTTACTTGCTTCAATGTGGTGACGTCAAACGGTGTTGTAATAACATATACTTCATGTCCTCTTTTAGCAAGCTCTGTACTGACACTTCTAACAATAGTCTCAACTCCGCCAACAGAGGGAGGCCATGGGTAATAAGGGCAAACTATCGCTATCCTTATTTTCATTAATCAGACCTGAATCACTCGTTAACTAGGAAGCTGAGTATTACATCTATGAACCTCTGCTTAAAAATGCTTTCATCATATTCGAGTGCTCTCAAAATTACTCTATTTATGTCGAAGTCATCATAAAATTTAACTGCTTTTTCCATAGCTTCAACAAGTTCGTGAAGGTTGCTAAAGCCGATGCCATATCTACCTTCTGCTATTATCTCTAGCCAGGGACCGTTTGAACCCCTCCTCACTATTGGTATACATCCAGCAGCCATCCCCTCCACAACAGCTATTCCAAAGGGTTCATGAGGCGCTGGATGAACTATGGCTTTAGCTCTAAGAAGTCTGTCCAGGACTATTTTTCTATCAGCACTTATTAATATCTCTACATTCTTCTCTAATCCAAAATTTCTGATTATTTTAAATAATTTCATCTCCTCTTGTTTAAAACCGATTAAACTCAACTTGACATCGGCGATTTTTTCCTTTAACCACTTCATAGCGTAGAGAACGTCCACAAATCGCTTTTCTGATTCAAACCTTCCAACAGAAGCAATTAAATTTTCTTTTTCAAAAGAGCTTTTCCTCAACATCTCATTTATTATGCTAGAAGCAACTGGTGGATTAAGCAAAATTATTTCTTTGTTGCTTACTTGAAAAGTCTTCGCTATGTGTTCTCTAGTTATTATGGAGTTTGCTACCAGTAACCAGTTCTTAGGCTTTTTGTCAGCTACATACAATCTTGGGAACATAAATTCATGGATTTTCCAAATAAGCTTTCCATGGAGCGTATCTCTATACTTTCTTGCTACGTATCTTTTAAGCTTTAGACGTGTCGCATGGGGATAGTGCATGTAACACACACCTTTACAATCAGCAATGAATATAGGAATATCATCTGAAGTAATATAAATGTCAAAGAAGTCTCTTGAAGTTTTAGAGACTTTATAAGCTATATAAGCTACAGAATATGGATGCCTGAGAAATCTTGGCACCTTAACATAGTATATGTTTACACTTGGTGCAGTTCTCCCGAAGAACCGAGCTGAGGACTGTAGGCCTTCGGGATAAGAAGTTATCAATGTTATTTCATAACCGACACTATATAATGCCTCCAGAATATTCAACATTACAAAGTCTCCACCACCAAGATTGACGGCGAAGTCGTAAATTACACCGACCTTCATGGCTACCTTCTCCACATCACTTCCTTTGTCCACGAACTCCTCAGCATGGCTACAATGAGATAGACTTGTTGTAGTATCCAAACTCTATAGATGTTTAGTACTAGAAGTGCTGACCCTGCTCCAATAAGGGCTAGCGCTATGAGAGAGCCGGATACAGCACTAAGCACTAAGAGTGTCACCGATATCAGTAAAAGCCATGGGTTAACTATATGTAACCACCACTCTATCCTCCATATTCTCTCAAACGCGCTATTGTACTTGTAGACCCCTCTTCTCTTAGCATACTTCTTCGTAGTCATAAAGTTTATTATTAAATGGTAAGCTCTCCTAATTCTCCTCCGTACCTGACTTCCTCTTATTGGCTCTTTCACTACAATGTCGTCTACCTGGATTGCTCTATACCCTATAAATGCAATAAAGGAGCCAAAGCTACTATCATCGCTGCCAGGGAAGTCCGGTAGACCATGCTTCATCAGAAGGTCTGCTCTAATGGCTAGAAATGGCCCATTATGGACTGGTGTAGCATATATTTTCGACTCGGCTACTCTAACTACATTGTAGTAATTGCGATAGGCTTCTTCATGTATATCAACATCAGTGTAATAGATACAAGCTGTCACAGAGCCCACATTAGGATCAACAAAGTACGAGACCATTTTACTTAGTGCACTAGGTTCCCAGAAAGCATCAGCATCAGTAAACACTACTATCTCACTATCCGGGGAAATATAGTTAAGGGCTTTGAGTAGAGCATAAAGCTTTCCCTTCCTCCCAGGATCAACCATAAGCTTTAAATTGAGATCCGTATGATCAAGCATCCATTCTTTTACAGCTTCCAATGTTCCATCCTCACTCCCACTATCAGCTATAATTACCTCTATTAACCCACGTGGATAATCTTGGACATAAATATCGTTAAGTTTTTTCCGAATAAATTCAACCTCATTATATGTTGGCACTATGATTGAAACTCTTGGCTTATATCTGGGGTCTCTCCTTACATCCCACGGCTTATTCAGCCACTTCTTCTTTAAATAATGATAGTATGCGAGTGGAAAGCTGAAGTGAGCGAGTACAAGGATTAGTGCTAGTACTGTTAACGCATCTATCAAGCTATTGAACCCCCAATAGCTATTTACATGCTTCTTGTAGAGCTCTTCTAATAGCTTCTCTGTATAGTGGTGTTTGCCAAGCTATGTGCTTGCCTATGCCTAGCTCAAGGTCTTTCTGTGGCGGTGGCTGGTCTACCCATAGCTCTGGGTCTCTATACGTTATGGAGCTTATGATTAGGTTGAGCTCTATGAGCTTCTGCATCAGCGGCAGCTTCTCCTTTGCTGGTAGCGTATCGGGGTTCTCAACTGCCTCCAGTAACCACTTCCTCTCCTCAGCACTAAGTGAAAGGATGAATGTACCTAGATCTTTAGAGGCT
>Ga0326760_1001142_pt1 | contig 12099 bp, 9 predicted proteins | sample GCREP_S_FD_207668 | JGI IMG/M metagenome (GOLD analysis project Ga0326760, IMG submission 207668) | Hot spring sediment microbial communities from Geyser Creek Basin, Yellowstone National Park, WY, United States - GCR.EP_S | ecosystem: Environmental > Aquatic > Thermal springs > Near-boiling...
GCACGCCGTACCTTGCCTTCACCCACTCCGCGTCCGCCCTGACGCTCCCGGGGTCGTAGCGCTCCATGTCTCTCACGCCGCGAGCGCGAGCGGCAGCGCCAGCGCGAGCGCGGCCTCGACCGCCTCGGCGAGCATAAGGCACTCCGGCGTGGGCTCGTAGACGTAGGCCCTGCCGTCGAATGCCACGACCTCGCGGCGGCCCTCGGCGTGCGGCGCGGGGCCCGCTGAGGCGCGAGGCAGCGAGTCTCCCGCCGGGGGCGCGGCATTGGCCCCGCTCGGGGCCTGCACGGCGCGGGCGGGGCCGGTGAAATCTGCGCCTGAACCCAGCCACGCCAGTACCTGCCGGCGGGAGGCACGGGTTAGAAGCCGGTACCCGGGAGCGGGGAGGGCATAGGCCCAGGACAACTTTTAATCGCCTGGGGAGTCTGAGCTCATGCCTCAGAGGCCGGGGCGCTGCTATAGGCGAATCAAGGGACCCCCGTACGCGAGAGCAGAGTACATACACGGCGCGCCCGTAATACAGATACCGAAATTTGACATGGGAGCGGCAAGCGCTGCCGAGCGCGCTCGGCTCACGATGGTGGCAAAGCTCGTGTCCAGAGAGCGCGGACAGATTAGAATGCAAGCGCTCGAGGCGGCCAGACAGGCAGCGTATAGATACCTCTCCGGGCGCATCGGCGATGCGAACTTCTACCTCAGACTTAACGTCGTGCCGCATCACGTGCTGCGCGAGAACAGGATGCTCGCCATGGCAGGCGCCGACAGGCTGCAGGAGGGCATGAGGCTCGCGTTCGGCACGCCAGTGGGCAGGGCGGCGAGAGTGGAGCCGGGGCAGGTGGTGATGTACATCGAGTTCATGCCAGAGCATGCCGGGCACGCGAAGGAGGCGCTGAGGCGGGCCGCGTCAAAGCTGCCTCTTCCAATGCGCATAGTAATAGAGCCTAAGGCAGCAGGCAAGGATGGAGGCGGAAAGGCGGCTGTACAGGGATAGAATCGAGGCCGCGCTTCTGCTGCTGGAGAGAGTACTCACGGGAGCCCTAACCTCCCGCCCGGCGCTAGTCGCTGAACTGCGGGCAGTCTACCGCGAGAGGAGAATAGAGCCGTTGAGGGGCTTCTCTAAGGACGGCATTTACGACAAGGAGGTCGCGACCGTGTACCTAGTCGGAGTTCACGGTGCCGGAGTCATATCGCCCGGTAATTACGATAACATATTTCACGTTGAGAATAGGGCAATGGACGTGATAGAGGCGCTGAAGACCTCTGAGGGCTCGCAGAGCCCCGGGGCTCTGGATGCCGTCGCGAAAAGTACGCTCGAGATAAAGGGAAAGTCTGTGAGCGATAAGGTATTCAGGGCGCTCCGGGTAATTTTCACAGGCACAATTTTTGGGTACTACGACGAGCAGCTGCTCACGAGGGCAATAAGGGCCTACGAGTTCCTCTACCCCGAGCTCTCTGAGCGCCTTCTTAAGTACGCCGCATACTACAGCGCATATAAAATAGCCGAGGCAATAGCTATCGGCGCGATAAAGAGCCCCGAGGACTTGAAAATACAGAAATACGCCTACTGCCTCAAGCTCGGGTTCCAGAGGTGCAAGCCGTCTGACAGGCTGATAACCGAAGTCGCCTCGTCCGTCTACAGAGTTAGCGAGTCAGTTCTGGCAAGGCTGCTCGCCAGGGATGTAATACCAAAGCTGGGGTAGCCTAGGCCCTCCGCGCCTCAAGTTTTTCCCAGACGGGGCCTGCAGGCCCGCGGAGCCCGGCGGGGACGCCCGCGCGCGGAGGACAGGCAAGCGGTTGGGGAGACGCGCAATCATGTGCGGCTGACGGCTCCCTGCCCTGAGAGGTGGGGGCTCTGCGCCCGCTGGGGCCTCCGCTTGCCGCTCGGGGCCCCCGCGGACGCGGCACCACGCATCAGGCCCTGCTGCCGGCGCCTCCCTCCCCGCCTTGAAGGGCGGGCGCCGCAAGACGTGCAGGCCGTAGAGGGAGGCCGAGAGTAATGCCAGACACCCAGAGGCTTGATCTCAGGAGACAGATCCGCAGTACCTCGAGACGTACTCGCTCAGGATGTGCGAGAATTCCTCATACGCTGCCAGCTTGCGGTACAGGCTCTTGATGAGATCATCGGTGGCGTAGCCGTAGCGCCTGTATCTGCATGCCCGGACTAGGGTGGCGAGCTTGTCGGCAAACGCAACGATCCTTCCCGTTAAGTCCGTCTCGTACCTGTACTGCTTGAATAGCTCGAGTAAGTGCGGGAACTCGCGCCTGAACACCTCCTCCTCCAGGTCCTCCCAGCGCAGCCTCTCACGCACGCTCCGCGCCGGGTGGCCAAGCGCAGCCTCGGCCAGGTCGTGCACCACAGCCGCCGCTATGACCCCGTCCACGTCAACGTCAACGCCCTCGGCGCTCAGCCTGACAGCCACCTCTCCCGCCAGCAGCGCCGTCAGTAAGATGTGCGCACAGATGCTCTCCGGATCTGAGGCGCCGCGTTGAAGCCAGCCGACTCTCGGGGTCTTGCATAATGTATCGACAACGGTAACCAGGTCCGAGATCTCGCCGGGAGGCGCGCTGTCCGCCTGCATGACACGCGGCCCGACACGCCCCCTTTTTAACTCCCCCGCGCCGGTCCTCACTCAGTGGCGAGTCAGGAAGGGCGGGGTAAAGCTGGCAATGGCCCGAGTGGGCGCAGACAGAGAGCCGTGGGGTAATGCCTACCGAGCCGGCGGCTCATGCCGGTAGACCCCAGCACATTGCACAGTGGCATTGCGTGAGCTATGATAGGGCGCGGCGGAGTGCTGCGGGGTTGCGAGAAGTGCGAGAGGCGAGAAGGACGGCAGAGTTCACTGTGAGACTCGCTGTGTAGTACAGGGACGGCTCCCGTCCTTAACGATCTTGACAGCGGCTCAAGCGGGGGGCCAGAGGGGATTTCCTGCATCGAGGCAAACCGTAGGCCCGATGAGGGGGCGCGGCCCGCCAGGCTGCAGTCCTGAGCGCTGGCGGCCTCCCGGGAGCGTGGAGAGCTACTAAGGAGTTAGAAGGAGGCACGGGGCGCGCCGAACGCAAGCGGGTCCGATCTCGGACTGATCTCGTACGCGTACGGCGTTCTCATCACCGCCGGCACCTCCTCTCTCTTGAAGTTCGCGAGGGCCCAGCTGAGCTTGGCATAGGCGACCTCTGGAAGCATGTCCTCTAGTGGCACCACGCCGAGCGAGAGGAGCTCCCTCCCGCGCCTGTAGACGAGTAGATTTGTCCTTCCGTGCAGCGTCTGGCTCGTCATTGTCACGACAATGCCGGAGTCAACGAGCTTCCTGACTGCAGGCATCACGTACTCGCCGACATGGCCAAAGCCCGTTCCCTCTATCACGATGCCCCTCACCCCGATTTCCAGCAGCACCTCCAGCATTCTCGGGTGCATGCCGGGGAAGAACTTGACGAGAGCCACGGCCTCCTCGAACTTAGTGGTGCACTCGAGGGGGCCTCTCTCCTTGTACTCATCGGCAATCACGCGCAGCACTCTCGCGTCCGCGTGATACTCGGCGAGGGGCGGCGCATTTACTGACTGGAATGCATCCCGCCTTGACGTGTGCATCTTCCTAACTCTGGTCCCGCGGTGAATGGTCACGATGTCGTCGCTGCTGCTCTTGTGCATTGCCACCACGGACTCGGCGAACGGCGCCTTGACGGCAACGGCGGTGGCTGCCTTTAGGTTCAGCACCGCGTCTGTGGAAGGCCTGTCGCTCGACCTCTGAGCTCCGACAAGCACTAGGGGGCCCGGCGCGCTCTTAAATGCGAACGCCAGCGCGGCCGCAGTGTAGTGCATCGTGTCCGTGCCGTGCAGTATCACAACCCCCCTGGCGCCGCGTTTGAACGCCTCGCTGGCTCTTACTGCAATCTGGGACCACACAGCCGGCGTCATGTCCTCACTGAACTTGGCCGTGACCTGCTCTATCTCCACCTGCGCGTCGAGCTCGCCGAGAAGCTCGAGCAAGTAATCAGCGCTGAGCGCCGGGTACACGCCGCCTGTGACGTAGTCAACTCTCGACAGTATAGTGCCGCCGGTTGCGAGCAGCCACACCCTCTCGCCCCTGGCATCGAGTGTGACGGCGCTGGAGGGGGGCCGGCTCGCGACTTCTCCCAGGTTAATGATCTTGCTGATTCTGTCTCTCCTAAAGCCGACGTTATACCCGTTCTCGAGCTTTACTACCACTATGTCGGGATCGCTGTACTGCGTTGGCGGTATCAAAACGCCTTCAAAAGTCTCGCCGCCGTCGAGTACGATGCGCACCCTCCGGTACGCCGCCTGCGCGCCCACGCCGCGAACTCCTGCCAGCACTTATAAGGGCTACCGTGCGACGGGGCGGGAGGGGCGGGAGTTGCGACAGGGAACAGGCCCCGTCGGGCCCATTAAGCGGCTGTCGCCGTACGGTGCCCGACAGGCCCAAGCTTATTAAACTGCGCGGGGGCTCTCCCGTATGCCGAGCTTCCCGATTAATAAAATCAGCGACTTCATCTGGGAGATCCCGGCAGGCATCAAGCAGTGCCAGAAAGTGCCCGTCAAGATATTCGCGGACGGCGTGCTCCTTGAGAAGATGAAGTCAGATCTAACACTAGAGCAAGGGATCAATGTCGGTTGCCTACCGGGCATCTACAAGTACAGCATCGTGCTGCCAGACGGCCATCAGGGATATGGATTCCCGATCGGCGGCGTTGCAGCAGTTGATGCAGATAGCGGAGTCATATCCCCCGGCGGGATCGGGTATGACATCAACTGCCTTCCCGCGGGCACTAGAGTGTTGACGAGACTCGGATACACCGTGCCCGTAGAGGAGCTAGCTAGAGGCGGCGAGCTAGTGTCCATTGACGGGGGGCGCGTCACGTGGACTAAGGTCAAGCTGTTCATGTGGAGGTGGGAGAGATCGCTGGTCAGGATTAGAACGAGAGCAGGCTTTGAGATCAGGGCAAGCGCTGACCACCCAATACTGACGCCCAGCGGCATGATTCGCGCCGGCGAGATTAAAGTCGGGCAGAGAGTCGCCCTCTTCCCGTTCGAGGGCGTTCCTTACGAGGAGCCGTCCGACATAATAATAATTAGCGGTGACGAGTTCGAGCCGAGCGTTAGGAGGGAGCTCGAGAAGAAGGGCCTGCTGCCTCTGAGCGCCAAGAATCCCAAGCTGCCGTATCTAGTCAAGCTCCTCGGATATTTCATCGGCGACGGCGCATTTAATGGCAAGAAAGGCAAGATGACGGTATTCTACGGCTCTAGGGAGGGGCTCGAGGAGCTTAGACAAGACATAATAGCGCTCGGATACACGCCGTCAGAGATACATTGCAGAGAGAGGCGCGTGAGAATTAACGGCAGGGAGACCGTAAGCCGCGAGTGCGCAGTCTCTGTTAGCTCGAGGAGCTTTAAGGAGCTGCTGATAGCTCTCGGGGCGCCTGCCGGTAAGAAGACGCACACTAGATTCAGGGTGCCAGAGTGGTTGAAGAAAATGCCGCTGTGGATGAAGAGGCTATTCCTAGCCGCTTACTTCGGCGCTGAGATGAGAAATCCCGTGACCGTTAATGGCTACAACTTTGAACAGCCTTACGTTGCAGTGTCTAAAGTGAGAGAGCTAGAGGATAGCGGCGTTGAGTTTCTAGAGGACATTGCCGAGCTTCTCAGCGAGTTTGGCATTAAGGTGCTCGGCATACGCAAGATCGAGGCAGGGGATAGAGTTTGGCTAAGGCTATACATATCTAGCAAGCCTGAGAATCTAATCAAGCTCTGGAGCAGGATTGGCTATGAGTACAACCCGTTAAGGAGGAGGCTGGCGCTTGCCGCCGTGGTGTGGTTGAGGCTCAAGAGTAGAGTTGTCGAGAGGAGGGCCAGCGCTGAAATTGCAGCCATGGCCCTCGCGGGGGCCGGCGCGACAAAATCTTACACCGTCTCAGTGCTCGCCTCGGAGCTTGTCAATGAGAGATTCATTGAGCGCAGCATTTACGAGGGCAGAAAGACGGGGCCTAGAATTCCTAGGAACTTCCCAAAGTTTGAGGAGTGGCTAAGCGATCACGCCAGCGGCGATATTGTGTGGGACGAGGTTGAGGACGTCAGGATTGAGCCGTTTAACGGCTTTGTTTATGACGTAACGCTGGATAGAGATCCTCACAATTTCGTCGCGGACGGATTTGTAGTCTCCAACTGCGGTGTTAGAGTGCTCAGAACAAACCTAACAGTTGATGAGATAAAGCCGAAGCTCAAGGAGCTCGTTGACACAATGTTCAAACTAGTCCCGCCGGGCGTGGGCGGGACGGGGCACATTAAGCTGTCGATACCTGAGCTGGACAGAGTGCTCGCCGAGGGCGTTGAGTGGGCAGTGCAGCGGGGTTACGGCTGGTCAGAGGACCTGGAGTACATCGAGGAGAGGGGCTCGTGGCATATCGCCGATCCCTCTAGGGTGAGCGGCAAGGCGAAGTCGAGAGGCAGGGACCAGCTGGGAACTCTGGGCTCTGGCAATCACTTCCTGGAGATACAGGTAGTGGAGAGAATATTTGACGAGAGAGTTGCGAGGGCCTTTGGCATAGAGCGGGAGGGACAGATACTGGTGATGATACACACGGGCTCGCGGGGCCTCGGGCATCAAGTCGCCACGGACTACCTCATCACTATGGAGCGGAAGATGAGGGAGTGGGGCCTCCACATGCCCGACAGAGAGCTCGCGGCGGCGCCGTTAAGCGACAAGGTCGCGGAGGACTACATCAAGGCAATGGCCGCGGCCGCCAACTTTGCGTGGGCCAACCGCCAGGTAATAATGCACTGGGTCAGAGAGGCCTTTAAGAGGGTCTTCGGCTCGATCGAGAGAGTGGGCCTCGAGCTCATCTACGACGTGGCCCACAACATCGCAAAGCTCGAGGGGCACGTTGTGGACGAGAGGGGCACCGTGAGAAGCGTGTGGGTGCATCGCAAGGGCGCGACGAGGGCGTTCCCCGCGGGGCGCCCCGAGGTGCCAGCCAAGTACAGAGATGTCGGGCAGCCCGTGCTGATACCCGGCAGCATGGGGACCGCGTCGTGGATTCTCGTCGGCACGCAAGAGGCCATGCTCTTGACGTTCGGTACGTCACCCCACGGCGCCGGCCGCGTGCTCAGCAGAGAGGCCGCGATAAGAATGTTCCCGCCGCACAAAGTCAAGGAGGAGCTAGAGAGGCGCGGCGTGATTGTCAGGAGCGCCGAGACGGAGGTGATTAGCGAGGAGGCGCCGTGGGCCTACAAGGACGTGGACCGCGTAGTCGAGACAGCGCATCAAGTTGGCTTTGCGAGAAAAGTCGCCAGGATGAGACCGCTCGGCGTGATAAAGGGATAGGGACGTTGCATCATCAGGCACCGGGGGCGTCGGTAACGCCGGAGCGCTGCCTCCGCGCGGGCAGCGCCGGCAATGGCCTCCTTGGCCTCGATGAGCGCACAGAGGAGTGGGTGCCGGACGGAGCTTGCCTCGCTTTTTTTAAAATGCGTATGCACGTGCCGGCATGGGCGAGGAGGTGCCCGTTGGCGCGACGGCCGTCGGCTTGAAAGTTAAAGACGGTGTGGTGCTCGCCGCGGAGAAGAGAGTCTCGTATGGCTTCTACACGCTTAGCATGTCGGCAAAAAAGGTATTTATTGTCAATGAAAGGCTAGCGCTAGCGTCAGCCGGCATTGTCGCCGACATGCAGGCACTGGCAAAAATACTAAAGGTAAATGCCATGGCCTATGAGCTCGAGACTAGAAGGAAGCCATCAGTTCACGCTATGGCCAAGCTTCTCTCAGTTATAATGTTTAACAGGCGCTTCATGCCGTTCTTCGCAGAGGTCCTCGTTGGCGGGATCGACGACGAGGGTCCTCACTTAATCGTCATGGACACGCTCGGCAGCCTCATCGAGGACGATTATGCTGCGCTGGGCACGGGCGCGAAGCTTGCAATTGCCGTTCTCGACTCAGGCTATCGCTCCGACATGCCACTAGAGGAGGCCAAAAAACTGGCAATAAACGCAATCAGAGCGGCAATAGAGAGAGATCCCGTATCCGGCGGCGGTATCAACGCGGTCACGATAGATAGCAAGGGCGCGAGAGAGGAAGAAATTAGGTTGCAATTTAAGTTCTAGACGCGGCCGCGCGTCATACATCATAATCTGGCGAGACGCGCTATGAAAAACGCCTCGCTTCTGTGAACGTGAGGGAGGGTCCTGCCTCCAGGCCCGCGGTAGGCAGGCACGAGCTCGGCGGGAGCCCTCTCAGCAGCTGCGTCAATTCCCGCAATGACGTCCTCGCCCTCCTCTGGCAGGATGCTGCAGACTGAATACGTCACGCGCTCTGCCAGTCTCAGCGCATTTGCGAGGAGCTCCCTTTGCAGCGCGCCGTAATGCCGCGCCCTGCTGACTCTGGGGTATACTTTAACTGCAGGCTCTTTTGTAAAGGCTCCGCTTGACGTGCATGGCGCATCAACAAGAGCCTTGTCGAATCTTCTTGTCGCGAGCTTTCTGGAGTCGGCCCGAATTATCTCAACGCTGTCACTCGCACCGAGTCTCTTCAGGAGGCCCCTCATTCTTGCAACTCGCGCGGCCGACACGTCAGCAGCGACGACTCTCGCCCTGCCCTCCGTCAGCTGCACTATGAGGCTTGTCTTCATGCCAGGAGCCGCAGCGAGATCCGCTATTTTATCACCAGGGCTCGGCTCGAGCGCGAGCACGGCATAGACGGAGGCCAAATCCTGCGGCACTGCAACTAACTCTCTCACTGCTGTCAGATACTGCACCGGCTTCCTGGCACTCTTAAGCAGCACCATGAAAGAAAGCCGTGGGTGGGGCTCCACATCTGCCTCTCTCTCTAGGAGTCTCAATGCCTTGTCTACGTCTGCCTTCAGCGTGTTTATTCTCAGCCACATCCACGTCTGGTTCCCGGCCTCCATGACTCTCTCTGCCTCCTCGGCGCCGAGATTCTCGACAAGGGTCTTCACTATTGCAGGGTGGTAGCTGTACTTAACTGACAGGTATGTGATAGTGTCGCGCCTCAACTCCTCGACGCTCTTCAACGCGTCCTCCGGCGTCATTAGCGCGCGCTTGAGAAGCCTTTTCCTGTAACGCGCGACTATCTGTTTGTTGCGGAAGTACTGCTCGGCGCGGTAAACGAACCACGCCCTCACCACGGCCTTAGCGCCCTCCGAGCCGAAGAGTCTGGCTGCTAGGTGGCGAAGGAGGAAGTAATTCCTGACAACGTCAAATGCAACGTCGTAGAAGACCTTGAAGCTCTTGAGTCTCCTCCACCCCCGCGCCACCCTCTGGAACGCATAGTCAAGAGTGAGGCCGTGAGTGAGCACCTCATAAAGTACGCGCGCCACGAAGTTCACGAGCTCGTCGGGAGTCCACATCACTGCCGCAGCCGGCGCCGTCAGTTAAAATAGATACCGCGCTCGCGACGGCGGCTGGAACCCGCATCAGAGGAGCGAAACATATTTTTGTAAGGTACACTACAGCATTTATGTCTCATGATGGGCAGGTCGCTTACGAGTATGAGTACAGCTACAGCCAGTTGTACGATAACAGAGCGCCTACCGGAGTCTGGTACCTAGACCAGCTGCTACAAGGAGGCCTCAGGCGCGGCGAGATATACCTCGTGGCAGGCGAGGCAGGACAGGGAAAAACGATATTCGGCTTGCAGTTTCTCAAGACCGGGGCGGAGCTCTATGGAGAGTCGGGCCTCTACATAACAATTGACGAGCCATCTGATGATGTAAAGAGAGGCGTTAAGGAGTCGCTGGGATGGGATCTCGACGCGTTCGAGAGCCAGAGCAAAGTGATATTTGTCGATCTGAGAACGCACTTCAAAATCTACGCCAGGGAAGAGAAAGTCGTGGCTGACCCGCGAGATATCTCGAAAATAATAATTGAGTATGTCAAGAAGTATGGCATCAAGAGGCTCGTGATAGACCCAATAGCGCCTCTGATCATAACTTCTCACAGCGATGTGCTTTGGGTCAGGGAGTATATGAGAGAGCTCGTCTTCCAGCTGAGAAAGCTAAAGGACGTGACGACAGTGCTCACATCCGAAATACCTACCGGCGAGAATAAAATAAGCAGATTCGGCGTCGAGGAGTACCTAGCGAGCGGCGTAATAAAGCTAGAGCTCATGGAGTACCGCGGGTTTGTCTTCAGGGTCATGTTCGTAAGGAAGATGAGGTGGATACCAGTCAGGCCGCAGAAGCTCGTCTTCGAGATATACCCGCAGTACGGCATTTACGTACTCGACCGTCTCGAGAACTTCATAAAGCAGATCGACGCGTGGTATGCCGGGCAGCAGACGCAGTGGGAGCAGGCGGCGGCTCCTTACGGAGCGCCAGCTGAGTAGTCTCGGGGCCGCGTGAGGGCTCTAATTGAGGCATTCGGGAGGCTCGTCGAGAAAATCAGGGGAGTCAGTCACATCGACAAGAGCGTACTCGCCGAGCTCTCGCGAGAGATACAGAGAGCGCTGCTGAGGGCTGACGTCCCGCTTGATATGATCAAGCAATTCACCGACGATGTATTGAGGAGGCTGCGCGAGGGAGGCCCGCCAGCCGGCATACCGATTAAGGAGTACTTGCTGTATGTGGTGTACGAGAAACTCGTCGAGCTGCTCGGGGGGGAGTTCCCTGCGGAGTTCAAGCCAGCGAGGAGGCCGTACGTTGTAATGCTGGTTGGAGTTGAAGGCAGCGGCAAGACCACCACGGCGGCAAAGCTCGCCAAGTACCTCGCGAGGCGCGGGTACAGAGTGGGGCTCGTGCAAACGGACACCATCAGGCCTGCGGCCTTTGACCAGCTGAAACAGCTGGCCGAGAGCGTCGGCGTGCCGTTTTACGGCGAGAGGGACAGTAAGAGCGCGGCTGAAATAGCGCTCAGGGGCATTGAGAAATTTAGGAATCTCGACGTGATAATTCTGGACACTGCCGGCCGCCACAGGAGTGAGGAATCGCTAATGCAAGAAATCAAGGCGATGTACGAGGCCGTCAAGCCTGACGAGGTCATGCTGGTAATTGACGCGACTGTCGGCAAGCAGGCCGCGGCCCAGGCGGAGGCATTCATGAGGCACGCGCCCGTGCACTCTGTCATCATAACGAAGATGGACAGCACGGCGAGGGGCGGCGGCGCGCTCGCTGCTGTTGTTAAGACAGGCGCCAGAGTGAAATTTGTAGGTACCGGGGAGGGCGTCGACGAAATAGAGCCGTTCAACCCGAGAGGATTTGTCTCCAGGCTGTTAGGAATGGGCGACTTTGAGACTCTAGTTGATAGGGTGAGGGCGGCGCTCGAGGAGGACAAGGTACTCCAAGAGGTGGAGTCCGGGAGGTTTGATCTACTGACATTCAAGAGGCAGATAGAGGCGCTGCTGAAACTGGGCCCGCTCAGCAAGCTAATTCAGCTGCTACCTGGCGGGCTGGCGCTTAAAGTCTCGGAGGACCGGGTCGAGCTGTCCCAGAGGAATCTCAAGAAGTGGCTCGCTATTCTCAGCTCGATGACGCGTGAGGAGCTTGCGAATCCTGAAATACTGAATGCGTCCCGCATAAGGAGGGTAGCCCTTGGCGCTGGCGTGACGCCGAGAGAGGTGAGAGAGATGCTGGAGGTTTATGAGAACATCAAGAGAATGACGAAAATTCTCAGGAAGCGCTTGAGAGCGCACGGCAAGCTGGCCCTGAGGGGCCTCTAGCTCCTGGAGCCGCCGCACGGTCTCGAAATCTGTGGCACGTTTTCACGCCCCCTCGTGACGGTCCCGCCAGCTCTGCGGACTCTGGAGTGCGTGCGGGGCGTTGAGCTGCTAGCGCGATTGGGGCAATGCCGGAGGGCTTCTCCGGGAAGACACTCAACTCCCCGCCGCTCTTCTGGGGCAGGAGGCCCCGGGACGCCATAGGCCTCCCGGGGCTCGGCGGCGGGGCGGCGCGGCCGTGCAAATTACGCCAGCGCGGTCTAGATAGAGGTGGGCAGCAGTGCAGTAGCCTATCCGTGCGCCGTGGTGCTGCTGGGGTTAATAAATATTCGAAGCAGCGCTAAGCGCGAGCGGTGCAGAAAAAGAGCGGATTGGGGCCTCGCCGTCTGCAGCAATTCGTCAAGGCGCCTCTGCGCTAACATTAC
>Ga0326760_1001144_pt1 | contig 12085 bp, 11 predicted proteins | sample GCREP_S_FD_207668 | JGI IMG/M metagenome (GOLD analysis project Ga0326760, IMG submission 207668) | Hot spring sediment microbial communities from Geyser Creek Basin, Yellowstone National Park, WY, United States - GCR.EP_S | ecosystem: Environmental > Aquatic > Thermal springs > Near-boiling...
TGGTGGGAGACAGGGAAATGGAAAGCAAAACCGTCTCAGTCAGGTCCAAAAAGGAAGGAGATCTGGGAACTAAAACTTGGGAAGAGCTGGTGGAATTTTTCACAGAACTTGTTCAAAAGAAAGTGTGTTAATATCTTTAGCAAAACTTGAAAAGGAGAGTGTCATGGAAGAACAAACCTATGCAGTACCTTTTGCATTGGTAGGCTTTTTCCTAACCTCCAAGCCCATTGAGGAGAGCATCAGAAACGATGTGACTCCGGAGGAGCTGGAAAAGCTTCAGGAGATCATAAGCAGGCTACTCTTTACGGAGGGTGTCCAAGTGGCCCTCTATCCATCGGTGGTTCCACCGGATCAAGCGGAAGAGGCGATAGATGAGCTTGAAGATATGATCTTTGGAGAGGAGGAATGACCAAGCTGATCCTGTGCGGAGCCCTCGGCAGAATGGGTAGGGCGATCCTAAAGGCCTCCCTTGAGTATTCAGACGTGCAGGTAGTTGCGGGCGTTGAGCACCCCGACTGCGTCAGAGGACAGAGCCTAGGAGAAGCAGTGGGTATGGAAGAGTTCAAGTCTGTACCGCTCACCTCCAACTTGGAGGACGTTTTACCCCTTGGAGATGTGGTAGTAGATTTTACGGGGAATACTCTCTCTGCTTTAGCCCATGCCAAGCTGTCTGCCTATGCGGGTAAAGGAACGGTTATAGGCACCACGGGCTTTAGCCCACAGCAGGTGGAGGAACTAAAAGGGCTTTCAACATATGCCCCCATTCTTCTCTCTCCCAACATGAGCTTGGGAGTCAATCTTCTCTTTAGGTTGGCAGAGATAGCGGTTAAAGCCCTAAAGGACAAGGGCTTTGACGTGGAAATTTTAGAGATCCACCACCGATTTAAAAAGGACGCACCCAGCGGAACCGCCCTAAAGCTTCTGGAAATAGTAGCTAACGCCTTGGGCAAAGATTCCTCTCAGGTGGGAAAGTTCGGAAGGGAGGGCATAGACCCAAAGGGCGAGGAGATAGGCGTTATGTCTTTGAGGGGTGGAGATGTGGTAGGAGAGCATACTCTCTATCTTCTTGGCTTTGGAGAGAGGATAGAGCTTACCCACAGGGCGGTCTCCAGAGACATATTTGCCAAGGGCACCTTGGAAGCTTGCCGGTGGATCAAAGGAAAACCACCCGGCTTTTACAGCATGTTTGATGTGCTTGGGATATGAGCTTCTATGAAATCATAGATGACATCACCGCAGACGCGGGCATAAGGGTAAGGGCAAAGAGCTTGGAGGAACTATTCTGCAAAGCCATCCTTGCCACCTTTAACGAGATCACAGACATAGAAAAGGTTAGCAAAGACAAAAAAGTAGAGTTGGAGGTTCAAGGAGAACTACCCTACCTCTTGGCAGACGTCATAAACCAGCTTTTGGTCTTGCACGAAAAGGAAAAATTGATAATAAACCACTGTGAAAGGGTGAAGTTTAAAGAGGATGGCGTTAAACTACTGCTAAAGGGCGGTACCTTTGACCCAGAAAGGCACCCCTCAAAGCTCGTTATAAAGGCGGCCACCTATCACAGGCTCAAGGTGGAAAAGTTAGAGGACGGCTATTTGGCGGAGGTGATCTTTGATATATGAGGCTAAAGGCTTACGCAGAACTTACAAAGTTTGAACACACCATCTTTGCCCTTCCCTTCTTACTGGCGGGCATAGTCCTGCTGGTTGAGGATTTCCCATCCCTTTGGAAGCTCTTTTGGGTGTTGGTTGCCTTTGTGTCCGCAAGGACGTTGGGTATGTCCCTCAACAGGCTCATTGACCTTCCCATAGACCAGCTAAACCCAAGAACAAAGGATTGGGTTCATGCAAGGGGTGAGATCTCTCAAGAAGACATCAAAAAACTTGTTCTAATTTCTGGAGGTATCTTTCTCCTTTCCTGCCTTATGATAAACCTGCTTACCTTCCTGTTGGCTCCTTTGGTGGTTTTTCTCCTTTGGTTTTATCCTTACGCCAAGCGGATCACCTACTATCCACACCTGGTGCTCGGCTTGGTTTACTTTTTGATCCCCCTTGCGGTGGATGTTGCCTTCAATGAAAGCATATCAAAGACCGCCCTGCTTTTGGGTATGGGTATGGCTTTTTGGGTGGCGGGGTTTGATGTGCTTTATGCACTTCAAGACTATGAGTTTGACAGGGCACACAATCTAAAGTCCATCCCAGTAAAGTATGGCATCGGGGGAGCCCTAAAGATCTCCAGGCTCTTTCATGCTATAACCTTTCTTTCCCTCTTAGCCCTACTCTTCGTGGTGGATTTCTTGGGTCTCATTTACCTTTTGGGACTTTTGGTACTCGGTCTATTTCTTGTGTATGAACACAGTCTAATAAAGGAGCACGACCTTTCTAAGATAGACAAAGCCTTCTTTACAGTAAATGGGTATGTGAGCGTCGTATACTTTCTTACCGTTCTTTTGGATAGGTTGATTTAAAAAATTGCTTATAATAATTTTCCCATGGGTGAAATGGAGAAGTTTGAAAACCTATTAGAAGAAAAGCTTGTACCGAACAGAATTCTAAAGAGGGGGGAAATGGTAAAGGGAAGGATCGTCAAAATAGACGATAGGACCGCATACATTGACGTGGGTTATAAGGTAGAGGCAATAATGCCCAAGGAGGAACTGCCACCACAAACCAAGGAGGGGGACGAAATAAAGGGCATCTTGGTTAAATTTTCAGGTGGTGTGCCCGTTCTGTCTTTCCAAAGGTATCTCAAAGAGAGACTCTATGGCTTTTTAAAGTCTGCCCAAGAAAAAGGTAGGTTCGTAAGGGGTAGAGTAGAGGAGATTTTGGATGACGCGTATGTGGTTAATATCAGTGGTCTGAAGGCAATCCTGCCCAAATCTGAAGCCCGACAAGGACTGAGAAAGAATTCAAGAGTAGTAGCAAAGATAAAGGAACTTTCAGACACAAAGGAAGGTTTGAAGATTGTTCTAAGTGAAAAGGATTTTATAGAGCTGATCAAAAAGAGAAAGAAGGAGAGAATCCTCGAGCGGTTAAAGGTGGGAGATGTAGTAGAGGGTAGAGTTATCAAAATAGACCCAGAGAAAGGAGTTACACTGCTGATAAAGAATGTGCTAAGGGCATTCTTGCCAAAGGAAGAACTTTCTTGGGGTAGGGACAAAAATCCCTACAACTACACAGAGGTAGGCGAAAGACTCAAGGTCAAGGTTAAAAGAATATCCAAAGAGAAGGAGTTTATCTTTGTAAGCCTTAGGGAGCTAAAGCCCAACCCGTGGGAGAAGGCGAAGGAAGTCATAAGCGAAGGCAAAGTTATGTCCGGTAAGGTGGTGGATATAACAGAGAAGGGGGTTATAGTAGAGCTCTTTGAGGGCGTAGAAGGCATTGTGCCCAAGGACGAAGTTTCATATGATGGTAGTATGCCAAAGAAGTGGGAAAATGTTAACGTAAAGGTCCTTAAGTTTAATCCAAGAATCAAAAAGCTCATTCTTAGTATAAAGGAAACACTTCCAAAACCTTGGGAGGAGTATATCAAAAATCATCCTGTGGGAAGCAAAGTTAAAGGAATTGTCCAAAAGTTTGAAAAAGCGTCTGCTATAGTGGATTTGGGTGGTGTAAAGGGAATTATTCACAGAAGCGACCTCTCTTGGGGAAGAGCTAAAAGGGTAGAAGAGGTTCTCACAATAGGAGAGGAAAGAGAATTTGTGGTCCTTGGTTTGGAGGGTAAATTTGTAAAGCTTGGGCTAAAGCAACTGCAGGAAAATCCTTGGGAGCTCTTTCTCAAAAAGTATAAGGTGGGAGATAGGGTTAAGCTAAAGGTAGTTTCTGTGCATCCCTTTGGGGCCTTTTTGGAGTTTCCCGAAGGAGTAGAAGGGTTGTTGCCTTTCTCCGAGATGGGTGATATAAAGGACATAAAGGTCGGAGATGAAGTTGAGGTACGCATCATTGATATAGTTCCACACTCAAAGGTAACTCTAAGTGCGAAGGAAGAAAGCAAGGTAGAAGACATAGTCAGCGAGGGAGGAGAGAGCGGTTTTACTCTTGGAGAACTTCTGAAGAAGAAAATAAAGTTGTAAGATGACTAAGAGGGATATAATTCAAAGGTGTCACAAGAAGTGCCCTGATTTTTCCAAGTCTTTGACCGAGAAGGTATTGAACTTTATCCTTGAGGAAATTGCTCTGGGCTTAAGTAGAGGTGAGAAGGTTAAGCTTTCTGGGTTTGGTACGTGGAGTGTAAAAAAGACAGGTAAAAAGGTTGGCGTTAAGTTCAAGCCCAGCAAAAAGCTTCTGTACTATTTGAATACCCACAACTTAGATGCTAAAATTAATAGATAACGGGGTGTGGCGCAGGAGGAAGCGCGCTGGCATGGGGGGCCAGAGGTCACGGGTTCAAGTCCCGTCACCCCGATTTTGAACTAAAAAGGAGTCAAAATGGCTTTTGAACTGGAAGAGTACGTTGAAGCTTTAACTCTTAGAGTTTTTCTCAAGTCCCTTGAGCTGTTAGGTGGTACGCAAAAATTGGTCCAAACACGGGCAACTGGTTGGCTATCGTCCCTACTTTTGGCTTCTTACACGGTAGTGCTAAAAGAGGAATACCTCAAATCCGAGCAGGAGATCGCCCAAAGGCTAAGGATAACCCCTCAAACGGTAAAAAACATCCTCCGGTCTGAGCCTTTGGTTGATAATTTAGAGGAACTTTTTGAAAGTGAGGGTAAAGACCTTAACATACATACCGCCGGTGGCATAGTCAAGCTCGCTTACAGATTAGTAAAAGACCAAAGGGACCATACAGGTCTCTGCTTGGAGTTCTCACGGAGAACTGCAGGAGCCTTGGATATAGCCTGGGCTAAAATCCTCCTTAGAAGGCTTGAGGAGAAAGATTTTCCCGTTCAATCTGCACAACATCTAAAGGAGAAGCTTGGAAAGGTTTGGCTAAGTGGTAGGTCTGCCCAAGAGGTCCTTGAAGAACTTGATTATCCCATCCATACACCCATTGAGCTCATAGAAAAGATAAAAGAAAACCTGCGTATGTATGGCCTTGAATGAAGTATGTTGGTTATCTGGTTTTAGTCCTTCTTTTTATCTATTTTGTCTTTGTCAAACCTTTCCTGCTTTTGCATAGAATTGAGTTTGAGATAAAAGAGCCAAAAATAAACCTCAAGGAAAAAAGCCTTGAGATAGGAGAGTTTTGGGTTCTTTTGCCTAACTTTAGAGGCGAAACGTTCTTTCTAAGGGTGGATGGGCTTGCCCTTTATAAAGATACTTTGAAGCTAAGGGAGCTTTCGCTGATAAGTGTTTCCTCAAAGATATCGGAAAAACCCTCTGAGTATGATTTTAGCAACCTTGCGAGGAGATTGAATAGGATAAACATACACTTACAAAGGGCTTACATTTCAATGAATTCGGTGCCCCATTCAGAGAGCATAACCCTTTTTCTAGGGAAAGCCCACAAAGAGGGCACTAAAATTTGGGCTGAAGAGCCAACAGTTGCCTACTATATCCATGGGCAGAAAATCACAAGGATAGAAGTTTTTGTTGAGGGTGCCCAACTAAAGGGTCTTATCTTGGAGGTTCTCTCCTCAAAGGTTCTCGGAGAGAATTATTCCTTTGAACTAAAGGGCCGTTGGAAGGGTAAAGAGGGCACCTTTGAAGCGGTGGGCTATGTGGATAGAATAACCGCCGGAAACCTTTACACTGAACCCATAAGGGTAGAAGCTAAAGGTTGGTTGGATTACAAAAACATTCAGGTAGATATGCAGTTGCAAACGGAGGACCTTGTGATAAAAGAAAAACACTTTGGCAGAGTAGCCGGGAGAGGAGAATACCGCTACAGGTGGAAGAAGGAAAACCTGTTTTCCACTAGCCTTGAGGGAAAAAATCTCAGTGGAAGGCTTGAGTATGACTTGAATAAAAAGGCGTTACAGCTTTACCTTACCGAGCTTGCCTTTGACGAAAGACTACTTGGTGTAAAACAGGGCTTGAAGGGCTCCTTTGCGGGCAGAATGCTTGCAGACTTTAACAAAAAAACCTTAAGCTTAGAGGGGAATGTTAAGGACATAATCTTTCAAGACATCCAGATAAATACCGCAAGCCTAAGCTTGGGGCTTGATTACAAGGAAAAGCCAAGAGGGGAGGTTTCCTTTGCCTCCGATGTGATTGAGCTAAAGGGTAGGTTCTACGGGAATGACCTTTGGGGTCAGCTAAAGGTAAAGGGGCTACCCTATCAAAGGGAAAATGTGAGGGCAAGGGTCTTTTATGAGGGTTATATTTCCTATGTGGCGGGAACTCCAGAGAGCTCGGGAAAAGGCTACCTTTCTGACCTTTACATATACGACAGGTTCATAGGAAGGTCTGACTTTAATCTTATCCTCAAAGGGCAGGATTTTCTGATCAGCGGAAAGGGTAAGGGTTTTAAGCTGAGCGCCTCGGGAAATATAAAAGACGAAAGCATAAGGGGCGTTTTAACCTTTACAGGCTTTAACTTTCAAGATAGGGGTATAGGGCTTTCAAACCTTGTGGGGCAAGTTTCTTTTGGGGTTATTGGCAAAAAGGTACAGGCAGAAGGCAGGTTGGAAGGCAAGTTAAGTCAGGAGAAGGTGCAGACACTTGCAGACTTGGAATTTAACATAAAACTCCTTGAAGGAAAGTCCGAGGGAGAATTTAAAAGCATATTGAAGAACGTAAAGCTCGGTGACCTTGAGTTTAAAAAGGGTCTCTTGGTGGGAAGTGTAAAGGACCAAAAGCTCATACTAACCTACAGTTTGGAAGAAAAACTCAAAGGTTCGGGCATCCTTTCCCTCTCAGATTATACCTTTAACACAGAGGGCAGGTGGGAAGGGGAGCTAAAGGGAAGTTTTTTGATGCTCTCCTATAAACTCCAAAGTTGTTCAAAGACCGCTTGCAAGGGTGAGCTTTTGGGAAGCGTAAAGTTCAAAGACATAACAATACCCATAAACGCCAAGTTTGATTACGAAGGGGAAAGGTTGAGGGCAAACGTTAAAGGATTTGACCTTCAAAAAGGACCCATAAAGGTAAGGGTAGGAGATCTACGCTTGGAGGAGGGTAAAATCTTCTTTAGTGGTGGAAGTGTAAGCTTAAACTCGGAAGAGTTGTTGAAGCTATCGCAAGCTGAAGGCTTCTATGACTTAAAAAAAGAGGGCTTTGAAATACCCAACATAAAAATATACCGCTATGCGGAGGGCAACGCTAAAATTTCTTACAGCAATACGGAAGGTCTTAGCATCAATTCAGAAGGTCATATAAACTTAGAAAAAACATCCGCACTCTTTAGAAGTAGAGTTCAAACTTCACTGGTGGGCAACCTATACTATTATCTAAACATAGACAAAAAGGGCGTTAATTTAGTTTTGTTATCAAAGGAACCGATAGAGCTGAGGTCTAGGTATATAGGTCTTCCGATGAGGGGGGAAGCTTACTTTTACGGAGACGGAAAGATCTTTAAAGGTTCGATGAACTTTTTGGGAAACGGTTCTTCTTTGACTGCGGAAGCAGAGGGAACAGAAAAAGAGTTGCAGGTAAAATTCAACGTAAACAGAGTTCCTGTGGTATATAGGGATGAAAATTTAAGGGGTAATCTATTTTTGAGGGGAAAGGGTGCTATAATCACAGACTACAAAAAGGTTAAAGTATCCCCTGACCTAAGCATAGCGGGCATTGTAGAAGTGCGAAGTTTTCCAAAGGAAAAACAGGCAAAAAGGGAGGAAACTCCGATAACACTAGACCTAAAGGTTTCTTCTTATGAGCCTCTATGGGTATATTTGCCAGAGGGATACATATACAGCTCCTTGGAGGGTTATGCAAAGGGTAAGTTGGATGACCTTGAGTATAAGTTTAGGTTTTCACTTTCTGGGGGAGAGTTAAAGTATTTCAACAAGAAGTTCTATGTAAAGTCTGGCTTTTTTGAGCTTGATAAAAAGAGCAAAAACATAGACCTAACCATAGCATCATCCTCGCCCGATTATGTGATCCTCATAAACCTAAAGGGAGATCCCGAGTATCCTAAGGTCCTGCTCAGCTCTGAACCGCCCAAGGAAACAAGAAAAATAATAACAGACCTTGTGTTGGGTGGAGGAGAAGCTCAGGGAATTATATCCCCTGGAGATATTTTAGCTTCTCAGATCCCACAAATAGGAGGACTCACAAAAGGCTTAGAAAAAACCTTGGGCACTGAGTTAAACATATCTGTATCGCCTCAACTTAGTAGCTCTGGTGAGGTGGGAGTTTCCACAAAGGTTTCTAAGGACATAACAGATAGGTTTTCCTTAGAGTATCAGCATAGTACTCTGAAAGATCCAAAGGAGAGCTATGTGGGAGGCAGTGCGAGAATCACCGGTGGGATTTCGGTGGGAGGAAGGATAAACTCAGACAAATCAAAGGAAGTTAGATTAAGGGTCAGGGGCAAGTTTAACTTTTGATAGGGTTTTCATGTAAAACAAGAGATAGTCCAAAAAGGAAAGAGAGATCAAAACATAAGCAGGATAGAGAAAGAGTTCTAACTTAAAAAGGACATAGAGGGGGATGGCAAAGGAAATATAGGCTGTGGTAAACTTGCCCAACGTTCTTGCCTTGGGGACAAACCCTTTGGTCAAGTATATGTGCCCTCCACCGAGGAGGATAAAAAGGTCTCTAAAAAGCAGAGAAAACAAAAGTGTAGGTTCTATCATCTGAAATCTATAAGTGAAAACATAGAGGGCTATTAGCAGTAAGGTTTTATCCGCCAGAGGGTCCAAGACCTTTCCCAAGTCCGTCTCCTGCTTTAGCCTTCTTGCCAGAAAACCATCCAGGGCATCCGTTAGGGTAAGAAGTATAAACAGTGCAATAACTTGGGGAAACTCCAAAAATAGCATAAAGGGGCTGAGCAGTAAGCGGGTAAGTGATACAAGGTTTGGCAGGTTCATCACTTCAGAAAAAGCCAAAGTCAGTCGCACCACCTTGAGATAGCATCCCTCTCTTTAAAAGCTCCGTCTCTTCCAGCTTGATCAACATCTCCGGCATCACACCCATAGGGCAAACTATGGAGCAGTTCTTACAGTGGGTGCAAAGGTTTATGTGGGCATCTTTGAGAAGAAGGAGCCTTTCCTCCGCCTTTGAGTGCCTTATGTCTTGGAGTAGCTTATAGGCTCGGGAGAAAGCCATTGGACCTCCAAAGTCTGAGTTGCTAACAAAGATGGGACAACTGCTATCACACAAACCGCAGGCAATACAATCAAAACTCTTTAAAAGAAATGGGCTCATCTCAAGCTTTTGAAGGTTCTCTTGAAGGGGTTCATACCATACCTTTAGCTTTTTGATACGTTCTACTAGGATGCTATGCTCCACCACCAAGTCTTTAACTGGACGCATGCTGTCAAGAGGCTCCACCAAAACCTCCTCTCCCAGGTCTTTGATGGCGGTTTTGCATGCAAGGATGGGCTTTTGGTTTGCCTTTACTCCACAGGTTCCGCATATACCAGCCCTGCACATACTCCTAAAGGAGATGGTTGGGTCATACTCCTCTTTGATGTAAAAGAGGGCATCCAAGAGGGTTTGCCCGGGCTCTGTAGGAACAACAAACTCCTTTATGACAAAATCATCGTTCCTGTAGAGTTTTAGTCTTACCAGCATGAAGATAAATTTAGGCTAAGGAATGGGTTTTAGTATTCTTACTTTGTTCCTTGTTCCTTATTATCTCTTGATGAGTAGCATTTATCACATTGAAGCTGTTCTCAAAATTTCCAATGTATCCGCAGTCAAAACAGACCCAAAAAAGAGAGCAAGCATTACCCTCTCATAGGAAGAATACGAAAAAAACTTAAGAAACTTCTGCAGGATAACAGCTAACCCTTCATCCTCCCACCTTTTGCTTTTTCAGCCACCATCAAAAAGTCTTGCAAAGAATTTTGGCAACAGCTTAAGTCCCAAAAACAAGAGAAGCAGAATAAGCAAAAGTTCTAATGCCATTGTAATGACTACTTTGGAAATCCTTGACGGCTTTTCCTTTACTTCACCTTTTGGACTTTCAAGTTCAGAAACTGTATAAACAAGCTTGCCAAGTTCCTGCCCTGCTATGGAGGGAGTAGCAAAATGCCCATCGGCTACCTTCTCTATCAAAGATACCATCCTATCAAAAGAGTGTCCAATAGCAGTATAAAAGGGAATGTTTGAGTAAATTATTGCCTTTATGCTTTCAAACCCACCAATCCTTGCCAACTCCTCTTGAGAGCCACCGCCTCTTAACAAAAAGATAGCAGAAACTCCAGATTTTGCCGCCTATTTTATAGTCTTCGCTAACTCTTCGTCAGAAAGAGAACTTTCAAACTTCACAAACTCTACCCTGTCCGCATACTTTCCAGCAGCACTTCTAAAGCCACTAATGAAATCCTGCCATACTTGGGCAGAGTTCCCATGAATAAGCCCTATTTTTATCCGTCCTCTTTCTCCTAAAAGCTTTGTGAATGTGTCCCAAAACCCGCAGTGATTTCTATTTCTCAAAAGGGCTTCCACTTCAGCTAGCTTCTTTTGAAACTCTCTTTCCTTGTCCTCGTCCAGCACCTTATACGAATTTACATTTATAGCAGGATATATCATAGCCACATCTCCTTTAACAAAAGGGTTTGCACATATAACTCCTTCAATTTCGACTTCTGCACCCACTGGCAACTCCATAGAAGGCGGAACATTTAAGGTAATCCCCGCTTTTCTGTCAGTGAGTTTGTAGTATCCCTTCTGAAAAATGACTATTCCCCTTACTTTGATAGGAAAGACAAATGTACTTGTGATATGGCTTGAAAGTTTTTCCACTATATCTGAGGGCTTTAACCAGCTCATGAGTGTTTATTATAGTTCACGTTGATTGGTAAATTCAAAAAGGGATAAAGCTTTTCAACCGAGTAAACAGGTGGAGGAAGGGAATTACTTTGCTTACCTACCTTTGTGGTTACGCTGTAGGCTCGTAGCTTTTTCAAACTCATCAAAAGTATAAGGGAGCTAACCCTTAATAATATTAAAAAACATGGAACTAAGCTTGAAAGTTGCCCTCCCCGGAGGGCGGGTTGAAAGGATAAAAGCGGACTTTCCTTACGAGGGCTCCCCTATAGGCTTTAGGGTTCTGGTGGAAGGAAAAACTGGGCTTGTGGTGGGTCTTTCTGATGACGGACAGGTCAAGGAAGTAGTATTTCCAGACAAGGTGCCTCTGACTTCCGACAAGAACCTCTCAGCCCTAAAGGACACCGCCATGCCCTATGGCTTAATACCTTGGCTGTTGTTATGGGAACTTTTGCCCGCTGAGTGGAACTGGAAAAAGGAGAGGTTTCTTGTGGTCCCTCTTTCCTCCTTTGTGGGCTTGGACCAAAGGACTAAACGGTTTTTAGATTGGGTGGCAAAAAACAAAAGGGTAAAGGAGGAAACAGCCAAGAAAAGATTTGGATGGCAGTTTGTGAGGCTTTTATTGGAAAAGGGCTTTTTGAAGGTGGTGGAAGATTGGTCAGCGGTAAATGTGGAGGTGGAGCTTTTCAGCCTTAACCTTCCCTTTGATGTTGCCCTTTCTAAGCTAAAAAAGACCAAAAACTACGCAGAAAGGGTAAGACTGCTCAGCTACCTCAGGGAGAGGCTGTACGCCACAAGGGAGGAGCTCAAAGAAGAAGGTTTTTCCTCCAAGGACCTGCAGTTTTTGGTCTCCAAGGGTATAGTCAAGGTGGAAAAGGAGCTGATGCAGAACTTCGCCTTTAACCCAAAAAGCCAGCTGAGGCAGAGTAGCATATCCTTGATAAAAAGCATACAAAAGCCAGTGCTCGTGGTGGGAAGCCTTTCAAGGCTTTTAGAACACCTTGTCCTTTTGGTGGAGTCCGCCCTAAGTAAAAACAAGAGCCTTCCCATATTTTGTTTTCAGAACTCTACGCTTCTTTACCTTATGAGGGAGCTAAAGCCCCTTTTTGGAGATCGGGTGGTTTCCCTTTCTTCCTTTGATAGCCCAAGGCAGTTTGTGAAAAACTGGTTTTTGGCACAAGAGGAGGGAAGGGTGGTCCTGAGCTCAAGGCTTGGGCTTTTGGTGCCCTTTAAGGAGCCCTTTGCCTTTGTGTTATTTGAAGACCAAA
>Ga0326760_1001146_pt1 | contig 12067 bp, 10 predicted proteins | sample GCREP_S_FD_207668 | JGI IMG/M metagenome (GOLD analysis project Ga0326760, IMG submission 207668) | Hot spring sediment microbial communities from Geyser Creek Basin, Yellowstone National Park, WY, United States - GCR.EP_S | ecosystem: Environmental > Aquatic > Thermal springs > Near-boiling...
TATCGGCACGTCGGGTCCCAATATGTCTATAACGCGGCGGACCAGCCACCTGGCCTTCTCCAGGTCGTCCCCTACCTCAGGCACGACTAAGTCGGTTACCTCAACCCATATGCCGTATTTCTTCATCGCCGCCAGAGTTTCGAAGATAGGCTCAGCGTCTGGCACAAAGACGTATTTCCTGAGGAACTTCTCGTCGGCGTTGCCTTTGAAGTCCACGGTGGCTGCGTCGAGGAACTCGCCGGCGTACTTCACCGCCTCCGGGGTCATGTAGCCGTTGGTCACGAAGGTGTTGAAGAGGCCGCGGCGGCGGGCCAAGACGCCGACGTCGTGGGCAAACTCCATAAATATGGTGGGCTCGTTGTAGGTATAGGTGATTCCGTGGGCGCCGTAGCTCTCCGCAAGCTTCACCAGAAGCTCCGGCGTCACCTCAAACCCCTCCGCCCTTCTCCTCTGGCTAATCTCGAAGTTCTGACAGTATTGACAAGCCCAGTTGCAACCAAAGGTGGAGAAGGAGAGCACGAGCGCCCCTGGGTAGAAGTGGGTCAACGGTTTCTTCTCGATGGGATCTACAGCTATGGCCGAAATGAGGCCGTAGACGTCTAGCCACAGCTTGCCCCCCCTTACGCTTCTTACGCCGCAGAAGCCCGTCTGCCTCTCTCTCAGCTTACATCTCCTAGCACAGGCCGTACACTCTATCCGACCATCCGGCAACGCCCTGCTTAACACAGTTTCCACAACCTCGCCGCCCTACGGCTATAAAAGCCTTTCAGGAAAGTCAGCGGTTGCCGAGTATATACAGTTTAAGACACCGATTTTCGACGTGAAAATATGTAGAAGAGAAAAGCGGTTAGAGCAACTTCAACGTATTCCTTGGCCGCGCTGGCGAATGCCAGCAGGCCTTTTGGTCTGTATACCTCTCTTATCTTCTCCTCGTATACTTCGTATCGCTTAAACTCCAGCTCCAGCCTTGTCTCCTTCGCCATGCCGTTTCTTGCACAATACGCCTTTAGCTGGTTAAGGGTGAGACACGCTTCAGACCCATCCACCGCCACGTAAACCTCCACCATGTACGGGTGGGGGTTAGACACCGGCCTCTGCCTTATCACCTCCACCATCCACGGGTATCTGCGCAGTGCTTTAGCAATCTCGATTAACCTCTACCTGGCGTGGGGAACCCATGCTTTGACCCACTCCACGCCAAAGACGCTTAACTCCGGCCACTCCCTCAGAAGCTCCTCCGCCGGGTCGGTCCTAATAACTACAGCCGGCGTAAGCGGCTCCCTCAGCCTCTCCACCTCCCGCCTGTAATCCTCCAGAATCTGCTCAACACACTCCTCCACCGCACGGCAGTACGGCTGATTCAGCCTCAACCCGTTCACAACGACGCCGCAGAAGACGTCGTATTGATTAACCCACATACCCACCCTTCTATACTCATACCAAAGACCCACCTCAAACCGCCCAGCCAGCTCCCACAGAGCGTCAGCCACCTGCTGTCTAATACAGCCACCCTTATCCTCATCCCTCCTCCGCCTCCTCCACCTCTCCCTATACACACGCCCCTCCGGCACCCCTCAGCCGTCAGACGCCCTCGTATAGGCACCCATCTGCACTACACCACTCCCGCCGAGGCGGCTCATACTCGATGTTCTGAAGAATTCCAAGTTTTTGAGGTAGCTCAAAAACAGAGGCTACGGTCTTAATCCTTCTGGCGGCCTCCGTCATATCCACCTCCTCAAAGCCGTTAACACCTCCTCCACAGCCCTCCTCTCGATTAGGTAGATGCCCTTCTTATGCCGCCTCGCGAGGCCCCCCTCCACCAGGCCCATCATAAGGCGGCGGTTACCGGACGCGGTTCCGGGCAACGAGTACCTGTGTTAGCTACTGAGCCAGCTGGAGGGGGATATGCCGCTTGTGTTGCCGGCAATAAAGGCATATATATTCTAGCGTCATAGTATTCTGATGTCAGAGGATGAAATCGAAGCCTACCATCTAATAATAACCGACCTGGAGGCGCCTCGAATCGCCAAAGAGAGATCCATCAAAGAGGGTAGCTGGTACCCAATAAAAGATGTAGAGTACTTCATTACCTATGAAGAGTTAAGAGATTTCCTAAGGAGGAGAAACTTCAAAAATCCAGATAATATTATCACATCGTTAATTAGTAAGGGATTTCTGGTGCAACTGCCACGTAGTGATAGTAAATCCGATTACCCGCTTCTGAGGAGTTTGCATATGGACGTGCTTGTGAGGAGCTCTCAGATAACAACTATGTACGGAAATCCTCCCTATCTTCTCTCCTACAAATTTGCGATAACCAAATTTAAAGTGCCTGTAAAAGAGGACAGGACGATAATCCCCGGTGGAAACGATTCATTGTGGAATGAGCTGTACAATACAATTCAATTCTTCTTCAACAATAACCACAAGCTAGTGGATATCTACGTGGATACTTTAAAGGAATACTTATCACAACGAGGCACTGGGCTGGACAGCTTTCAATCCCACGTTCTCCGCAAGATGCTGTCCTCGGACAAAAACGTGTACGCCATAGTGGCCCCTACGGGAAGTGGGAAAACAGAAATCTACCTCTTTTACTCGCTAGCAGTAATAATGAGGTGGCGTCTTTTAGAGGGAGATAATAGTAAGAAAGTTCTGCTGGTGTACCCGAGAAAAGCTCTGACGGTAGATCAAGCGTACAGGATAATAGAATTACTAAGTATAGTCAACAAAACTCTCGAAGACAAATATAAGTATAAAATAACAATAACATTTGGCATCAGAGACGGGGATACTCCAAGAAATGTGAAGAGGGGAGAAGCGTTCAGAGGAGTAACCTGCCCTTATTGCAGGGGAGAGCTTATATACGATAGCGAGGACGTCATAGCTTGTAAAAAATGCGGTAAAAAATTTAACTTTATTAAAACTGTGAGGAAGACGACCGTCTATGCTGATCTCATCGCGACGAACCCGTGGGCTCTTGAGACAAGACTTCTCGACAGCGCGATAGAGGATGTCGGCGCAAGGACTCTACGTGATGCCGCGCTGGTGGTTTTTGACGAAGCGCATGAGTACACGGGCGTGTCTGGCGGCATTCTCGCCTCGCTAATTGACGTTTTAAGAGAAATCAACAAACAAAAAGATGTAAAGTTGGTCTTCTCCTCTGCTACAATACCAAATCCAGGCGATTTTATAGAAAAACTCTCTGGAGATAATAACTATGAGATTCTTGATTTTGGAAATGTTCAGAGGAGGCTTCAAATAAAGGGAGAGAGGCTGGTCATCCTAGCACATTTCATGATGAACCCTCAGTACTCCTGGAATACATATTGTCAATTGTGGAGCGTTTTTATGGCTTTCTTAAGCTATGCCTACAAGTTGCGCAAAGTCCAGCAACCTCAATCAATTCTTTTCATAAATAACATAAGGGAGCTCAGACGCGTAAAGAGCGGTTACATTGAGAGCTTAAGGGTGGGAGAGCCAAAAGACCACCTGGCGGATAATCTCGACCCACTAGATCCTTACTGCTACTGGCACTACCTGCCTACTAACTTAGTCGGCCAGATCAGAAATCAGGCATCAGGGGGGCTCGTCGACGTGCTGAAGGAATTCTTGCTTGAAATCCACAGCGAAGTCCCCAGAGAAACTAGGGAAAAAGCCGTTGCGCGGTTGCGTAGCGGTGAGGGAGCTGTCGTACTCTCAACATCCTCCCTAGAGCTAGGAGTGGACTACGACGGGGTGGGCTTTGTGCTTAACGCCGGGTTGGACAATCCGATCTCGTTAGTTCAGAGAATAGGCAGAGGCGGAAGGGGTGACAGAACGGCGAGGTGTGTCCTAGGGATTATCCTAACGCGCGCACTACCCACGGAAATACTCAAAACGTATGACGAGAATTTCATGAAAGCAATAGCAACCATGAGCATTAGTGGGTATAAATTGTTTGTTACAAAGGATAACCCGCAAATAATTAAACGGAGAATATTAATAGAAAGCATTGCCAAATTAGCCGTGGAAGGTAAAGACACCTACGAGAGCGGAGCCAGCAAGGGGCCTATAAAAAACTTAGAAACTTTACAGTCATTCACACAGGATATTATAGTTAAAATTTCAGAGAGTCATGACTGAATTTAAGAGTCTAAGGGAAGAACTGAAAAACATATTAAGCGAAATACTAAGTTACAAGCAGAAGGAAGTAGTTCACCCAGAAAATATAGAATTTACGTTACATAAGATAGCAGAAGATCTAGCGAACAAAATTTCATCAATATTTAGAGAGATATGCGGAGAGAACTTACTTAAAGCTATTCAACAATTTACCAGTTCAGAATTTACTGATGAAGTAAAGAGGTTGTGCGAGCAGACTAGGATTGAACAGATCAAAAAAATAAAGACTCATAGAGTTGATGATATACTTACATCTCATGAGTTTAAAGAAAAATTCATTAATGAATTACGCGAAATTCGCGAACTCTCAAAAGCGATGGAACGTGAATGTGACAAAATAAGTGAAATAATTGAAAAAATAATAGAAGAAAAGACCTTCGCTGGGAGAGAGGGTGAGTATCTGAAGAAACTAAGAGAAAAAATTAATGAGCTAAAAAGAGCCTATAATGAAATACGGGAAGAATCACACAATTTAATAACAGATTTGAAGGAAAACCAGAAAACTCTGGTGATTTCACCAGAGATCCGTTATCTAGTGCGTTCATTAGAACTAAGAGGGGAAGTATGGACTCATGAGATTGTGGAAAAAGTCTCGGGATTGCGTAACATAGCCGGAGAGCCTTACACAGAAGAGGTGAAAATACAAGCACCCGGAGAAGAATTTAGCCTTACAATAGATCAGCTCCTCACTCGCTATCCTCCATTTGAGCCCATTCAAAAAGAATTTGAAGGAATAACAGGCAGACTTATTTGGTTTTTAGAACCTAATAATGCAATTTTTGTAAAACCAGAAAATATTCATAGTAAAATTAGTAGATATGTGGAAATGGATGAAGAGAAACTTACTTCTGCTAAACTACTTGATATATTAAAGGATGCCCAGAATGGCGCGATTACAGTTAGAATACGGACCGGCTCCCGCAATATATTTGTAAAATACGGTTCAGAAAAACTAGCAAATGCTCTAACAAATGCTCTAAAACGTAAATCCTTAAACGAAGTGCTTAAAGAGCTTCAGAATGAATATAAGAGAGCGTATAGTGTAAGTAATTTAGGATATGTCTGGTATTGTATATTGGGTTTGGGCATGTCAACAGATCCCTACGATTTTGAGTGCTCATTCATGCAATATTGTCCAGTAGGCAAGAATAAGCATGAATGCGACAAGTGGAGTTGGAGAAGAAGGCTATTTCCTAAAGTGTACGTCATTCCGGAGAGGAAACTAGTCTTAGCGTATGCTACCGACCGAAAGCGCGGGCAATCTTTGCTATTCATGACACCTTTTGCTGCCTCAGGCGTCCGAATGTATGAACTCTATGGGCGTGCCCAGTGGTACATGCCTTCCGTAACACCTGAAGGTCCCATTGTTGAAGTGGCTTTCAAGAAAAGTCTTAGAAAAGATTTACCCAAAACAAATGTAATAGGTTTTGAGATTCCTCTTCTTATTGTTAAGGCTATAATAAAATCTTTACTCGACGAAAAAGTCTCAGGAAAACCAGAGGTTACCGTAATATACGGTAGCAATTATAACCACAGTGTTAGTCTAGAAAAACTTTTACTTTCTAAGTTCTTCGTATATAAGATGTCCAAAAGAGGTTTCGATACTTTCTCGTTCCTTCAGATGAAGGATGACAAGTTAATAGAAAAATTTAGGAAGCTCAGTCAGGAGTTGCAAAGAAACTCCGACGAAGTAGTCAACTTTGCAATAAATATTTTAGGGCACACCCTAGCCCATCTCTTTCACTCATACGTTTCTAATGCGCTAGAGATAGAGCCGGAGAATCTCCTTTACGTATATGAGGTTGATGAGGAGAAGGGAGTCTTGGTGGTAGCCATAGCTGAGAACAGCGCCTGGGGATCTCTAAACATAGTAAAGCACGCCGAAGTAAAGTTCGGCTCAGTAGACAGAATGGTAGAAGAGTTTGTCGATAGTATCGCAAAATTTTTAGAGAATCACGAAAAAGAGATACAAAGCTATTATACAACAGGTACGCGAAGAGCGACAATAGACCCTAAAGTGAGTAAAATAGCTGACAAGCTGAGGGATAAGTACATGAACCTGGTTAACAACGGTGTAACACTAGATGTTGTTACCTTCCTTAACCATATTGTTATCAGTGGACAGGATGACGAGATTGCTAGAGAGCTTCAGTTAAGCGTCAGAGAGCTTAGGGAGAGACTAACAGATGCCGTTGTAGTCTCTGGCATTAACACGTGCATCGACGGTTGTACGGCCTGCGTGATGATAGATCACGGCTGTACAGCGCCACTCGTCCAGAATGTCATACTGTCGCGTAACCTAACGGCGTGGATTTTGAGAGTGCTCACGGGAAAAGCAACCGTTAAAGGCAGAGGCGACGTACTGGGCCCAGCTTTCTTCTATCAGGCCAAAGAGGAGCTCTTTGCTCTCTCGCCGTATTTAGACGAAAAGGGAGTGAAAATACTCACAGAACTCGCACAAAGAGGCGTGAAGGTGATTCTTGTCACGCGTAAGGAATTTGCAGAGAGATTCGGGGAACAGCTCAAGAAACACGGCATAAAGGTCTGCATCACAAAGACCCCGAGACACGACAAATTCTACATTATTGACAAGAGGGTTTACGTCAGAACTACTCAGAACTTAAGCCGCCTGTCTTCCGTCAACGAGTTCTCCCTTGAGCAGCTGAAACCGGAGGAAGCTGAGAGTATCGTGAGGCAGGAGCTGAAGAGCGACCTTGTTGAATGTTATGGAGAAAGCTGAAATCTCTAGTCTGTTGAACTATGTGAAGGAGTTAGATGAAGAATACGAACGGTACGCGTCGCGGCAGAAGCCCCTGTTGGGGTTGCAGATTGTTCCCGGTTTCGTCTTGTTACTAAAACATAAGGCTTTAAGTGTAAAGGGCCTTGTCATAAAGGAATACGTCAGTCACTATGATCACTTCATCCTCATGTTTCCAGAGCTTCTTTCCGTCAGGGCCGTCAGGTTTTCAGGAGAGACCGGAAAGGTTGGTGGAAATATGTCGCTACTACTAGAAAAACTCCAGAGAGGGAGGGAGAAGAGCGGGTTGGAGCTAGAGGGTTCGTTCGTCACTATGGGTAAGCTATCAAATGTTGACGCTTCATCCCTCCAGGTGGTTATGCCCCTGCTCCTAGCCTTAATCCGGCCATTTTCAAAAGAGGGCTCGATTTTTCCATCCCCGCTTTCGCTCATAGCACATGAACTATTAGGGGGGTTAGGGAAGGTATATCTCTCGCCTTGCTCCCTGACAGTAGTTCTGGGAAAGTTTAGGAAAAAAGAAAACTTTCCGGTCCTGGGCAACAGGCTTGAAGGCTTCTTAGCTTACAGCAAGGCACTTACATATAAGGATTCCTTAAATAAAGTAGACTTAGTTCCATTAAAAGTATTCATTCCGAGAAATTTTAGTGAGGGGCTCTCTGAGGGGTCAATTGTACACATTCTGGGAATACTAGTATTTGAGGAGGGGTCGCCCGTGCTCGAGTCCCAAAGGCGGGGGTACTTTCTTGCGGTTCAAGAAATGCCGTTCCTTCCGGAGGTCGAGGCCATGGCCATAAAAGGAGAATCTGGATGTATTCTAATTAGTGCACAGAGAAAAGTGTATGAATATTGCTATGCGATAGAGAGTAGCGCGGAAAAGGTAAACGCGTTCATCCACGCAATAAGCGGCAAGATTTCCGAGTTGAGAGGGCGGGGCGCTTATCTGGCAGTGGATGAGCTTACACTTGGCAGTGCGAGCAGGGAATTTATCGAGGAATTTACCAAGCGGGAGGGCAACACCTATAAACTTCTCGCCCCGCCTATAATGGCGCTCGCCACCGAAAGAGAAAGTGTCAAGATTGCACTCGATGAGGTTTCAGAAATTTTAGAGAGACTTCAAGAGGTTGCCTCCCGTGGGGGTTTCGAGGCACATTTAAAGCTTTTGGGGTTAATAAGCATCAAGAGCTCCTCGGCCCGTGAAGCGGCTAATACCTGGAGAGTACTGAATATGTTAAGCGGTCCCTGGAGGGTGTCTTTTGTAACGCAGAAGAAATATGCCTTGCAGTATAACATGGATTACTTAATTTAACATTAGCCGAAATAGATACGCACCGCGTAGACTATGTTACTTGACGTAATTCCCGCCCACCTGGTCAGGGAGGCCGCGTTGCGAGCGGAGAGGGAGAAGGCGAGAAGGCTCCCGATACACATGGTCCACAAGTGGTGGTCCAGGAGGTTTGCGTCCGTCTACCGGCTGGTTCTCGCGTCCTACCTCTTCGAGAGAGAGGAGGAGGTGCTGGAGGCGCTGGACCGGCCAGCCGTCATGCGGGAGAAAGCCCGCGGCAGGGTCTTTCTCGAGCCCTTCGCCGGCGGGGGCACCGGGCTGGCCGAGGCGGCCCTGGCCGGGTTCAATGTCTACGGTCTTGACGTAAACCCCGCGGCAGTCGTGGCAGCCAGGGCCAGTCTTCTCATCGCATCGCGGGGCCTGCCGAAGAGGTTCGGCGAGCTCTCCGCGCGCGTGCTCCGCGCGGCGAGAGAGAAAGCGGGCTTCCTCTGGGAGCTCAACGGCGGGATCGCAACCTACATTCTGGTGACCAGGGGCCGGGCCCCCACGTGGTTGTCAAGACTCGGGAGGAGGTGGGTTGCGCTCTGTCCCCGCTGTTTTGCCGTGTTTGAAACTCCCGCCGGCACCGCGGCGGCCGCATGCCCGCTCTGCGGCAACGAGGTGGAGCTGACGAGCAGGCCCGTGGCTACGGTGCCTTCCAACGCGCCCGAGATCGCCCCGGGCTGGAGGGCCTTTGCCGTGGAGCTGAGATGGCGGGAGGGCGGGAGGTGGAGGAGGGAGTACCGGAGCGCGGCGCGGCCAGGCACCCTGGCGGCGTGGCTGAGCAACACCGCGCGGGTAGCGCGCAAGCTCTCGAGAGAACTGGACGAGACTCTCGGGGAGCTGGACGAGGTGCACGAGTCCCGCAGGCTGATACTGGCTGGCATCCGGAGGGCGTCCGGGCTGTTCGCCCCGCACCAGCTGGCCGCGCTTCTCGCCTACGCAGAGGCCGCGAGGGAGCTGGCTAAGAGCGACGACGAGAGGCTCCTCCTGCTTGCCGCGGCCAGCGAGGCGGCCAGGTGTTGTTGCTTGCTCGCAAAGTGGTATCCGCCTCTCGGCGAGTGTACGCCGGCTGGCGGGGTCAAGGCCCTCTGGGTCCCCGAGTATACTGCAGTCACGAACCCCCTCGCCTCGGATGGCCTCCGCCCCCTCGCGAGGGGCACCCTGGCGTCAGCGCTGAGGGCTCAGCTGAGGGCGGCATCCTACGTCGAGCAGATAGGAGGCCCCAGCGGCGCTCCCGCCGCCGCTCTCGTGGGGGACGCCTTGGAGACCCCCCTCCCGCCGCGTGCGGACCTGGTAGTGCTCGATCCGCCTTATGGCAAGGTCAAGAGCTACGCGTCGCTCAGTATCCCGCACTTCTACGCCCTCAAGGCAACCGGGGGGCTCGACGGCCCGGACTGGTCCCGGAGCCCGAGACTTATCGAGAAGAGAGAGCTGACCCCGGGAAAAGACGAATTCCGGAAGAAGTGGAGACTCGTGGTTAGGAGAGTAGCAGAAATTGTCAACGAGAACTCCCGCGTCGTTCTGATGTTCAACGCACTATCGAGTGAACGCTGGGTGACAGCTCTAAAGCCCTTCAGGTACAGCGGCCTCTACCCCGCGGCAGTGTACTGGGTGTCTGGCGAAGCTCCCGGGGGCATCACCACCTCGAAACTGCGGGGGATGCACCTCGTGGTCTTCAGGAGGAGGGAGGCCGGGGGCAGACTTCATGTCGTGCAAATGGAGACGCTGGGCGCGGCAACCGGGCACCTGGCCCCGGACGGAGATACTGAGAGAGGAGCATGTGAGGCCCTCCTATCAGCCTTGAAGGAGGTCTTCATGTTATAAACATGCGGAATTTTGCGACGCCAGCATGGGTAGCAGGCTCGCCGAACGTTCGGCGGCGAGTCGCGCACCGTGATTGAAGAACCGCCGCGCCGCGGCGGCCATCTCTCTTGCGGTGCCCCCCGGCCCTGAGAGACAACTTCTGGGTCGCGCTACTGAGAAAAAGGAGGGGAGACCTCAGAGCCCGTAGACCTCTCCCTTCGGCCGCGAGAAGCGTTATGATAAGTTTCGGTTTCTTACCGCGTTTGCGGCGCGAGTTACGCGTGGAATTGAGAAGATATGCGAGAGTGTGGTTGCAGACCTGCTCGCTGTGATCGACGCGCTGGTTCGGGCCCTCTTGAGCGCGCCGGAGAAGTCAAACTTGTTGCTTGACTTCATGTGACTCCCATGTGCCTCCACTGCGACTTCCCGGACGTGGAGAGAGTCAGGTAGTGGGGCGCGCCGAGGCTGGGCTACCACGTTGTTCACTACGCCTACAGAAAGTGTGGCGGCCGCTTCAACCACTACGTGGGCAAGGGGAATTCGTGCTGAGGGCGGGGTTCAGGTAGGGGCCAACTGAGGCAATATGCACATGCACAACTTCTAGCAAGGCTGGCGTGGACGCCGTAGTTAGATGAAAACCGCAACACGTATATCCTTTATTCATTTAGCTTCCCCTAAGGGAATGTAACACGCCTTGTTCCCATCGACGAGCTTAAGCGCGTCTTGCCAAAGGGCGCCGCCGCGAGACTCTACAACGCGAATGGCAGGCCGTTGCCGATGCTGGTCAGGCGGGCGCTAAATGGGGTGGCTAGCCGAGACGCCACTCAGCGAGTCGCGCGAGTTCTGCCGCGAGATGAGGTACCCCGAGCGGTTCTTGTCGCTTAAACGCGGGGCCATTATTGTCGCGGCCAGAAGCCCGCGCGACGCCGCCGAGTCCCTCTGACGGGTTCTCGGGATGCTTGGGGTCATGATGGTGTTGCCCGTCGCGGCCCGCCCCATAACTCCCGTGCGTGCTACATGAGGACAGAGAGGCCGGTGAAGAGGGCGAGGGTGTACGAGGGCATGGCCACCGCATTTGCCTCCGATGGCGTGATGTGGACAGCAATGGGGCGGGAGGAGCCGGCGGGCGTGCACATGTTGCGCGTCACGGTGATGGGCAGGGACGGCAGGGGACGCACGTGCCACAGTGTTACGATTGACGAAGCGCTTCGCGGAAGAGCCGTTGGAGGGAAGCAGGCACGGCGGCAGACGGCCTTCTGGCCCGTGCCACCGTCTACACCCTTTACGATCTGATAGCGGCGCTATCTAGTTTCAACTCTCCTTGAGATTCTACCGCTCATGTGACGTGCCCTCCAGCTACCACGGATCTGCTCTCCAGTATGGCGTAGGCAAAAGAACCGCCAGGGTGCGACGTCTATGCCCAGAACAGCCACATTTACAGTAAAGCTGAGCTTGAGGAGAGTTGGTGCGGCAGGAAGTTGTTGAAAAATAGGGTTGCGGCGGAGATGGAGGGCGTAAGGAACGACTACACGATTATCTTCAGCAGATATGGCAGAAACAAGGCCATGGGTCAGGCCGCCACCAGGGCCGACACGCCCGGCGGCAGAGAGGCGGGCGCCGAGAGGCTCGCCGCCGTGATAAAGGCCATCACGGGCACGAAGCCGAGGATACGCCGCATAAAGGATGGCAAGATAGTGATAGTGTGTTACGGGGGCATCTGGAGGGCATCGTCCGCTTCGCCGAGCTCGCAGAACCCCATTAGGGGCGGCGTCGCGCCGACGTGGAGGGACGAGTTTCGGCTTGTCTACGTGCCCACGTGTATTAGCCAGATATGAGACGGACCGACGTCCCCGCCTCTCGGAAATGAAAAGTAGCATGGAGGTTACTCAGAGTAGCTCAGCGCGCTCACCGCTCGCCTACCTCGTCTCATCAACGGTGTAGATAACGCATCTATTTAAAAATCAGCCGTTCCAGCGTCGGCCATCGACGGCCACAAATGCCTTCTCATCACATGAAGG
>Ga0326760_1001148_pt1 | contig 12055 bp, 11 predicted proteins | sample GCREP_S_FD_207668 | JGI IMG/M metagenome (GOLD analysis project Ga0326760, IMG submission 207668) | Hot spring sediment microbial communities from Geyser Creek Basin, Yellowstone National Park, WY, United States - GCR.EP_S | ecosystem: Environmental > Aquatic > Thermal springs > Near-boiling...
GTTAGAAGTGTTTATGAGTCGTGCAGACAGCTTGACATAGACTTTAGAAGTGTTAAGTTATCTAACTGGCTGATGTTTCAACAGAGTGAGAAGGAGTACCCACCCAGGAGCATAACGCTTAAAAGTCCAAGCGAAGTAGAGGTAACAGTCTTTAGCTACAGCAAGGAGAGCAAGAGGATAGCTCTAAGAGTCAGCACATCAGGTGTCTACAGGAAGTTGCTCAATGCTATTCTCAGAGAGAAGCAACCATATATGCCGAGAATATATGTGAAGTCTTGGAATGTTAGGAGTGGGAGGCTATACGTCAGAGGGGAGCTGCAAGTAGCAATACCTACAGACTTCTACTACAAGCACATGCCCAGAGCTAGTGCAAACAATGGCAAGCTCTATGGCGGTGTAGATGTGAATGTGGACAGGGTAAACCTAGTGGTAGTCGATGGTGATGAGAGGCTCAGAGACACCTACACCTTCTGGTTCGAAGAGGCATCTAGGAAAGGTTGTAGCAGGCATAGAGCTAGGAGCATTATTGGCATGAGAGTTCACGAGATGCTAGAGTACGCATACAGCCACGGAGTCAAAGTGTTGTTCCTTGAGAACCCAGGGGTGCTTGGCAAGCTAAAGCTTCTATGGGTTAGGAGCAGTGATAGGAGGCATGAGAACTACAACTATAGGAAAGCTATTTTCAGAAGCTCAGTTATTGAGATGATAGTCTTGAAGGCACCGCTATACGGCATAGAAGCTAAATACGTAGACCCAAAGGGAACAACAAGCTCTAGAAAACATGACGATGTGATGAGGAAATATAGACTAGACAGGCACACAGCATCAGCATATCTCATAGCCCTAAAAGGACTTAAACAACTCTAGCCCACCTTATTTACGGAAACAGCCCAGAGCTCCACATTTTCGTCAAGTCTCTTTGCTAGAGCCCTCATGATTGCTTCTACAGCTAGACAGTGTTTCACCATTCTCTCATCTTTTAAATACTGCTTTAACAACTTTAGAGCCTCTTCCCTTAAAATCATTTACTCATCTCTCAAACGTGTTAACAAGTGAGTAGCAAGGCATTGTTTAGATATTTTAAAGTTATAAGAGTGTTGCGAATTGTAGAAAACTATCAGGTTAATCAGTATGAGTAGTAGTGAGGTTATTGATCTGGGTGAGTTTGGAAAGCTGACCTCCTCCCCGCCTTGAAGTGCAAGTGTTCCTGTTAGTGCGGGGAGGTTTGGGATTACATCCCCTCTTCCCGAGGGTTCAATCCCGGGCCGGGTCTCCGGCCCATTACCCCTATCCCTCTAGGGACTCGGGGTTATGAGTAGACCATTTATCATTGCCAGTGGCTCAAAGAGTTTAATGCTCATCACCAAGACCAATTAAACAAAGAGAATTTATAAGCTTTTATATTTCATCCCCGCCCTGAAGGGCGAGGCTTTCAGTTGTAACAGTTGTTGAGCTAGGTAGCAACACTACAAAGATTTGTGCTAATATTGTAAACTATACAGAGGTTTGCTTAACCTTAGAGGTAAAGCCCTTGGTGCAGGAGGCTGAGAAGATAATTAAAGAACTTTTTGAGAAGTATAAGAAGATTGTTATTGAGGGTTTTATCAAGGGGCTTCAGTATGCTGTGACTATGGCCGAGGTTGAGGAGAAGGCTGAGAAATCTGTTGTGTACACATGATGAGTAAGAGAAGAGCTGGCTAGTGATGTACTCACCATAGTTGAAGGCTTCGCCCTTTAGGGCGGGGAGGCGTCAGCCTTTGCTGACTTTCTTTTTAAATCTGTGCTTTATGTCTATAAGCACCTCTCCGGTTATTTCAACGCCATTCTGAAGAAGCTTGTAGATCTCTTCCTCTAAGTTAAGCTCTGTAAAAATTCCAAGTCTGTTCAACGCCATTCTTGCCTGCTCAAGACTCTTTGCATTATTTAAGGCGCTTACCACAGGGTTTAGTTCAGCAACAATTTTTGCATTGAGAAAGAATGTAAGTAAGTTTAGTGGAGAGATAAAGGTTTTTCTAGAGCCCTTTCTAAGCTCTATAGCACCATAAAGCCCGCTGTAGGCATACAACGTTACTTTGCTAGCCTCGCTCTCCACATAATTGAGGAGGTGCTTGAGAACCTCAATATCCTCTCTAGTAACACCTCTAGCCCATAGGTAGCCACCTTTTTCAGCAACCATAGCTATTCTCTTAAGTATGTACTCCTGCGGAAGCTCACCATCTGCACCAGGAGAGTGAATAGCTACAATACCACTAAGCTTGGCTGTGACTGCAAGCCCTATGAAGTCTGCTAAAGGGCTCCACAACTCTTCTTCAAACCCAGTAGCAAGAATATCACCACCTACATCAACAGAAACAATAGTGTCACAACCATAGTAGTTTAAAATCTCCTGCAAACCTTTTTCAACTCCCAGAACCCCACCATACAAGTCGACAATGGGAACAGGCTCTCCAAGAGCTTTAGAAGTGTTAACAGCTTGAAAAACAACCTTCCTACCACCTCTAACTGCCCACACCCCACTATCAACAAGCATTGAATACTCGCCCAACTGCTTACTGCCAACAATTTCTTCAAAGCGTATAGGGCCAGGAATAGGGTCAATTACAAACCTTTCCCAAGCAACACTAGCTACATAAGCTTTGATACCAAGTCTACGAATAGCGAGAGCAAGCATGGTTGCTGAAGCAATATCGCCACCACCACCAACAGCAAAGAACAAAACACACTTGGGTTTGCTTTGTTGCAAAAATTCCATAGGTTTCACATCACTAGCTACCTTAACCTAAGGCTTGCAAACAGTATTTCCTTAAAAAAGGTTTTATTAATATTGATAAAGTTAAAAAAGATTTTGTGAGACAGTTATGTATGAAAGGATTTGCTTTAACCTACCTCTTAGTCTACCTCTACTTCTACTGTTACGGTTCCTATTGAGGTCTGTAGCTCTAGCATTGGCTTACCTACAATAATTAGTGGTGCAACAATACTTCTTGTTATTGTTATCTCTTTACCAGGTTCTACAGCAGTGTTTATCCCTATTTCCAGTGATTTAGCTGCTTGTGTAACTATTATTGCCTTCTCTATAGTTACTGTAATATTTCCTGTGTTTCTTACTCTAATTGTCAGTGTGTATTTATAGCCCGTCCCTTTACCTCTCTGAAGCCTTGTCTCAACCTCAAGCCCTGTTACAGCAGTTTGCATTGACTTTTCCTTTTGTTTTAGTGTATTGTATAAGGGCTCTAGCCACGCCTTTGCAACCTGTAGTAATGCAAAAGCTTTGTTTGCGGTTATAAGTGCTTCAATTTTCTTGCTCTGCTCATAGAGTTTCTGTGCTTTTTGCAATATCTCCTCAGCTTTGCTCACCATAAGCTTTATCCTCTCTAGGTATGCCTTATTGCATATTGGTGGGGGTGGGTATATAGCAATGCACATAAGCTTGCTACTTGCATTCTCTACATAGCTGAGCATCTCCTTGACTTTGCTAAGCATATCACTAGCTTTCATGATAGTCTTGTTAAATGCTTCATCAACTCCCTTGCCGGGTATTAACACTGGCATTTCCCATAGCTTCATCTTGATAAACTTTATCCACGCCTTAATTTCAGCTAATTCGCGCATCCACTTAGCCAAGTTCTCTACAGTTGCATTAGTTATTCTACTCTTTAACTCTTCAAGCTTTCTCAAAGTCAGGTCTATGTCTTCAACAAGTTTAGTCAAATTCTTTTCAAGGGCAATAGTCTTCAAGTTCTGAAGTTCTTTTTCAAGTTCCTCTATTTCCTCTAGAGCTTCAGCTGTCTTATTCTCAATGATACGCTTAATGACTTCAGTTAAGTTGTACTCTCTGACCTCCTCCCCGCCCTGAAGTGCAAGGGTTCTTGCTATTGCGGGGAGGTTTAGGATTACATCCCCTTTGGGTTCAATCCCGGGCCGGGTCTCCGGCCCATTACCCCTACCCCTCTCGGGCTCGGGGTTATGGATACTCCATCTATCATCGCCCTAAGCTCACAGATTTTAAACACTCATCACCAAAATTAACTGAATAGAGAAAGTTTATAAGCTTTCCCCTTATCCCCGCCTTAAAAGGCGAGGCTTGCAGTTGTAATAATTTGCTTAGAGGCGTTGAGGACTATCTCCCTAGTCTCTCTAATTTTTTCTACAGCAAGTAGAAGAGCTGTTACAGCTTCTTCAGAAGCATTTATCCCTCTAAGCATTACAATAGTTCTGTTAAGCACTTTTTCAGCTACATCAAGGTGCTTAGAAGCAATTTTAATACCTGCAACACTTCTCAAAGCAGTTACAGTAGTTGCATTCAATGTTATGTTTGCAAAGCGTTGCAGTTTTGCAGGTACCCAAGTATCTTTTTCAAATCTCTTCAAGACCTTACCAAGCTCTTTGAAGTCCTTAGCACTAGTTATATTAGCTAAAGCCCCTGTTGCATTAACACCAAATTTCTTCTCAAAAGCCTTAATCTTGGCCTCCAACGCCTTCTTAATACCATTTAGATACCTCTCAAGTACAATGCCAATAGCGTAAGCCCTACCACCAACCCTAACCTCCTCACTAACCCTAGCCAAAAGCCTAGAAGCATTATTAACCCACACCCTAAGCTCTTCAACACTAAGAGCAGATGTGTTTACAGATAGAAGCTGTTCAATTTTATTCCTCAGATCCTCTGAGATGTTTAAAGCTAGGCATCTTGATAACATATGGTATAGTGCATTTGCTTTAGCTAAGAGCACTTGATATGCTGTACTATTAGATGCATTAGCTTGCTGAAGTGCTGCATTGCCCACATTTGTAGTGTTCTGTGCTAAGGCTAGTGGCATTGCTGGGCTGATTACAGACAGTATGCTTAGTGCTATTACTGCTAATCCGATGATTTGTATTCCCATACCTCGGGCTTTCATTTGAAACTCGCCTTAGCCATGGTTCTCTAGTAGCACTAAGAGTTAATAAGGGTCTGTCTGAAACTATCATTTCATGTAATATGAAAAGCTGACCTATTCATCAAATTATGAACATTTTCCAAAAGCACTTTCTGTATCATTGCTTTATTTATGTATAGATGTGATGAGTCATGTAAATAAGTGACTTATATACCGTATTACACAAACGAAATAATGTGGTCACAATGAACACCTTACAGCTTATTTATGAGGGTAAGAGTAAGCGTGTTTATGCCATAGATGAGGGCAGACTCGTCATGGAGTTTAAGGACGATGTTACTGCTGCCGATGGCCTTGTTAAAGCTGTGGCTATGGGCAAGGGTATTTTAGCCGCCAGGGTCTCTTCATATCTATTCGACATACTTGAGAAAAGTGGTGTAAGGACGCACTTTATTGATTACGATGGCAAGAGAAGGATGTTTGTAAAGAGACTGGAGATAATACCCTTGGAGGTTATTGTGAGGAACTATGCCTATGGCTCACTTCTCAGAAGAATGCCTCTTTACAAACCTCTTCAAAAGCTCGATCCACCGTTACTAGAGTTTCACTATAAGGATGACGATCTTCACGATCCCTTGATACTTGAGGAAGACATTATTAGAGTTGGTATAATTGACAATAGTACGCTGAACTGTATAAAGGAAGTGAGCTTTAATGTGAATAAGATTCTTACAAGCTTTTTTGAGTCCAAAGGGCTGCGGTTTGTTGATATAAAGCTTGAGTTCGGTATCGATAGACATGGCGAGGTTGTTCTGGCTGATGAGATCTCTGGAGATACCTTTAGGGTTTTAGATGAGCGTGGTGAACACTTGGACAAGGAGGTGTTTAGGAGAACTAGGGATGTAGGCTCGCTCCTCAAGGCGTATCTAAGGCTTGCTGAAAGAATTGGTATTGGTATAGAGGATGTCTACACACCTAGTTGAGGTCATAATAACGAGCAAAGCCGGGGTAAGGGACCCAGAAGGGGAAACAATTCACAAGCACTTAATACTAAAGAAGGGGTATAGCGCTATTACATCCGTGAGAACAGGAAAGTACCTGCTGATGACTGTAAATACAAATAGTGCTGAGGAAGCCCTTAAGATTGTTAAGGAGGCATGCGAAAAGCTTAGAATATACAACCCCATTGTTCATGACATTGAAGTGAGGCTTCGTGCCTAAAATTGCAATTGTAAAGTTTCCAGGAACTAATTGTGATGAAGATGTTAAGCACGTACTTGTAAATGTTGTTGGATTAGAAGCTGAAATTGTGTGGTACAAGGAGTTTTCTGTCAACAAGTGGGATGCTATTATTCTTCCAGGAGGCTTTAGCTATGGTGATTGGCTAAGGGCTGGCGCAATAGCTGCAAGGACGCAAGCTGTTGATGAACTCGTAGAGGCCAGGGATAGAGGAGTACCTGTTCTAGGAATATGCAACGGTTTTCAAATCCTTGTAGAAGCAGGTTTACTACCAGGGGCATTACTATATAACGATGTTGGGAGATTTGTATGCAAATGGATTAGAACAGTTGTAGAAAGGCCCAGGGGGCCATGGCTTGCGCTAGTTAGGGATGGACAGGTGCTCGACATGCCTGTTGCTCACGCTGAAGGAAGATACTATGTAGATGAAGAGACGTACATAAGCACGCTTCTGAAATCTCCTGTTCTTAAGTATCTGCAGGGTTTCAATCCAAATGGAAGTATTCACAATGTTGCTGGGGTGGGGTCTGAGGATGGAGTTGTATTTGGCCTCATGCCGCACCCAGAGAGGGCATCTGAAGAACTCCTAGTTCCAAGAGGTTTCTCTCCAGGGGGCAGGGTGATTTTTGAGAGCATTGCACACTCGCTGAAGAGGGGGTGGTGATGCCGCTAACCCAAGAGGAGGTAGAAGAGATTAGGAAGATACTTGGTAGAGAGCCTACTGTAGAGGAGCTAGCAATGTTTGAAGCTCAGTGGAGTGAGCACTGCTCTTATAAGAGTAGCAGGCTTTTGCTAAAGCTTTTGCCTACTGAAGGTATGCACGTAGTTGTAGGGCCTGGTAGAGATGCTCCTGCAGTTAGGCTATTCAAGGACTTTGCAATAGTTTTTAAGATTGAGAGTCATAACCACCCCTCGGCTGTGGATCCCTATGATGGTGCCGCCACAGGTATAGGAGGCATTGTGAGGGATATTCTAACCCTTGGAGCAAAGCCTGTAGCTCTTCTAGATATGCTCTACATGGGCGAGCCGTGGGATCCCCATGCTAACTGGCTCATAAGGGGGATAGTGAAGGGTATAAGTGACTATGGAAATAGAATAGGAGTTCCAACAGTGGCTGGAGACACGTGGTTTGACTACGCATTTAATACCCAGCCCCTTGTTAACGTAGCTTGCGTAGGTATAGTTCCTCTAAATAGACTTGTTCTAGGCTCTATAAGGCCGGGAGACTACATAATAATAATGGGTAATGCGACGGGCAGAGACGGTCTTCTTGGAAGTAGCTTTGCCTCTAAGCCGCTTGCTGAAGATACTGATAAGGAGATTGGGGCTGTTCAGGTAGGGGATCCCCTAACAGAGAAGCTTCTCATAGACGCTCTTCAAATCCTTGTGTCTAGAAGGCTAGTGAAATACATTAAGGACCTCGGCGGCGGAGGACTTACAACAGCTATTAGCGAAACCTGTGCTGATCACGGGCTTGGGGCTGCTATAGAGTTAGAAAAGCTTCACATAAGACAAAAGCTTACTCCTCTAGAGCTTCTCGTTTCTGAAAGCCAGGAGAGGATGCTGGTTGTTGTAGAGCCCGTCAAGCTTAGCGAAGTTGAAGAGATTTTGCGTAACTACGATGTTATGTACAGTGTTATTGGGCGCTTCACGGAAGATGGAGTGATAAAGGTTTTCTGCAATGGGGTTAAGGTAGCAGAGGTCCCTGCAAAAGAGCTGGCTAGGCCAAGGGCTGTGAGGAGAGTTTCTCACCCACCTGCTGAGGCTTTAAAAGGGCTAAAACCCCTCTACAGCCTGCCCCCAGAGCCGAGTTATGAAGAAGCTTTGACTAAGCTTCTCTCATCACCAAACATAGCCTCCAAGAGATGGATATACGAGCAGTACGACCATGAGGTAGGGGTGAGAACAGTGGTTAAGCCTGGACTGGGAGACGCAGCTGTGCTAAGGCTTCTCGACGGCTCTTCAAGGGGCTTTGCCATTAAGGGCGATGCCAACCCTAGGTACACTTCAATAGATCCCTTCAACGGTGCTGCAAATTCTGTTGCAGAGTGCTTTAGAAATCTTGTTGCTGTTGGAGCAAAGCCTATTGCTATTGTTGATGAGCTGAATGCCGGAAATCCTGAGAAACCCGAACACTTCTGGTACTTTGAGATGATGCTTAAGGGTCTTGCATGGATGGCAGAAGAGCTAAGACTTCCTGTTGTTGGAGGCAAGGTGAGTTTTTACAATGAGGATCACAGGGGAAGGCAGGTAAAGCCCACCACCACAATCGTTGGAGTTGGAAGGGTAAAGGATGTGTCCAGGGCTGTGACGATGGATCTCAAGGAGAGCGACTCTGTAATAGCTGTAGTGGGGGTTACGTATCCTGAGCTAGGAGGCTCAGAGTATCTATACAAGGTGTTTGGACTTGAAGAAGGGGAAATACCGAGGCCCAGGCCCGCTTCTGAGCTTAGGAATGCCAAGCTCATTCTTAAGGCAGTAGAGCTGGGGCTTGTTAATGCTGTGCATGACATTAGTGTAGGGGGTTTTGCTGTTGCTTTAGCAGAAATGGCTATTCTTGGAAACCTTGGAGTAGAAGTTGACCTTGACCTAGTGCACGCTAGGGGGGTGATGAGGCTAGACGAGCTTCTCTTTTCAGAAACTCAGGCTAGGTACGTAGTAGAGGTAAAGAGCAATAGAGTTGAGGAGTTTAAGAGACTGGCTCAGAGGATGGGGGTTCGCATAAGCCTTGCGGGTAGGGTGTTAGACAAGCCCGTTCTTATTCTCTTAAAGGGTTCAAAGACTATTCTCTCAGCTGACTTAGGCCTCCTCAGGGATTCTTATAACAGCCTTGAGAAAGCTATAGAAGGTGGAGCATGAATGTGTGGAATAGCAGGCTATGCAGGTTCTGAAAACGCTATCACTACCCTCGTTCTACTGCTTTTAGAACTTCAACACAGAGGACAGGAATCAGCCGGCATAGCTATAGCAACTGCTGATGGTAGAATTCACAGCATAGTTGGAAAGGGACTTGTCATAGAGGCTCTCAACGGCTCTGAACTTAGTAAGCTGTTTGAGGTAGGCAAGGTTTTTGGCGGCATAGGGCATGTGAGGTACGCTACTAGCGGTGGATACATGGACTCTCAAGCACAGCCTTTAGTAGTCAGTAGCAACGGTTATACAATAGCCGTGGCATTTAATGGAACCATAGCAAATTACATACAGCTTGCAAAAGAGTTCAATTTGAGAGGGGTTGGGGGGGATGCAACGGTCTTGACCCACACCCTCCTTAGGCTTGCAAAGGAGCTTGGCAATGACATTGTTGAAGCGCTTAAGGTGCTGCCTAGCTATGTCATAGGGGGGTACAGCATAGTTATACTCACTTCAGAGCCTCGGCTCATTGCAGCAAGAGATCCCTACGGCTTTAGACCTCTGGCAATAGCTAAACACGGCAATGGACTATACATTGCGTCAGAGACAGCGGCTCTTGATGTGCTTGGGGCTACTGATTGGAGAGAGGTGTTGCCTGGAGAGATTGTGTCTTACGATGGGCACTCGCTAGAGATTACGAGAACCTCCATATCAACACCCATATCACCTTGCATATTTGAATACGTCTACTTCTCCAGACCTGACTCCATATTTAATGGAGTCAGCGTCTACGTCACTAGGGTTAGGATGGGTGAGGAGCTGGCGAGAGTTGCCCCAGTCAGTGGTGATGTTGTTATACCAGTGCCTGACAGTGGTAGAGCTGCGGCAATAGGGTTTAGCAGAGTTTCTGGAATTCCACTTGAAGAGGGTATTGTTGTCAACAAGTACGTGGGCAGGGGTTTCATAGCACCTCCAACAATTAGAGACACAATTTCAAAGCTTAAGTACGGTTTTGTTAGAGGCTCCATCAATATGAAGAAAGTTGTTCTAGTTGACGACTCTATAGTTAGAGGCACAACAATGAAAAGCCTCGTTAATAAGCTTAGGGCATTTGGGGCTAGGGAAGTTCACGTAAGGGTTGCGAGTTCGCCCTTCAAGTACCCCTGCTTTATGGGCATAGACATCGCGTCGAGAGCTGAGCTCTTAGCATGGAGAGCTGCCAGTATTATTGATATCGCTAAGTCTATTGAAGCAGATAGCGTAGGGTATAACACCATTGAGGGATTGCTAAAAGCTGTTGGTCTTCCTCTTGTGTGCCACGCCTGTTTTTCAGGGCTCTACCCTTTCAAAGGCCTTACAGTTGATGAGCTGGAGAAGATGTTTATTAGGTGAATATGCATGGGAAGCTTTCTAGTTGTATATGCATTTGATGAGCTGTGGAGTCTCGCAAATATAGTAAGGTATGGGTTGCTATCTCTTCAGCACAGGGGGTCTCAAAGTTATGTAGTGTGTGTCCCAGGGGAGAAGGTAGTATGCACCCAAGGCGAAAGCATTGATGAAGTGAGTAAAGAAGCTTTTAAGAATGTAGCACTTGTTGTAATAGGAAATGGTTCTGATGACACTCCTGTAGAGACTGACAATACAAAATCTATTGCTGTTGCTAGTGAGCGCCCCTGGAGTGGTAGTGATAGGGTTTTGCAAGCTCTGGCCAAGGCTCTTTCAGACAATGGCGATCTTGTTAAAGCCTTTGTGTCAGCTGTAAGTGAAGCTAGCAGTAATGCAATGCCGTCGCTAGCTGTGCTCACTAAGAGGGGTGAAGTAATTGTTTGGAGAAGCTCTTCAAGTCTATCTCCTCTGGTATTAGGTAGCTACGGCTTTGACATGGCAATCGCAGCTTCAGAAAGTGTTGCTATAGACATCCTGGGAGGCGAGGTGAAGAGGTTCTTAGCGCCCGGAGAGGGTATGTATATAGCAAGACACTTACTAAAGAGATTCACAGTAAATGCAAATAGTGAACGTTCTGGGCTTTGCACTTTTGAATTTCTATACTTAGCTCGACACGATGCTATCATTGATGGTGTAAGCGTGTACTTGTTTAGAAAGCTACTTGGTAAGGAGCTTGCTAAGCACATAGAAAGTGAAGTTGATGTAGTTGTTGGAGTACCCGAAACAGCGCTTCCCTACGCCATAGGCTTTGCAGAAGCTATTGAAAAGCCATTTGAAATGGCGTTTGTAACTACAGGAGGTAGGAAGAGGTCCATGCTTTACAGCGATCCCTTTGAAAAGCTTGTTGCAATTCACCTTAAGATGAACCCCATTAGGAGTGCGCTAGAGGGGAAGAGAATTGCGCTTATTGATGATAGCATGGTGACAGGCTCAACAATTAAGACTGTTTCACAAATTCTGCGGTTTAGAGTGGGGGTGCCCGAGATCCACCTGTTCATAGCCTCTCCTCCACTCGTAGCGCAGTGCCCCTTCAATGTGATGAAGCTTGACATGAAGAGCTTGCTAGCTGCAAATCTCTCTGAATCTCTTGCTAAAGACTACCTTGAGGTAGACTCGCTGCACTGGCTCTCCAAGGAAGATGTTAATGGAGTTGTGTCTAGGTTTGGCTTAAAGCTTTGTGGAAGGTGTTTTGGAGTAGTTTTCTTTGGGTGTGGAAAATGAAGGTATTACTTGTTGGATCTGGTGGTAGGGAGCATGCACTTGCTAAGCTCATTAGGAGAAGCCTATTAGAGCCAAGGCTGTTTATAGCTATGGACTATAGGAACCCTGGGCTTGAGAGAGAAGCTGTAGAAACGGGTGGGAGAGGATTCGTGGTTCACACCACAAGCCCTGCTGAAGTCGCTAAGGTAGCTGAAGAGATTTCACCAGACCTCATTGTGATAGGACCTGAAGAGCCGCAGTTTCACGGGGTTACAGATGTGCTGAGGGAAAGGGGCTACATAGTGTTTGGTGTAAGCTCTAAGTGTGCTGAGGTTGAAAAGAGCAAAGTGTTTGCAAGAAGCCTGATGTGGAAGTACAAAATATATGGGAGGCTATACTTCAAGGCATTTACAGGTATTGAAGAGGCTAGGAGGTTTATA
>Ga0326760_1001149_pt1 | contig 12054 bp, 12 predicted proteins | sample GCREP_S_FD_207668 | JGI IMG/M metagenome (GOLD analysis project Ga0326760, IMG submission 207668) | Hot spring sediment microbial communities from Geyser Creek Basin, Yellowstone National Park, WY, United States - GCR.EP_S | ecosystem: Environmental > Aquatic > Thermal springs > Near-boiling...
TTTTGAAAAAGTTTCTGGAAAGATTATGAACCGATATTTTGAAATGCTGAAAAAGAACGAGGAATTCTTTTCAAAGGCTTTCGAAATTGCGAAGGATGTAAAAGAAAAGGCGAAAGAGATACTGGGGGATTGTGAGGTTTATATAATCGGCAGCTTTGCAAGAGGGGAGCACACACTTTCTTCAGACTTGGATATACTAATTGTTTCTGAACTTATTCCTGAAAAGCCGAATTTCGAAAAATACTGTGAAATTGTGAGAGAAATATCTGAAGATCCTAGAATAAACGTTCATTTGCTGAACAAATCGAAATTCGAGGAGCTGAAGAGTTTCTACAGGCGAAGGATTGAAATATAACCGCCAAATTGATGCGGGGGGTGGGATTTTGTTTAAATTTTACTAGTAAACTTTTCCATTGGTAGTTTTGATTTTCCGACACAATTATGTATTGTCTAAGTCTTAAAACTTTTCAGCTTAATGATCTTTAAGCTGGAATACATATATATAAAATTTTTACATTTTTTTAATTTAGTTTTTTTATCTTAAACTTTTACAAAAACGAGGAAATCTGGACAAAGCTCTTTCCGGAGGAAATTTCCAGATTGACTGTGGCGCTTACGAAAGAGTTATAAGAAATGAGAAAACTCGGAAAAGATTCCTGAAGAACTTCGTGGCTCTGAAAAAGCTATATGCAGTGGCCAAGCATCCAAAGACTATAAAGCTGAAGGATGACATAAGATTTTTCGAGATGATAAAGAAGATGATCGTCAAATATTCAACGAGGAGCGTAAAGGATATCCGAACCCTCGAATACGAGATAGACATACTTATCTCCAAAAGCATCTCGGCCCAAGAGCCAATAGATATTCTGTCCCTAATGCAGAAGGACAAAATAGAGCTTTCAGTTCTCGACGACGAATTTCTTTCAAAATTTAGGGAAATGGAGTTCAAAAACTACGCGGTCGAGCTTCTTGCAAAGATACTCAGAGATCAGATATTAGTGAGAATGAGGAAGAATCCTGTCAGATATCGGTCCCTTATGAGATGCTTAACGATCTGATCAAAAAGTACAACGTAAAGCTAATAACAGCTACTGAGGTTCTGGAGGAGCTGATAAGAATCGCAAAAGACTTCAGAAGAAGATTAGAAGAGGGGAAGAAAGTGAACCTTACGGAAGAAGAAATGGCCTTCTATGACCTTCTACTTTCGAAGAGAATTTCGGAGCAAGATGAGGTTGTAATGCAGATTGCAAGAGAGATTGCAAAATCGATCGGAAATTTCGTGAAGATTGCCGATTGGAACAAGAAAGAAACAATAAAAGCCAAGATAAGGTCTTCTCTGAAAACGCTGCTGCCAAAGTATATGAAAGTTCAGGACTATAGATACCTGAACGATCTTTCCAGAGAAATTCTCGAAGTGGCTGAGATGATTTATTCAGCGGTTTGATCTTTTCTAAGTGACAACGACCAAATTCAAACCTAACTAGAAGCCCTTTCACTTAAAAATCTCAGCTCCCGTTGCTGGAAGTAAGAGTAAGAGTTATATTTGTGAAATAGAAAAGTAAAAGGGTGGTTTTGGTGAAGCCTGAAAAGAAGGAGCTGAAGGAATTTCTTAGACTGGCATTTGCGATAGTTGAACAGGAGCATGCGCAAATGCCTAAGGTCTGCAACATCTGCGGCGGGAAGATGGAACCCTCATGGCAGGCTTTGGTAGATAAACCCAAACCCGGTGACATCCTGGCTTATAAGTGCAAGAGTTGCGGCAACGTTGTGGAGAAGTTCTTTGAATTTCCTGAAGAGTATGCACGCTTCTTTAAGAAGAAGGGCAATAAGATAGATTTCTAATGGTGGTAGTTACCCAGATTTGTTGTCACTCCAAAATATTTTTGTGATGACAAACTTTTTTGAGTGAAAATTGTGCATTTAGAAACATAGATTTCTCGAGCTCGAGTCAGAGGAAATAGTAGATATATTTAAGGTGGATGTTTTTGAAATCTCTTTTCCAGCGGCGCGTTTATTACAAAGCAGAGACTTAGATTTTTCTGTTTTTCGTTGATGGCCGCTCCAACAGCAACTCCGACACTACCTCCAACTGCAACGCCTATTACACCAGTTCTGAGACCAGCAACAACAATCCCAACTCCAACCAAGCCGACGCCGAGATTCAAAAGCAGTCTTCGCAATTGCAGAGCCGATTGCGGATTTCTTGGTCTCTTTTATCATTTCTCTAGAAGTGGGTTGCTTTTTTGACAGCTTCACTAATATAACTAATTATAAGGATGAGCCTTTTGAGGTCAAGATTTTTCACTGAGCTGGGCTTGGAGTGGGTGATATGGCCCAAAGACTTAACATTGCTCGGAGCACTGCGAGAGCAATCTTGCTAACTCTCGAAGCTGAGGGAAAGGTCTCAAGTTTAAAAACACTAAATCGAGGGTTTATTTTCCTAAAAAAGGTTTTAGTATGTGGTGCCGAAAATGAAGACAGAGTTAAAAAGCGCTGAGAAAACAATGTCTTGATAAATCTGCTTATCAGCGGTCACATCATCGACTGCGGGGAGCTTACAATCAGCAGGAGTTCCTTAGGAAGTAAGGGAGGATTGAGGCATCTGATTTATCTGCCTCTAAATCGAAGCTATCTCTGGAAATTGCTGAACGAGAAAAAGTAAAGGTCAAGTTTACATTGAGCTTTCGGAAAGCCCGAATTTCAATCCCATTTTGGTCTGATTTGAACGACTTTAAATAAAATTTTAAAACATTTAGAGCAGTGCTTTCAATCCCATTTTGGTCTGATTTGAACGGTGAGGGTGACATCTACAGCGACGTCATAGACGTTTACTTTCAATCCCATTTTGGTCTGATTTGAACACTCTATCCAAACTATCACCCTTTAACCATAGCTTTATATGCTTTCAATCCCATTTTGGTCTGATTTGAACTGGTTGGGGTTGTAAGGTAGTTTTCTACATCAAATTCACCTTGTGTAGACTTTCAATCCCATTTTGGTCTGATTTGAACTTGAAAACGCTGTTAAATCGCTTAAGAACTTGAACACTTTCAATCCCATTTTGGTCTGATTTGAACGCACAAGCGGAACGGCACAGTTCAGGCTATATAACACAAACTTTCAATCCCATTTTGGTCTGATTTGAACTCTTTCTTACCCATACAACCACCACTTCGCGCTTGCACTTTCAATCCCATTTTGGTCTGATTTGAACAAACTTTTTAAATATGAAGAAATAACGTTTATACATACTTTCAATCCCATTTTGGTCTGATTTGAACCCCTCTATCTGGCACACAGCATAACCTTGCCACAGCTCTTTCAATCCCATTTTGGTCTGATTTGAACTCTATACCAAAGCTGGCAACTCCGCCTGTCCCAATTGTCTTTCAATCCCATTTTGGTCTGATTTGAACTTTCTATTTGCATATGACAAGCCATGCTGGCGCAATGAACTTTCAATCCCATTTTGGTCTGATTTGAACCGTCCGGGAGCAAGCTTTGATTACACGCTTAGATCTACTTTCAATCCCATTTTGGTCTGATTTGAACTATCTGAAGAGGACTGCGAGCTGCTGAAGCAGGAATTCTTTCAATCCCATTTTGGTCTGATTTGAACATTCCACGACGGGGGCTGGGCTCACGGTGAGCGCGGTGAAGGATGAGGACTTTCAATCCCATTTTGGTCTGATTTGAACAGTTCTGAGCACGGGCGGAACTTACTATATTTTATCCTTTCAATCCCATTTTGGTCTGATTTGAACCGATCTACATGTTCATAAGCGGACGTAGAAAAGAGGACTTTCAATCCCATTTTGGTCTGATTTGAACTTGTGGTAGCAGTATGAAGGCATTGTACGCAAAAAGACTTTCAATCCCATTTTGGTCTGATTTGAACGCTCGATCAGTCCTAGAGCTAGCCAAAAGCTGGCTTAAAACCTTTCAATCCCATTTTGGTCTGATTTGAACTCAAGCGTTTTTAAACTCAAAAAACAAATTTTATATGTAAAAACTTTCAATCCCATTTTGGTCTGATTTGAACGATATACTTGCGCAGGTCGTGAAATACGCTAAAGAAGCTTTCAATCCCATTTTGGTCTGATTTGAACTGGAGTTTGGAATCGGTGCGAAAGAAGAAGGGGAGAAGAGAGCCTTTCAATCCCATTTTGGTCTGATTTGAACCATCAGTAATTTTTCCTGCTTTCTGGATTTAAAGCTTTTCCAAGTCTTCTTCTATTTATATACCTCAGCGAACCCCCAAAGCTGCAATCTCTATATAAAACCCCGCGATTTTCTTCTTTCCATTCTTTTTCATCTTTCTCTGCTTTAATCAAATTTTTCCGAATTTTGAATGCTTAAAACCGTAGAAAATGCGGAAATAAAAATGTTGATGCCCGGAATGAAGAAGGGAGGAAGTTAAGAAAATAAGTCTGTACAATAATAAATGCCTATTTTATCGCTTGCGAAGCAAGCAGTCGTACTTGTTCTGCTATACAGCTCTTTTTGATGGGGGTTTCTGTGTCTGTAGAAAGCTTCACGGCGGAAAGTTGGGAAAAGTATCAAAAAACCGTTTTTGACTAAGAAAAAAATTTAAATAAGAACAAGATAATTATTTCTGTGCGGCTGAAAGTTGTGCTGGGCTGCAGGGCCGAGACTTCTCTGCCCCTGAACGTTTCCTACCACCTAGCATCGGCAATATACAGGGCAATCGAAAGGGCCGATGCTAGGCTATCTCTGGAGCTCCATGTACCAAACCGTCCGAAATTCTTCACGTTCAGCAAGCTATTCGTCCCAAAAAGGAATTTCAGGATCGATGGGGAGAAGCTTGTCATCGAGGATGAGGAAGTCCACTTCTTCTTCTCATCACTCCGCGATGAGCTCGCTGCAAGGCTGGTTGAGGGGCTTTTAAAACGGCCCGAAATGAGGATTGCCGGCTCCGATTTCTCAGTTTTGGGGATAGAGGTACTGGAGGAGAAAGAGATTGGTAGGGAAGAGCGCTTCGTAACCCTAAGCCCGATTTACGCTACAAAGGCTGTGAATGGAAAAGCCCTCGACCTTTACCCATTACAGAGGGAATTTTACGACGTCCTCTCAGGAAACCTCTTGAAGAAGTATGCCCTATTCTACGGCAGGAAGCCGGAGAATCCTGAAATTGCTTTCGAGGTTGAGAGCTTCAAGCCCAAGAGAATTCTCGTTAAGGACACATGGCACAGGTGCTGTGAGATGGTTTTCAGGGCCAGGGGAGACCCGAAGCTCATAGAAATCGGATACAAGGCGGGGTTCGGCAGCAAGAACAGTATGGGTTTTGGGATGGTGAAGACAATATAACTAAAGCGTTTTAGTTACGGATAGATCCTATGAAGTAAATTTGTGTCCAGTTATGGAAAAGAAAACGAATGAAATTCAGTTAAAAAGCATGAACTAGTAGAAGAGGTTAATAAAAAATGGATTATTCAAAAAATTGAGGCAAATACTCAGTCGCCTTCTCAGAGAATAAGAACTTAAAGAAAAAGTTTAAAAAATTTTTTAAATCTCAAAGAGATTTAATTTTATGATGACTTTTTCTGTTTTGAAAGCAGAGGAGGTTAGGAAGAATTTTAGGAATATCATAGACACTCTTCGCTACCATGTCGCTACTGGAAGGTTTAGCTACGTCGACAGGATAATGGCAGCTATGGATCATTCGGTAGTTGAAGAGACTCTGAGGGAGGCGTTAAGGGTTGCTCTCTCAGCTGTCAGTAGTGTCAAGATAGCTAAGGGAAATCTCATCAGGTTCGACGAAGATGAAAAAGTGTACAAGCCCGAACAGAACGTGATAGAAGTGGAGTACGTCGAAGATGAGCGTTTGGATCCGGAGCAAGCTAAGAGAGGTGCAATACCAGCCCGTGCCTGGCTTCATGGGCGTCTTTTGCAAGTGGATAACATGTGGAAGATTCTCTACACGCCCCCACGCTTGCCCTCTGAAAAAGAGCTCGCTGAATTCTTTGATAGTGTGCGCAAGGACTTGAACGTAGCTAAGCTCGTAGCCTCTTTGGCTATGACTTTCGGGAAGGAGGGAGAGTGAGGTTGGGTATGAAGAAGGTATGGGTTAGCTTGGCGTGGAGAACTCTTGTTAATGTCGAGGCATTGAACATGGCAGAGAGCGTCGGAAATTATGTAAAGCATAGAAGAGCACCTTTTGTCTTCTTTGACGAAGCTTCGAGTAGCTACGTGATCAAATACGTTCCCGTTGTGAGCGGCGAATCCTTGGCCCACGCATATCAAACGTGGTTGGCCGAGGAGGCAAATAACGCTAACCTCAAAGTGTGTAGGTTATGCTTAAAGGGTGAACTCGTCAAACACGGAGCAAGAGTTGTACTTCAAGACGAAGGATTGCCTATGCCAGCTCGTAATAACGTCAACGAGGCTAAGAAGCTTGAGCAAAAGTTGATACAAGAGTGCGTCGTCGAAGATATTTGTGGCTTTCTTGTCCCTACAGACATCCCTGTTAAGAGGACTTCACTCTTCTACATAGGATACATGGTGCCTGCCTACGATTCAATAAAAGCTGCAGTCATGGATCCTCAATTCTATGTACGTCATGCTCCCAGCTTAGTGGGCAGAGGTGAGGAGTTTCCCGAGACGGGCCAAGCACTCTACTACGTTGAGATAGCATCTGCTGTATACACAGCTAGTGCGGCACTTGACCTGACTGGCATTGGGCGAACCTCTATGTTTGAGGTTGCCGATGTTGTGACCGAAAAGGAGAAAGAGGACAGGGCTAAGATTGCTGTTAAGAGCCTGTATTACCTGCTAACTGGAATGTTTGGTGCAAAAAGAACTAGATTCCTGCCTGGTTACAAGTTGCTGTCAGCTGTGGCAACAATCTCTAAAGGTGCCCCTTTCAACGTCAACCCAGGTCACTCGAAGGACTACATAAAGGAGACCTTGGCTAGAGCTCAGGACTTTGCCAAACTTACTGAAAGTGTCGTAGAGGTTTTCGCTTACTCGAGCGAGAGGGGTTCCGAAGTCCCTCCAGCGATTAAAACTGCAGAGACACCGGAAAGTCTCATCAAAATGCTAACCGCTTCAGCATTAGAGGCTCTCAAAGAGGTCGTTAAAAAGACATGAACATGCTAGCGCTAGTGGTTCGAGGGCTCTTCCATTGGGGTTTCTCAGTCAGGATCGTGACAGAGTCCGCTGGCGCCCACTGCTACCCTTATCCTCCTCCCTCAACGCTCATCGGGGCTCTTGCCTATGGAGTCAGTAATGTGAGAGGAGACCCCGAGTGTAGGTTATCAACTAACAGTAAGAACACAACTATTGTGAGCAACGCTATCTTAATTGCCGACGTGGTACACTGGGCAACCTTCGCCTTTTCGGATGAGGGATCGATAATGCGACGTTCAGCCGCAGTAAGTTATTCAGACTTCATAAGGGCCTTTCGTTTGCTTTATCAACGCGTACAACGCCACACGTGGAACCAGAGTGAGATGTGGTATGGGGTCAACGCACATGGAAAAGTCTACGCGTGTGGTGCTGGCTTTAAGATATTTTACTTAATCGATGAAGAACGCTTTAGGAGCCTCGGTCTAGATGACCGAGGTCTTTTAACGGCCGCATACTCCATCGTTAGAATAGGAGCTCGTGAAGGCCTCGTTAGTGTGACTTCCGCTGAAGTCTCAAGAGATGTAAAGATCTTTTCGGCGAAAGAGGCTAAGGGCCCATTCGAGACCGAGTACTACTTTCCGGCTAGGCTTGTCGAAGATGTCGAAGGGGCTGAGACTGTTCACCTACCAAAGTTGGAAAGGAGAATATGGGAGTTTAGACCTGAAAGACCTTTTGCGCTTCATGACCACGAAGAATACTACGTGCCCTCTAGTCTAGGTGTAGTTCTTAGACCTAGAAAAATGCGCGTTAACAGGTTGGCCGAGAAGGGCTCTCTCGTCGTTGCAAGCTTTAGTAACGGTGTGAGCGAGAAAGTCGTCACTCCACTCGAGGTTGTGAGACTGTGAACTCTTTGAGCTTCGTGTTGCCTCCGCGTAACACCCTCTTTAACCTCTCCCTCTCTACAGGCCTCTCTTTGCTGGCTTCGTATGCAAACCCTGATATTCAATCAGTCATTACGGCCGACAAGCTAGAACTCTTACATAGACCTAGCGATAGCGAATTGTACAAGGCCATTGATGGGCTCGTGAAGGATCTCATACAAGGCAGTTACGGACTAATGCCACCTCTTGGCCCTGACTCTAGTAGGCTTAGGAATTTGAGAGACCACCTCTCTAAGGTTACTGACACTAGTGTGGAACTAAGGGCCGGGGATTTGCTGAAGGCCTACGTGGGCTATGCTAGCAAACTAGCGGAAAAAAGGGCGTTGGTTGATGAGCTGGAAAGGGCGTTTAGCGAATTCAAAGATGGCTATCCCCACGATGCCAAGATCTGCGATGTCCCTATGCTTAACGTACTGGCACCTGAGTTCATGGAGGGCATCAGAACGCTCGGAACCATAGGCTTCAAGTCTGTGAGCGATAGGTACTCGTTCTCGAAAATGAGAATAGGTCTGCACAGCACCTGCCTCGGTATAGTAGGTCTTTGGACATCGCTTATTGCGGTGCAGGGTAATTTAGAATACTTTGTATTCCCCCACTTGTCTACTCTTGCAGGAGTGAAGATAAGAGTGGGAGATCTTCGCGATAACGAAAAGAGGTTAGCTCAGGTTCTTAGGAGGTGTGTGCCACGCAATATACCGTCATTAGCGCTTGCAGTGGCTCTTTCTACAGTTGGCATACAACCGTATGCTAGGAAGACAGTTTTGGTGATAGTACAAATAGGAGGAAGAAGAGTTGACTTGATGGAACAAGGTCTTCCTCTATCTCTTGATACTCTTCTCGTCTTCGCTGACAAACTCTATGAAAAAAATGAGAGAGCGCATAAGAGACTACTAAATTTGGTGATTGAGGGGTTGAAAGAGACACCCGAACAACGAGCTCGCAAGCTTCACGAGGTTGGGTTAAAAGCCGCTCAATTAATATATTTAGCTTTGACACAAGTTCTGAGACCTAGTGAGACGCTCTACGAGTTAGCGAGGTCGCTCTATGCGCATAGAGACATGGAATTTGAAGATTACGCTAAGAAAATAGGTGCCTTTCTCACACCATATGACGTTGAATGCATATTCTCGACGATAGAAGAAGTCTTGGCAGAAGCGAGGTTTTGAAACGATTACTTTCGTTGATAACGAGGTGTTTCGGGTGTGGAGTTAAAGGAAGTCGCTAAGCGAGCTGGTGTTAGAGAGGTTCTTAGAAGTTTAGAGGAAGAGCTTGTACCAAGGATCTTCTCTGGTGAACCCATGATACTTCATGTCGAACTTCCAACAGGCTATGGTAAGAGCTTGACTTCAGCGCTAATAGCACAAAAATTGGCATCAGGTGAGGGCAAGATCTCTGAGTATGTAAGCCGTGTGATTCACGTGGTTCCTACGAGATACCTTGTCGAAGACTTAGTTAAAGGGGCGCAAAGCTTGAGCGCAGGAGGTACAGATCTCATAATAAGGGGGCAGTCTATGTTCTTTGATCCCTCTCTCAAAGACCCTTATTTTCTTTCTGACCTAGTCTTCACAACTTTAGATTCATATACCCTCAACTTCTTCAAGATTCCTGTTGCAGAAGTGGAGCTCATGCTTTCTGGTCATCATCACGGCCACTTCGATTTACCGCGATATGCAATTCTTTCAGCCCTAAATGTCTTTGACGAATACCACATACTTGTCCCAGGTGATGTCAAAATTGAGGGGGCTACTGACTATGAGGCTAGAGCTTGGACTGCATTTAACGTAGTTGTTGAGCACCTACTCAAGGCTCGCGTGCCGGTAATTCTCGAGACCGCCACACCGCGTTTAGACACTCTGTCGTCACTACTTTGTGAGAGAAAAAATGCTAAGGTCACGAGAATAGCTCTCAAGTTGCGCCGAGACTCCGAGATCGCTGATGGTGTGGCCGTTTACGATGACGAGTTCACAGCGAAGCTTGAAAAGGCTTTCTACAAAACAGAGTTTGAAAACGGTAGGGTAAGAGAAGTCGTATTGAAGTCCGTCGACAAAATGGAGAAGCCTCTCTTAGTGGTATGCAACAACATAAGGACTGCTGTTGAAGTATACCAAGCTCTCAAGGAACGGAGCACGCTAAAGGCGCATCTAATGCACTCTCTCTTCACTATAGGCGATCGCAAGCGCAAGCTCGAGAAATTGCATCAGCTAATGCAAAAAGATGTACACGAGTTAGTAGTCGTGGCCACACAAGTCATAGAAGTCGGCGTAAACTTAGACTTCGCATCTATTATTACCGATGCCGCACCATTGGCTTCCTTGGCTCAACGCATAGGCAGAGTGAACAGAGCGTTAAGTGAGCGAAGCTCTGAAGTATTGGTAGTATATGATACTTCACAGGTTAACGAGAAGTCAAAAACCTACAGTGGGGTTTATGATCTAGAGTTAACAAAGTTGACTTTGCAAACCTTGCAGAAAGCGAAGTCCAAGGGAGACATAGGATGGAGGATGTCTGTCGTGGAAGACTTCGTCGAAATGGGCGGAAAGACTTATGTGACTATCTCTGCGCTTGCTCGAGAGGTCTATATGAATAAAGCCCACTACAACACCGAGTACGAAAGAATCTTACAAGAACTTCTCCATTATCTGATGGATAGTCAAAATGCACTAAAATACTTACAAGCACTTGGAAGCTTCGTGCGCGACGACGTGTTAATTCCGGTATATGTACCTCGCGAGGATCCTGAAAAAGGCTCTCTCTTGTTTAAGAGAGATCGATTGATACCTTGTCCAGCATCTAAGCTGGGCCTCGATCTCGAAAGGAAGAGCTTAGATGTGAAGATGGCTAGCAAGCTGTTAAAGCTTGATGACGGAGACGTTTGGACGGTAGTCGAAGGAAGAGAAGGTTACGAAGTCAAAAGGCTAAGTCAAAGAAAGATCGTGGAGGGTGTCGTACGTGGTATAGTGAAAGTAGATGACCAATGGTTCTTCTTAAGAGCTCTTATCACGAAATCCGACGCTTATAGTAAAAGCGAGGGGTTTAAGGTATGGTAGTCTATAGCTGGAAGGGCGAAAGGCTCGCTGAACACTCATACTTAGTCCTCAGATTATACTGCGGAATCTTCGGCCAAAGACATGAAAAGCTCATCGCCAATCGATTGAACGTAGATATAAAGCCCGTCTTAGAGACCACACGCATAGCTTGCATACTTCACGATGTGGGCAAAGCTCTCAAAAAGTTTCAGCTAAGTGCTAGACAAGGTGGAAGTTTTAGGTTTCACGAGGTCATAAGCGCCTTTTTCACTTACGATACATTATGCAACGTCCTGTCCGACACAGATGTTGTGCTTAGATACCAGCTTAGCTTTGCAGCAGCATATGCCGTAATACAACATCATCAAGCAATGCGAGGGGGGTTATGGAAAGTACTCGAGAAAAGCTTTGAGGTTCTACCCCTAGATAGCGGCATTGATGAAGGTTTGGTGGACGAAATAGCCATGGCAGTACAAATGACAACACACTTGTTTGATGCAAGTAAAGCGCTTGAAGTCTTTAAAGAAAGAGTCGAAGAAGTCTCAAAACAGGGGTTAAAAAGAAAACTTCAAGAGTTCAAATTCTATTTTAAAGATTGGATAAACCAAGGAATTCCCCGAAACATTCATTCTGGTAAGACAAAAAGCTGGGGAGAGGCTTGGGAAAAGTTACAGCTCACGTTGCCTCTCTTCGTCGCACCTCTTCAACTCTGTGATCATCTCGCCGCTTTTATCACTCGTGGAGGAAAAGGTCGCAGACTTCATAGAGAAGCGTTATCACTATTACGAAGGGTACCTCTTAATCTGAGCTAGCAATTTCCGCAATTTCCGCAATCATTTCTAGTTCAAATATGTTTATGACTTAGAGCGGATCAATTCCACATTGCGTTCTGCACCTGAAGATGGAACAGAGTTAACTGTGCCTACTTCTTCGAAATGGATTGAAGAAGTTTATAAGAATGGATGGACTAAAAAAGAGGAGGAAAGCTTTAGACGGGC
>Ga0326760_1001150_pt1 | contig 12048 bp, 13 predicted proteins | sample GCREP_S_FD_207668 | JGI IMG/M metagenome (GOLD analysis project Ga0326760, IMG submission 207668) | Hot spring sediment microbial communities from Geyser Creek Basin, Yellowstone National Park, WY, United States - GCR.EP_S | ecosystem: Environmental > Aquatic > Thermal springs > Near-boiling...
CCCAACGTAGGCCTCAAACCGCGTGGAGACTTCGCAAGCCCCACGCCAGGCGGCCCCTCGATCATAACACCCCCCGCGACGCCAAAAACTCCAGAAGCCTCTCTACGTTAACCTCCACAGAAACCCCTTCATTCACAAGGACGAGGTCAGGCGCCTCAGGCTCTTCGTAGGGGTCGTCGACGCCCGTGAAGTTCTTAATCTCCCCCGCAAGAGCCCTCTTGTAGAGACCCTTAGGATCCCGGCGCATAGTCTCCTCAAGAGACACCTTCGCGTACACCTCGAAGAAGGGTACCTCCTCCTCCACGATCTTCCTCACCTCCCGCCTCACGTCGCGGTGCGGCGAGACAAACGCCGCGAAGACCGCCACCCCGTTCCGCGCCAAGAGACGCGCCACCCACGCCACCCGCAGGAGGTGACGCCGCCTATCCTCCCTAGAAAACCCCACGTCTGTGTTTATAGTGGAGCGGACCCAGTCCCCGTCGAGCACCTCAGCCCGCAGACCCCGCCCCCTCAGCCGCTCCGCCGCCAGCGACGCGATGGTGGTCTTACCCGCGGCCGGAAGCCCCGTAAGCCAAACCACAAACCCCCTCCCACACGTCATAACACCCTCTCCAAAAACCCAGCCACGTCCAGCGCGTGGAGGTCCTTACGCCTCGCGTCCCCCCACGTGGCGGCGTAGAACCCGTTGAAGCTGTGAAGCGCGTCGTCAGGCCCCCTGTCGTTCCCCTCAAGCCACGGCGACTCCCAGCCCACCGTCTGCACCGGCCTAACCCGCAAAGAGTCGAAATACACCATGAGGTCAGGCGCGTCGCCCCGCACCGCCCGATAAAGCTCTGCGGGCTCAAAAACCGCATTCCTAATGTAGCCCCACGGCGCCTTAAGCACAGAAAGCCTCCGCCTAAGCTCCCGCTTGACGTCCACAGCCTCCTCGCCCGTCGCGTTTACGAAGATCCGCGCGTAGTACCCACCCCACGCCACAGCCACGCTCCTCTCCCAGTCCACCACGGCGTCGACGTCCTCGCCCCTAGACGGCTCCCTCCTAAACCTCAGAAACCCCCACTCAGCCAGCAACTGATTAAGGGCCAGCACCCCCCGCTGGGCCTGATTCCCGTGGTCAGACACCACCAGGATCTCCACATCCCCCGGCAACTTCTTAAAGAGGCGGCCCGCCAGCTCGTCCACAAGCCGGTAATAACGCGGAATCCTATCCTCATGCGGGTTCCCCGGCACGTACTGCGGATGATCCACATCCCAAAACTTCTGAAACAGGTGATGCGCCCTGTCGGTGCCGATCTCGTGAAGCACAAAGACGTCCCAACCCCGCTCAAGAAGGCGCTCAGCCGCCCTAAACCTAAGCTCCGTCATCTCCACAAGCGCCTTAAACGCCTCCTCCTTCCTGTCAGTACGGTACTCTACATCGAAGACGTAGCGGCCAATCTCCGACGCCAGCTCAGGCGGGTAGGTCCACGGCCGCCCCACAGGAGTCAAGAAATCGCTGACCCACACCCCGTAAGGCCTCGGAGGGTACCCAGGCGGAAGGCCGATGACGATAGACCGAAGCCCCCGCCTCTCCCAAACGTACTGCTCCCGCAACTCACGCGACGTCACCACATACCCCCGCCGCGACGACCTGTCAAGATGCCTAAACCCGTAGATCCCCAACTCCCCCGGGTCCCGCCCAGTAAACATAGAAGCCCAGGCAGGCACCGTAATAGGCGGATCCACCGCCCTCATGACGCCCCACGACCCCCGAGACGCCACCTCGGCGATGTTAGGAAGAGAATCCCTAAGCCGCTCAAACACCTCCACGGGCATGCCGTCCAACGCCAACACAAAGACCCGAGCCATGGCGCATAGATGCGGCACATATATAAACATTGATGCAATGCAGAAACATTAAGCGGTAAAGAATAAAAACATGCATGCAAGAGAAGACGTGCGCAAACACACAACCATATCGATACCCACAGCCCTCTACAGACAACTAGAAGAAATGATACGCAGCACAGGCTTCGCCTCAGTCTCCGAATACGTCACCTACCTCCTAAGAGAAATAGTGGCGCTCAAAAAAGGCAAAGACCCCCACCTCGCCCCAGAAGACCTAGAACAAATACGCAAGAAACTAGAAGCCCTAGGATACCTCTAAGGCGCGTAAACTATATATAACCAGGCCACACAGCCGCCGTGCCATGCGTCGACATAGACGACAAACTGTGGGAAGCCCTACAGCGCGAGGCCAAGAGACGAGGAGAAGACCCACGCCAAACCCTCAAGCGGATACTAGAGCTCTACTTCGGCTACGGCGAGGAAGAGGAGAAGGAAATCATACGCCGCCTACGCGACCTCGGATATGCCTAAACCCAACATCGTCATCATCGTCCTCGACACCCTCCGCGAAGACCACGCCCAAGGCCTAGACAAGTTACTCGACTACGGCTTCGTCAAATACCAAAACGCCATAGCCCCCGCCCCCTGGACACTACCCTCCCACGCTTCTATGCTCACCGGCCTATACCCCTCAGAACACGGAGTACACGAAAAAAAGGAGATCTCTGTACACGAAAAAAGGGAGATCTACGTCGCAAAGCTCGCAGAACTCTCACGCATCCGCATGGCCAAATTCGCCGACCACAACATAATAACGAAAAAGAAAGACGAGGGCTACACGACATATCTCATATCGGCTAACTTTTGGATAATCCCCTATACAGGCTTCGCCGCAGACCACAACTTCCACATAGACCCCCTCACAAACATCCTCTATACAGACGACATGTATGAAATAGATAGAAAAGTAAGGGAATACGGAGGACGTATAAAATTCGTGCTCAACAACCTCAAAAACCTAAGACTTCAACAGAAAGCGGCAAAACTCTACATAACCAGACGCGTGAAGAAGATCCCAAAATACTTCTCCGAAAGAGCCGTAATGGAAAAGGGTGCGAGAACAGTCCTATCGCTCCTAGAAGCCCTAAACCTCCAGGAGCCCTATCTACTCTTCATCAACATAATGGAGGCGCACGACCCCTACACGCGCCTCACACGCCTCAAGAAGTTCTTCTGCTACATCGCGGAGTGGCTAGCCACCGGCAGGATAAACCCCGAGGCCCCCAAGCTCTGGAGAAACTACCCAGCCCACGCCAAGAGGGCCACAGACAGAGCCGTAGAGATCGTGGCGACGCTCGCCAGGAAGACCAAACTAGACAACACCCTGGTAATAATCGCGGCAGATCACGGCGAACTGCTCGGCGACGGCGGCCTATATCACGTCTACTCCCTAAAGGATGGAAACATAAGAGTACCACTATACGTCAAATACCCAGAAAGATGGAAAAAGAAAAAACAAAAAACCTACATTCCGCTCACTGATATACCAAATATATTAGACCCCTCCACCGACACCGTAGGATCCGATTTAGCCATAGCTGAAACCTTTGGTGTAACTCACCTAGGCATCCAAAAATGTGGATTGGAAAACCCACCATCCAATTTGTTTTATCATAAAATAAGAATATTAGGCAACAAGGTAGACATCTTATTCAACAAAACCCTAGAGCAAGTAGAATACGCCAAAGGTGAGCGAGCGCAGGAAATACTTAGAAAGCTACTTCACTAACGACGCCGAGAGAGAAACCTCTTCACTGCCACCATAATAACACGGTTACACCGCGTTGCAACAACTTGCACAACAAAACTTCCTATGACCACAACCACCCGTCACCGCATTTGTACGGGACCAATCAACCATAGCGTCCTTCTCCCTTCGCTATTTATTTTTTACTGCGCTGAAACCTGGTAGAATGACTCTCTCAAAAAACCGCCACGCGCATTTACATACCAATACTTGGCTTGGTACCTTTTTAGCGCATTTAAATTTTCAAGATACATATTGTAGAGCTTTACTTGTGTATTTTCAGCATTGTAGGCCCGGATTATTATCATTACCATAATTTAACGGCAACAACGATTACTTCCTATATATCATATCTCCTTAGCCTTCCAACTTCTAAGAAGAATATTCTTTAATAATTTAACATTATCCTTATTAATAAATCTGAGTTAATAACATGTCCTCATATACTTACACGTAATCGCGATCTCTTCTTATTTATGAGACCTGTTAATAGTGCTAAAGAACTTATGGTCAACTGGAGGGGGTAAATTAGTAAGCCATAAAAAGCTATGGCATTTTTGAATTTCATATAATCTCTTAAGACCTTAACAAAAAGTCCGATCATCGCTAATAGTATAGTAAGTATGACGGGAAGAACTCCTCCTACGATAAATAAAGTTACCAGTATGAACAGAAGAATGATTGGTGAGAGGTAAAGGACGGTAGTTTGAGGATAATATTTGAGCAAACCGTGCTTTCTGGCGGCTTGCGCGTGACCTTTGATGGGTCTCCATAGATACCTTATGAATGAGCGCAAGCTCTCCCACTCACCACTTTGATGAAATACTATAGCTGAAGGATCATACACAATTCTATACTTTTTGCTAACACGATAGGCAAACTCTGTATCATCGGCATCGCAAAGACTTTCATCAAAGAACCCGACCTCTTCAAACACTTTCCTTCTAAATGCCATATTAGTACCACGCCCAAAAACACCTTTATCAGGAGAAATACGTGAAAACTCCAAGTCTCTCTTAAACTTGCAAAACCTTTTCAACAAGCCGCCATTTCCTTCATCAGTCACCACCATACGTCCGAAAACTCCACCTACATCCACCGATTTAAAGTTTTTAACTAAATTCTCAATCCACCTTGGATGCACATATTCGTTACCACCAGTAAATGCTATGATGTCACCTGTTGAGTTCTTCACACCAATGTTTCGAGCATGCGCAAAACCTAAACCAGGTTCTACGATAAGTCTCAAGTTTTTATATCTTGAGTACTTACTCAATATGAGCTCACGGGTTCCATCAGTAGAATTACCATCGACAACTATGATCTCTATATGAGGGTACGTCTGAGCAAGAAGCGAATCTAAACATTTCTCAATGTGCCTAATCTCATTCCTTTCAATAACAACTATGCTAACAAGCATTCTTAGCACTCCTGCTAATACCTAATTTATTTTTCCATCTAGATAAAGTAGCAGTGTATCCGTAGTATCTTTCTACAAATCTCTTGCCATTTAAGCTAACCTCCTTAAGCCTATCTTTTGGCGTGTTTAAAATCCGTACTATGTGGTTTGCTATCACTAAGGTACGGCTGTTGTTCACTTCTAGTGCCTAAAGCAAGGTTATTTAAGGCTTTTCAGGAGATATACCTCCTCTAACAGTCTTACAGCTAATCTCTTATAACTGAATTCTCTTTCAACTTTCTTTCTAGCGTTTCTTCCCATCTCTATGCGAATTTCGGGGTGCTCAAGTAAAAATAAAATCTTTGATGCCAATTCCTTTACTTCACCTCTTGGAACTAAAAATCCATCTATACCATTACTTATTATTTCGGGGATTCCGCCTACGTTGAAAGCAACGACAGGTTTGGAGCACGCCATAGCCTCTAGTACCACAAGACCGAAAGGTTCGTTCCAGATGGATGGTACTATACAAACGTCGGCTGCAGAGTATGCTCCGACGAGTTCGTGACTAGGTAATGATCCTAGGTATGTAACAGAGTTTTCTATTTTTAGCGATTTTATTAGATGCGAGATATAGGAGAAATATTGGCTTCTCTCACCTGAAAAGTCGCCTTTAGGGCCTACTATAACTAGCTTTGCTGTTGGAAACTTTGAAAGGATTAAGGGCATAGTTTTAATTAACTTGTCAAGACCCTTTTCAGGCACGATCCTCCCCACATAGAGTAGTAAAGGCTCATTTTGAATGCCTAGCTTTTCACGGAACATCTTTGCTCTTACCTCATCAAATTTGATAAGATCAGTATCAACGGCATTATGTAACACTTTAATTCTAGTTGAATCAACATTGAATTTTCGTATAATCTGTTGCTTTATATAGTTACTTACTGCACATATAACATCATAATTCGAAAAAATGAACCTGTCCAAAATGTTCCCAGTATATTCGCCATGAACAGTGAGAACGAATAGTGCTTTACTTCCAAAAATTTTTTTCCACATTAGCGATGCTAAGGCAGTAGAGGGATGATGGGAGTGAACAACGTCGATTGAGCCGTACTTCCTTTCTACTCTAGAGAGCATCTCGCTAAACTTAATAACCAAAAAAGGTACATTTTTATATATAGTAGCTCTCCGAATTCTAAGAACATTTATGTGTGGCAACCTATAGGTATGAACATATAGATTTTTATTGACTGCTATAGTTTTCTCGCTATTACCTACAGATATTATGTGCACCTCAACACCCATTTGTGATAAAAACTTTGAAATGATCCATACATATGTTTCAATAGCGCCTCCGTACTTTGGCGGAGTGGGTAGAACGTCAGAGCTTAATTGTATTACTCTCATTTAGACTTCGCATATATCCTTATGGAACCACCAAAATAAACCAGATTTAGTTTTTCTGAAATTTGTTGTTCGTATAAACGTCGTTGGCTAACGCGGTCGATATATCCTGACAATACATCCAGCGAGTCTTTGTAGTCGTTAAATACTACTGCATAGTAGTTGTTTGATTTATTACCATATACTTTTATGTATGTTGGAAGTGAAATAAATCTAGTAGTTTTATTTCCTTGAAAGTGCATATATCCTTCAAAAAGAATTCCGTTTCGTAATGCCATGTATTCAATTAAATGTACATGATCCTCTACCCATATAACATTGCCTTTAAGATTTTTAACAGCAAAATCAGCTCCATTTAGAGAAGAAGATGGATAGTAGTAGCCAGGATCATAATCGTGTATTATTACAGGCAACAGCGATAGAAAGACCATTAGCCCAATTATGAAGGTCCAATTAAGGGCTCTATTAAACTTCCCGAGTCTCGAATGGCCTACCTCCTTATTGTTAAATAGGTACAATGAGATGAGAATAGAAAAAGGCATTAATGAAAACCAGTAAAATCTAATATAAGCCCCCATGGTAAGTGAAGGAAAGAGAACTGAGAGGGCCATACCAAGAATACATATTATGAAGATTATTGCGGGAACGAGTAGTCTTTGCCGCATCTTAACAGCTTTAATATTTACCAAGCTCCAAAAGATTACAGCGACTCCCAATAGGATCACGAACGCAGTTATAAGTGTTTTTATTAAAAGAGTCATCATGCGAGTGGATGGAGGAGACAATATTTTCGCTGGTAATTCAATAATTTCTCTCTCACTTGTTGCGCTGACAAACATACTTATTGTGCTAACAATCGAATTAATAATACGAAGAGCCCCAAGTGAAGAGTGTGTCAGCCACAATATCCAAGCAATTATAACAATAAACACAGCTACTGCAAGTACTTTATATACTCTATTTTCTTGATGCGTTAAAGAATGATATAGTACTAGTATAATGAATGATGGAATAGTAACAAAAGTAAACAGAACATATGTAGTCATAGCTGATAGAGCTATTGACAATAAAAGATATGCAAATTTCATACTTTTTGTTTCAACAAAGAGAAGAAATAGATAGATAAATAACAGGAAAAACAACTGAGCTAAATCTCCAGGATATACATACACAATGAAATAGTGAAAAGCTACATAAATCATTGGTGATATAATAGCTATTTTTGAATTAGTAAATTTTTTGGAAGTGACATAAAGCGTAAATAACATTATAAAACTGAACATAACAGAGTAGAACTTCATAAAGAATAATGAATCTATGAAAGTAATCAACATGAAAGTGGAGTACAATAAATATGCACCCGGCTCATTTGACGCAGCCATCATAGACTCTGGCGGAGGAGTGTGTCCTCTTAGTAAGATCTTGAGCGACGCTGATGTATGTACATAGGTATCTACGTATAAAGGTAAGTAATAAACGATGTTTGTTGTCCCATAAATCATAAGAACGAGACCTGCGATTATGAGAAAATCCAAGCTGGGTTTTCTCTCTTCTTCCGAAAATAACAGACGATAAATTATCACGATTAATAACATTACGAAGCTGAACCAATAAATCAATGAAAGATTTTTGGCGAAAATAAAAGGGTCGGGAGGTAATACCTTATCGATGGGAGGAGTTAAAAGTATTGATAAATACCAAAAAACATAAATAAATAAAACAAAAAATAAGAGTTTATTTCCCGTGAGCAATTTATGTTTTATCGCTACAGTCTTAGCTATGCGCATTTATCAATCTTTACCTGTTTCTTACCCCACTAATAGTTCTCTTAGAAGACTTTTTGCTGTCGCTCTTACGGCATCTCTGGAGTTCATTATTGGTCTAAATCCAAGACCTTTTATTTTGTCTATTTTCAAGGCTATTTTCTTGACGTCTCCGGGCCAGCCTACGCCGTGTAGGACGGGTTTGTAGGTCTTCTTGACGTTTGTCAGCCCCATGGCCTCTATTACCAGATCCGCCACTTCGTCTACGGTTATCCAGTCCGCCGCGGCGACGTTGTAGGCGGCGTAGGCGTCGTTGGTCTTTTTCCAGGCCAGGAGGGTGGCCTCCACGGCGTCGTCGATGTAGATGTAGCTTCTGTCCTGTTTGCCGTCGCCGAGGATCTCCAACTCGTGGGGGTTTTTCCTCAGTTTATTTATGAAGTCCCAGATTACGCCGTGTCTGAGCCTGGGGCCTACCACGTTGGCGTATCTTAGCGCGACGGCTCTGAAGCCGTAGAGCTTGGCGTAGGCGTGTATCAAGTGCTCGCAGGCGGCTTTGCTTGCGCCGTAGACCGAGACCGGCCTGAGGGGGGCCTCCTCGTCGACCGGTATCTGCGGGGGCTCGCCGTAGACGGAGCTGGAGGAGGCGAAGACGAGCTGTGTCACGTCGTTTTTCCGCATGGCCTCTAGGAGGTTGAATGTGGCTACGACGTTTTCGTTGAAGTGTATGTCTGGGTTTGTGGTGCTTACCCTAACTTCGGGGTTTGCGGCGAAGTGGAAGACGGCGTCTACGCCATGGACTGCCTTCTGGGCGTCTTGGGGGTTTTTGAGGTCGCCGATTACCACCTCGACGTCGCGTCGGTGGGCTAGGTTTTCCAGTCTGCCGCTACTTAAGTTGTCTATCACCCTTATCTGATGCCCCTCGGTTGCCAGCCGGTCGACGAGGTGGCTCCCTATGAAGCCGGCGCCGCCCGTCACGAGGATCTTCATGCTACTGCGTATAGAGGAGGTTTATATATTGTAGCGTCACCTCGTCCCAGGTGGGGACGTTGTTTGGGGGCTCGAGGGGCGCCTTCTGTAGGAAGCGGTGGACCTCCTCGACGGCCTTGTCGATGTCTTGTGTGGGGTCTATTATGAGGGTGCGGGTTCTTCCTTCGAAGTTACGGCCCCAGGGCGGCGCCGTGAGCGCGGGGACGCCTATGGCGTTTGCCTCGTTGATGCTTTGGGGGTATGATTCTTTCTGCGAGAGCAGGCCGAGTAGCGTTGCGCGTGAGAGCGTTTGTATGTACTGGGCGAATGGCTGGAAGGGCGCCACTTCGTGGGGTATCTGCATTTCTTTGAGGGCGCGTATTAGTTGCGGCTTGTAGGGCCCGTCTCCAAAGATCTTTAGCGTGAGCTCCGTCTTGTATTTCGTGTTTAGCCGTTGGATTATTTTTGCGAAGATGTGTATGTTTTTGTACTTCTCCGCCCTGCCGCTGTACATGGCGTAGTTCTCCGGCTTCCAGCTCAGCGTCTTCACGGCCTCTTCCACGCCGTTTTCTATGGGGATGGCATGGCGGCCGAAGTCTTGCTGGATTAGTTGCGCCTCTAGTTTCGATACTGTATGCACCACGTCCGCTGTTGTTATTAGCTTGTGGATGTGACGTCTCCAGTAAATCCAGAGGAGTCTTCGGATGGGGGTGTGACCCGTGCCGTGGTAGTATGGCGTGAAGACAATCCGCACGTCTGAGTTTATCCTCCGCACCGCCACGGCGGCCCACACTGTGAGGACGGCATGCGCGCTGTGTATGTGCACCACGTCTACGTCGTTTAGAAGTCTCCGGAGGAGGTTTCTCAGCTGGTCTCTCTTCTTGGGTATGTGGTAGGCGCCGCTGGGCGCCCAGGTGGGCCACCGGATTACACGTACGCCGTTTATCTCCTCTTCGCGGGGTTTGTCGGCCTTCGGGTCGCCTGTAACCACTGTTGTTTCGTGTCCTAATGCGGCGAATCTTTCCGCCGTCGACTTGACCACGTACTCCACCCCACCTACGTCGGGGTAGTAGCGCGGCGTGACTAGGAGTATTCTCATTTATCCTGCTTCTCCCACACCAGTTCTTTGTACCGTAGGTTTCTGACTGCGGCGTTTTATTGCTTCTTCAGCTGTTGAAGGATTCGACACTTAGATAAACAATTAGAGGTTAAAAGTTACAAGATATTTTGCCAAATATATAAACTGTAATGTAAGATTTCATTACTTAGTTATGTTATCATAGTGCGGCTTTGTTGCTTTGAGTATAGTAATTTTCGGTGTTAATACTGTCGACACTAAGAGTCTATAGAGTGCTATTGAAATACCAAATATTTTTGGGGATATATTTATCCAATATTTATAAAGAGTTGGATTAAGTTTATATTCAGTATATTGAACTGAATAGCCATATTGTCTAAGTGTTTTTGTTATTAAAGTTTCGTTGCCATGAGGTTCTATAGCTATGTCTGAAATGCGGGTGAGACTTTTGGAAAATAACAAGACTGGAAGTTCTGCACCTTCTATGTCTATTTTTGCAATGATTCTGCCGTTGCTTAGCTCTGTGAGGTTATCTAGCGTGATTGTGTCTACGCATTCCTTATCTTGACTGGTGCAGGGATCTCCAGTGAGATATCCGCCCTCGCTCCAGCCAATGTTTCTAAATCTAAATTTGCCTTGTTTATACCATACTGCCATATTTAGTGTTATTAGTTTTATGTTTTTTTCTTTAATAATTTTACTTAGTTTTCTGATGTTATTTAGTAAGATTCTGTAGTTTGTGCGGTCTGGTTCAACAGCTATTATGTTCGTATTAGGCTTTGCATGTAATATCGCATAGAGGGTAAATGCGCCTATATGTGCACCTAAATCAATTACGGTATCTGCATATTTTACTGTTTCCACGCCGAAATATATATTTATATTAGTTAATAAATTTTCTTCAAATGCCCCAAATCCATCTGTTAAAAGATAGATACCTGGAAGTGAATAGTACCGTATTTGTAAATATGGTATTAACTTCGAAATGAGTGATAACATTGTGCTACGTACTTGACTAATGATGGAGATCATTTATCTAGTTTCTCCCATACTAGCTCTTTATCTCGTAAATTTTTGACTGCGGCGGCTATTAGGTAGAGCTGGGCGGCAGTCCACGTCCGGTATGGCTTGAGGGCCAGCGCGGCCGCTCCAGCGGCTAGCAGGGCGAGGGCGGGGGGTGTGGCGGCCGCGGCGAGGGCGGCGACGGCGGCTGGGAGTAGCCAGGGGTTGGCGAGGTGGAGGTACTTCTCGGCGAGGAGGATGGGCCGCATGGGGGGCGGGGCCCTGCCTATCGGCGTCTTTAAGAGATGCTGGAGTAGGTGTTGGGAGCGTCTTATGCGCCACTTGTGGTAGCTGTTGTGGGGCACGGCTTCGACGCACCAGAGGTCTTCGGCGGCGACGGCTCGGTATCCCATGGCGGCTATTTTCGCGGCTGTGTGGCTGTCGTCGGCGCCTATGTCGAGGGGGAACCCGCCGATTTTGCGCAACAGCTCTGTCTTGTAGGCGGCGAGTTCGCCGTGGAAGATGGGGGTGGCCCACTTCTTGCTTTCGGCGAGTCTGAGGACGTTGTAGCGGTCGCGGTAGCCGGCTTCGACGCCTGCGGGCCCGTCGGCGGCGGGCTTCTTTAGGCAGGTGACGGCGCCTACTGTGGGGTCGGCGAGCCAGCTGACGGCTCTCCTGAGGGCGTCTCTCTGGGGCCAGCGGCAGTCGGCGTCTGTGATGACGAAGACCTCGCCCCGGGCCGTGGCCAGCGCGGCGTTTAGGGCCGACGCCTTGCCGCGCCTCTGGGGCTCCTCCACGA
>Ga0326760_1001152_pt1 | contig 12045 bp, 14 predicted proteins | sample GCREP_S_FD_207668 | JGI IMG/M metagenome (GOLD analysis project Ga0326760, IMG submission 207668) | Hot spring sediment microbial communities from Geyser Creek Basin, Yellowstone National Park, WY, United States - GCR.EP_S | ecosystem: Environmental > Aquatic > Thermal springs > Near-boiling...
CCTATTTCTCGTAACTTCTGTAACATTATGTCAATGGCTTTCTCCTCACTAGGCTCTAGCTTCTCGTCTAGTGGAAGCTGTGAGAGTAGTCCGTAGACGCTGCCATTGTCCATTTCAACTAGTATTTGCGGTAGCCACGTCATACCAAACTCGTCCTTGTCACCGTGCTCTACGAGGTATACGTAGTCTTCTATTTTAACATCTAGAGGAGCGCTTAGTATTTTACTCAGCCTATCGGCTATTTTTAACCACAACTTGTGATATGGATGGTGCTCAGCTGTTACAATTACCAATTTACTGATTTTCACGACTTCCACCTCTCAGACAACTTATACCTAGCTGTGAGTAAAAATACTTGTCTAAAACCCCGTTAAATACGTGTTTGTAGTGAACGCTAGACTGTTGGAACTCTTGGCTTTCTCTCCTCCTCGGGCCTAACTTTAATTATTCCAAGGAATATAGCGCAGGATACACAGTAGCACTTTTTAACAGGGTACTTCATAATAATAGCTCCTTTTTTCTCGAGCTCCTCTGCTAAGCCTGGTGCTACTGGACTATACATTCTAGTAACACATATTGCTTTGTCAGCTGGGACTAGCGCGCCGCACTGGTCACAGTGTATTCTCTCAATAGAGCCCTTATCGCCCTTTCTACGCCCACGACTCTCTCTCTTCTTAGGCAAAAACCACACCTCTCACATACTCGTTGACTGCGTTATGAGTATAGAAAAGGCACTAATATTTTTTCTCACCACGTCGTCACCTAGATGTTATAGCACCGAACTTCCTCAAGTCTACTCCTCCAATAATAGTCTCCCAGTCAACGCCTATAGCTGAAATGAACTGCTCTAGACTAGATCTAAGTCTCTCAACATATCTCTCAGAGTCTATTTCGTGTTGCCTAGCGAGCTGAATTGCCTTGTAGCCGCCTCCACCCTTAACCATTACTACTAGGACAACGTCGCCTTCACGCACATCAATATTGTGACTTCTTAGCTGTAGAGCGGCTTTAACGTGAAATGGAACGCTCTTAACGTACTCTAACGGGTCTTTAGATAGCGTTGTCTTAATACTCAGCTGGTCTAGTGTTATCTCTTTGCGCTTTAACCCCGTGTAGTAGTACTTTAGAGTCTTCTCGAGCCACTCAATAAACTCAGAGAAGTCATTAGGAGTCTCTATTTTTGAGAGCTTCTCCGTGATAGTGCTGAACAGGTCCTTGATGAACTCGGGTGTGTTTCGCTTCTTCGCCATGAGCCCCTTGATCTCTATTTCACCACTAGTGGTTCTCCCGAGGTAGTTCTTCTTTAACCCAGTAAACACCGTGAACGTGAACTCCTTGTCTAACTCGACGTCTAAGCCTAGAGTTTGCTGTGTCCACTGTTGTAAGAGGTCTAAGTGCTCTTTAGTGTAAGCCCACACGAAAATAGAGTCTGTATCTCCATACAGCGGCTTAACACCCATTTCAGAAGCCTTGCACACAATGTGTTTAAATGTAACTCTGCCCAGAGCAGTCACACTTTCTGCTACTACTGGTGAGTACAGTGCGAACTTCTCGTCTCCGAAAACGCCGTAGCTCGCGTTAATGAAGACTTTTAGAGCTCTCTGTACTACGTCGTACCACGCTCTCTGCTCTGGTGTTAGTGTCTTGTCTTTAGCTCGCTTTTTGTATATTCCAACTCTGAAGTCTCTGAGAATACCCGTAATTAACGCAGTTAAACCCACTTTGTCTACGCAGACTTTGTGTATCTCCGCACCTGTCTCATCTCGTACACTTATCTTCTTACTGCACCACTCGACATCTACTGTCTCGTAGCTTAAATTGTAGTTTTTAATTATACTCGGGTACAGCGAGGCTATGTCTAGCACAGCGACGTTGAAGAAGACTCCTCTAGGAGGCTCTATTACAAGGGCTCCAGCGTACTTTTTGCCCTCAATAACGGCCTTCGTGTAGGACTTTACACGGCTTGCTATATCCTCCTTGTTTGGTATTAAATAGCCCCTCTTTCTGTGCTCCCAGAAGAAGAGGTTTTGAATCCAACTAGAGATCTGTCTTCTACACACTTCTTCTAGGCTGGTCTTTGACACGCGTGCTAGTAGAACGAGGAGCTTCCATACAAGCTCCTCCTCGAACAGTGTGAGTTTTAGTGTTATTTCAGCATCTCTCAAATTGTACGCTGCGAGTAGACCCGCTGAGATCTCGCTAATAGTTTCCTCAAACCCTATTTTCACCATACCTAGAAGGGCTCCTGCAACAGCATCTAGTTTATCCTCCTGGTATTTCCCGCCGAAAGCGTAGTTCTTAATAGCTCTATTAGAGAAGAACTTGTAGAGGTCTAAGTGCACGCTTGTCTCTAAGCCGATCATGCCTTCTCTAACTCGAATTGGAATAATAGATCTAGGTATTCCCAGCTTCAAGGACCTCATATACAAGTATAGCAAGTCGAAGTTGTCGCCGTTATACGTGACGACAACAGGGTACTTGGAGATAGTGTTATAGACGTCTAGTATAAGTGTCTTCTCAGAGTCGTAGATCTCTATTACGGCGTCTACTGGGTAGTCACTTGAGTTAATAGCGTAAGTAAAAGAGTTCTTAAAGGGGCGAGCTAGCATAAAGACCTTTTTAAACCCCCTCTTATCAACTACACTGACACTAATAACGGGGTACTCGGCGAGTCTCGCACTGGGTACTCTGCCCTTAAACGGCGTGAAGACTTCTATGTCGAGTGATAGTCTGAGAGCCTTAGGTGGAGCCTCCTCGAAGAGTAGTGCAAAGAACTTTGCTGTGTTTTTAACTTCACTCGGCTCTTTCTCAAAGATCTTCTCAATAGTCTTTAGTAGAGAATCGGGTATTGTCGGCTCAATAAGTGATATTTTCGGTACTCCACCACTATTAGTAATAGTGTACTTCATGCCCGGTATGAGCCCCTGGTCGAAAATGTAGTTTACGTGATACTTGATCTTCGCCTCCCACGCCACTCTGACTTTTCCTCTCAGTTTCTTAACGGCTAGCGGGTCCTTCGTAATCACCTTAACGGCTCTAATTGTCCTCATTGTTAATGGATCTACTTTTTGCACCTCCTCAAAGCCCAGTACGGAGTCCTCTGTAGCCATCTTGGCTTTTAATTCCTCAATACTCTCGTCTGTGAGGAAATATGGTCTATGCCCGATGGGATCCGGCACTTCTACTAGTTTCTCACCGCTCTCGCTTAGTAGAACGAGCACGGCTTTTTCGAGTTTACCATCGTAGTAAACACCTAGTAAGTAGTGTGGTGTAGTCACTGTCTTGGCGAGCTCTCCTTTACATGGCAGAGTAATAGTAGTCTCTGCTCCCGCTTGAGCGCTAGGCATTACTTGCTTTCACCACTAGTAATGAGCATTATAGCTCTCGCGATGTCTCCTTTAGCTTTAATTAGAGCTTCGCGGGCTTTTTCCGGCGTTGCACCAGTGTACTCGACTATGAACTTCACGTCATCTTCAGATATCTTTACTTCTTCAGCCGCCTCTGTAGCTGCGGGCTTACTTCTCTGCTCCTCGTAAACCTCTTCTCCTACTACTTGGAAGACGGTTTGTTTATGAGTCTTAAAAGCCAAGACTTGAGGGGAGTTTATAACTAGGATTTTATCAGCTAAGTGTATTTCAACTCTCTCAACACCCTTTAACTCCTCGAGCTCAATACCATACCTTTTAAGCATCTTCTTAAATTCATGTGGACTGAGAGGTAGCACTGAGAGCACCCTCAATATAAACTCTCAATTTTATGTTTTAAAGTTGTAATTTCAATGTAAATGTGGGAGTATAGTTCATGAATTTGAGAGTTACCATTCTTGGAGGAGGGCGCGAAGTAGGCAGGTCAGCTATTAGCGTAGACGTCGGCGGCAAGAAGATACTACTAGACTACGGTGTGAGCTTTGACGAGAGAGATCGGCCGGTGCTACCACTTCACGTGAGGCCCATTGACCTCCTCGCAGTAATGATCTCTCACGCGCACTTAGACCACATAGGCGCGGCACCCTACTTGTATATTACTGGAGCCCCTAAACTCATCACTACGAGGCCGACAATTGACGTGGCGCGACTACTAACTCTAGACTTCCTCAGGCTTAATGCTCCGTACGTCGAGTACGAAATGAGGGAGTTTGATCGTATGAGCAGTAACACAGTGTTTATCGAGTATGGTAAGAAAGTCGAGGTGGACGGAGTTTCAGCGGAGTTCTTTAACGCTGGTCATATAATTGGAAGTAGCCAAGTCTACATTGAGACACCTAGTGGTGAGCGAGTACTCTACACGGGTGATTTTAACACTACTCAAACGTGGACTCTCAAACAAGCAGACCACGCTCCAGTTGAAGTGACAACGTTAATAGTTGAGTCAACGTATGGAGCGAGAAATCACCCTCCTCGCGGTAAAATGGAGGAGAGACTAGTATCAATAGTAGAGGAGACGGTGGATCGTGGGGGAGTGGTGTTAATACCTGCTTTTAGTGTGGGTAGGAGTCAAGAGGTAATTACTCTTCTCTACGCTCGCGCACCCTACCTCGACATATACGTTGATGGTTTAAGTAGGGATATCACTGAGATCTACCTCACACACAAGGAATTCCTCAGAGACCCCGCGCTGTTTACTAGAGTTGTGGAAAGCGTGAACTTCGTTGTAGACTCCTCTATGAGGAAGAAAATAGTGAAAAAGCCTTGCGTTATAGTCGCCTCGGCTGGGATGCTTAAAGGCGGGCCAAGCCTCTATTACCTTAAAAGACTACACGACAACCCTAGGAACTCAATTATACTTGTTAGCTACCAGGCTGTTAACAGCAATGGTCACAGGGTTCTAGAAGGTGGACAACTACCAGAGCTCAACATCGGGCCTGTTAAGGCGAGATTAGAGTGGATTGATCTCTCAAGTCACACGAGTAGAGATGACACAATAAAGTACATATCACAGTATAAGAGCTCTCTACGTAGAATTATAATAGTTCACGGAGACTACGAAGAAGCCTCCGTACTAGCTAGTGGAGTGAGAGAAGTTCTAGGTGAAGACGTAGAAATACACATACCAGCTACTGGGGAGGAGATAGTAGTAGAGGAGTAGAGAGCACTCAAGATTTAAACCCTTTCACACTAATAATAGTGGTCTAGGAGCCGGGGTAGCTCAGCCTGGAAGAGCGCCGGGCTGTTAACCGCTCAGCGAGACAGAGCCTGGTGGAAACCCGGTGGTCCGGGGTTCAAATCCCCGCCCCGGCGTACCACTACTCTTGTGGTGTACTGCACTCTTAGAACCCAACTACTCATCACCGCTTAGTACTATACAGAGGGAACACTCAGGTGTATTAGGGAGCTGTTTTGAAACTTTCACTCTCCTCTAGGATTTAAAAGAACACTTACTAGATGGGAGTTTACTGTGAGAAGTCAAATCCACGTCTCAATAGATGTGTATGAGCTGTACTTTAGGCTCATAGAGTCAAGTATCCTCTTCGTCTCAGCAGAGGATCTCGCGAGAATTCTCGCTATTTCAAATAGGAGTGCTGGTAGAATTCTCTCTAAGATGTGTGAACTAGGTTTAGCTGTTAAGCTGAGTAAAAATACGTATAGGCTTGTCAAGTTCTAGTACTTGGAGTTTAGGGTTTAATGAAGTCTTCTAGTTTAGGCGGCTCGGGTTTAAGTCCTTTCCCCGTTCTAATTTTCGCTATTAAGTCCATTAACATGCTGTCTGGTACTGGCGCCCACCTACTAAACTCCTGGCCCCATATAGCTTTACCCACGGTCGCGTTTCTGAGAGCATCAGCAATGTCAAGAGACTCTGCAACGGGTATCTCGGCTGTTATTCGCGCTAAGTTCTCTGACTGCTCAACGTTTAGGAGTTTACCGCGCTTCTTCGTAATGATGACAGTGATGTTTCCAATGTACTCTACTGGTGTCCTGATGTCTAGTTTAAGTATTGGTTCAAGTAGAGTTGGATTGCTTGTTAATATGCCTGCGAAAATAGCGTTTCTAACAGCAGGGTAGATCTGTGCTGGGCCTCTGTGTGCTGGGTCTTCGTGTATGACAGCGTCGTGTAGTATGACTTTTAATCCTCTAACAGGCTCGTGAGCAAGCGGCCCCTCTCTCATGGCTAGCCTAAAGCCCTGTATTAGCGTGTCTCTGACTTCGCGCAGGTACTGTACACCCACAGTTCTATCTACTAGGATATTAATGTTCTCATCTATAGCGGCTATTCTCCTCGCCTCGTCCGTGTCCCACCCAGCGTGTTCTCTTAGTATTTTAGCCCTCTCACGCGAATCCATATCTTCTGTTACAATGCCCTCTTGTACTAGTTTAATAGTTGTCTCGTCGAGAGGCTCAACACTAATGTAGAACTTGTTGTGTTTATTAGGCGACTTACCCTCGAATACTTGACTGGGACTTCTAATAGTCTCCCTATACACGATTAGAGGAGGCGATGTAACCACGTCAATACCGTAGAACTCCCTAAGCAGTGTGAGAGCTATTTCAATGTGGAGTGTTCCCACGCCGTGAACTAAGTACTCCCCGGTTTCCTCGTTGATTTTCACTATGAGACTCGGGTCTTCTAAGTGTAGCTTATAGAGCGCGTCAATGAGCTTTGTTAACTGCTGTGGGTTCTTTGGTTCAACGGCCACTGTTACTACAGACTCTGTTATCATTCTAAACTTCTCAAACGGCACCATTTGGTCTTTGAGTTGAGGTGACACAATAGTCTCACCGGACCTGACCTTGTCCGGGCCGAATATAGCGGCAATGTTTCCTGCTAATACCTCGCTTACGAGCTCCCTGTAGGGGCCCATGTAGAGCCCTACTTGTAGAATTCTCTGAGCTGTTCTCGCGTTTATTAACCAGACTTCTTCACCGGGCTTCACAGTCCCCGAGAAAACTCTACCTGTAGCTACTAATCCAGCGTGAGGGTCTACTTTGACATCTGTAACCATCATGACGAGTGGTCCATTGGGGTCACACTCCACCATGTACTTTGCTACTTCACTATTAACGTCGCCGTGCCATATTTTAGGCACTCTGTACTTCTGGGCTTCAAGCGGGTTAGGTATAAACTTAACAACCATGTCTAGAACGGACTCATGTAGTGGAGCGGCCTTCTGGAGCTCTACTAGGGCGTCTTTACCCCTATTGTATATGTCGATGATATCGCTTATTTTAATCCCCTTTTCCTGCGCGAGGGGTATTGTCAAGCCCCACCTGTCTCTAGCAGACCCGAATGCCACTTGCCCTTTCGCTGGGTCTAATAGCCACGCTTTTTGGAACTCCTTGTCGGCGTAGTTTGATATGAGAGTATTTATGTCTCTCACTATTTGCACTAGTCTCCGCTGTATTTCCTGCGGTGACAACTTGAGCTCTTTGATCAATCTGTCAATTTTATTGATAAAGAGTACTGGTCTAACGCGCTCTTCTAGAGCAACACGCAAGTACATCTCTGTCTGAGTCATAACTCCCTCAACGGCGTCTACAACTACTATTGCGCCGTCAATAGCTCTAAGAGCTCTAAGCGTCCTTGACTGGAAGTCCACGTGGCCGGGTGTATCTATGAGGTTGATGACGAATGGTTTGCCCTTGTACTCGTGGTAGAGACTAACGTTTGCAGCTTTTACAGTCATTTGCCTCCGCTGCTCAACGTCTAAGTAGTCTAGTGCTAGTGCCTGCCCCGCTAACTTCTCGGAGAGTAGTCCCGCGGCACTTAGTAGAGAGTCGGACAGCGTTGTCTTACCGTGATCTACGTGCGCGGTTATCCCTATATTTCTAACTTGATCTATGTTTCTCATTATCTTCATTACTTCAGTTATTTGCTTATATCTAACCATTAATTACACCACTAACTCGTGTTACTCTATGTATACAAAATAGTCTTAAAAGCTCTTATCAATCTCAACAGTTCCTCTACTTATATCCTCCAAGTACTCTTCAACTCTCCGCTTAGCATAGTTTAGCGCGTCACTAGCTAGTTTTTCACAGCTGTCTCGAGGAGTAATACAGCGGTCGATTACTAAGTCGACTACGAGGTCGATGCTTGTCGGGCTTCTCGAAATACTAGCTACAAGTGAGTAGTCACTATACTTTGCCAGCTTCTCATCTAGGTATTCTCTAATGCTCTTCTCAATGATCAGTAGTATCTCTTCGAGCTTATCTAGTGGTAGGGATTTCAAAGTAGCCGTGTAAACGCTGTCCCTTGGTGAAGTGAGTTCACTACTGGCCAATAGTTATCCCGTGTTTTGCAAGCGTGTCTCTCAATTTGCCCTCGAGGTCCTGTATCTGCTTATTTAAGAAGTCGAGCTGCTTCATGTACTTATCTCTCTTAATAGTGAGTAGCTCTTTTCTCTCTTCAAGCTCTTTTAATACTTCTGATCTAGTCTTCTTAACTAATACGTGCCCAACACTCTTGTAGAGCTCAATGTTGTCGTCTAAGTTCTTGAGAGTATCACTTATACTGTTTATTTCGCCTAGCTCAGCCTCTACAGTTCTCAGCTCAGCCTCTATTCTAGCGTAGTGTTCACGTAGAGTCTGATATTGCAATATGAGTTGTTGAACCTCAGGTGGCAGGCTCTTCTCGCGTGGGACTTCTGCCATTCTCTAGTTCACCTACAATTCTTAATAGTAGAAGCACTAAGCCTATTAAATTGTTGTTAAGAGCCCTCACTTTACTGAGACTACTACACTCTACATCTAAAATGAGGCTGTCTTGAACAGTGCCCACTTCGCCTCTGCACGTTTCCGGTAAGGACTTCATCTCGGGCAATAGAGCTCTGAACATAGCGCTCAAAACACTATTACTCAGCTTTAACCTATACACTAGTTTCAGCTTCACTCTCACCGCCCTTAATTACCCTCATAACTCTGAGCACTGGACCAACAGTCTTACCGTGAACGTTCTTAAATTTCACGTAAATGTACCTCTCCTCTTCTAACACTACTTTTAAATCAGCATTTTTTCTAATTATGGGCTGAAAGATCATTGTGAGCACGTCTGCTAGGATGTAGCAGTCTGTTGAAATACAGTTAGAGTAGTCTACTTCTAGGCTACTCGCTCCGTATGTTCTCGACGACTCCGGGTTCTCTCTGGATAGAATTACTCCTTTTAACACAATGTCCGCGATTTTCACGAGCTCTATGTCTGGCTCGGGGGAAACCCTGTAGAGAGAGATTACTTTTGGGTTTCCGTGGAGCTCTTTAATGATAAGTGCGTACTTTAAGCCACTTTTATAGGCCTTTAGGGCTATGTCTCTCATTGTTCTGTGTCCGCGCGGTATTTTAATAGCTCCTGGAAGAACACTCACGAGGTCTTTAATAAAGGATCTAACTCTCGGAGACGACCTGTGAGATGTAGTTATGAGTATCAAAAAGCTATTCCCTGATAATGATTTCCGGGAAGGTCTTAGAGACCCCTGTTCTCGGTACGTAGGAGCCTCCAGCCCACTTAGCTCCGCACTTTCTGCAAGTCCACAGACCAGTACTCACTCTGAAAACGCGGCCTTTGTGTCCGCAAAATGGGCAGGTGTGATCAGAGTACCTTTTCTCTAGTACTTCTTTCACCTTTTTTCTCAGAGTAGCCCCGTACCTCGCACCAAACCTTCCAGCTATTCCCACAACTCTAGTTTTACCCATAAGCACACACCGCTTTTCTACATTTCTATAAGGGGTTTAATGTAGCTTTGTGGGTTATTTAAAATACTCCGCATTGTGTTTACTAGGTATAATCCCTTCTCTACAGCTATGTCTAGAGCACTGTCTAGTATCTTCCTGGAGACGCTTTTTTCTCCCTTCTTCTGGGCTCCACATATATTGCCCCTCTCATCCACGGCTAGAACTATGAGCGCGTCGGCTACTTGCTCCTCTTCGAGATTGGGGTCTACGAAGAGAGTGTTCTCTACAACACCTATAGTTACTGTTGCAACGAGGAGATTTACGGGTAGAGGAGTCTCTCTCGTGGTTGAATCCAGCGTGTACTGGCCGCTCTCAGTTCTAATAAGCCTAGGCATTTTAGTGGTTGCTAGCGCGAGCATTGACGCGATCATACTCGCGTCTGTAATGTTTCCATCGTGATCAATTAAGTAGATGTCGTTGTACACGACCCACGCGACTCTCCCAGGCTCTACTACTAGCTCTTCGAGTTTAATTGCCCTGGGCTCTCTCAGGGACCTGTCAATTACCCTGGAGACCTCAATAGCGTTTTCGTCTGGGGGGCCCGGTTCAAATGAGGGGGATGCTAGTGGAACAAACTCGGAGTGGACCTGTAAAACACCCTCATTAGGCCTGTCTTTGAACGGTGCACCCAGCTCTAATTTAACTCCAGCAATTACCTGCGTCTTGCCTAATTTAACGAGAGCACTTCCCTCAGCCTTCTTAATTGGGCTCAGTATAACTGATATGGGACGGTAGTCGAGCAGCCCTCTCCCGTCAATTCTCTCTCCGCGCTTAATGCTCTTAACTACTTGTTCTAGCTGCATTGTCGGAATGACTTCTCTCTCTGGAGTAATGCTCACTGAGACTTCACCTCTTCAACTAGCTTAATGTACTTGTTGTACAGGGCTTCTTTTGCCGTCTTGTAAATGCTCTCAGCGGCTTTAAACGCCATGTCGAGTCCTATTTTCACCTCTTCGCGTGTTAGCACACCATTTAGTTGAAACAGGACTATTTCACCCAAATTTGGCGCAATTCCAACCGGCATATCGGCCTCTCCGTACTCGTCTTCCAGCTCATTTATGTCGAGAACGAGGACGCCGTTAACTTTGCCCACAGCTACACCTATAGCCAGGTCTTTTAGAGGTATACCTGCATCTGCTAGTGCAAGAGACGCAGCCGTCAACCCAGCTGTCCTGGTTCCCCCGTCGGCCTGTAAGACTTCTATGAATACGTCAATGCCTGTTCTGGGGAACAGGGAGCTGAACACTATGGCTTCTAATGCTTCACGTATAACTTTAGAGAGCTCTATTTCCCTTCTGCTCGGAGCCGGGCTCTTCCTCTCACTAGTCGAGAAGGAAGTCATGTGGTAGCGCACGCGCAGTGTTGCCCGCGTAGGCGACGTCATATACTTCGGTAGCGCCTCTCTCGGTCCATACACGGCTGCTAAGACCTTTGTGTCACCGTACTCTACTAGTGCGCTACCATTAGCGTTTTTCAACACGCCGACAGCTATTCTCACTGGTCTCATTTCATCTGGTTTTCTCCCGTCGACTCTCTTCTTGTCTTCGCTTATTAAAACTGGTTTACTACTAATCGTCACGACTTTACACCCAGCTTAGACACTAAGTATGACTTTACCTCCTCGGTAAGACCTCTCATGTGGGCTTTAGCCTCTATAAGCCTAATAGCCTTAATAAGCACGTCGAGTACGTAGTCATCCGGGCACTTAGCCCACACGTAGCCGTTAACTCCCACTACGATCTCGCACTTCGTCATGCTCGTCAACAAGTTGTACATACTACCCTTTTTCCCAATAACACGCGCGACTTTACTGGGCTTTATGTCTATGACAAATCCCTCTACTATTTTACCTAAACCTTTTCCCTTAACTGTCAATACGGGGTCACGTAGTCTATCAAATAAGGCTATTTTCCCCAGGACGTAGTCTCCAATGTCGAGGTAGTTCTTTAAGCTGTGAACAGCCGGGTTAAACCCCTCGATCACGTCAGAGGCCGGCAACACGGCCCTGTATGGTGATTTAATATCAACGTACCAAGCCGATGCGCTGAACTCGCTTATAACTCCCACTACGATGTCGTCTTTTCTCGGAATGTACGTGCTTTCAAGGGGGACAACGCTAATACTGCTATCCTCGATCGAGACTATTCCCACTACATCGCTGTATACTCGATTCCCCAGTATGTATATGTGTTTATCGGGAACGTGCTTTAACCTCTGCTCAGCGGGGCCCTCAATTATCGCTAAGCAGTCGCCGGGCCTCACAATTTGCCTTTCAGCTACGAGTATTTTAAGACTTGGTGTAGGCGTGGACAACTCTTTACCCCACACTCACTACTTTTACTTCACCAGTTCCCTTAGTTACAGCATTCACTCTGTCTATTAACTC
>Ga0326760_1001153_pt1 | contig 12034 bp, 10 predicted proteins | sample GCREP_S_FD_207668 | JGI IMG/M metagenome (GOLD analysis project Ga0326760, IMG submission 207668) | Hot spring sediment microbial communities from Geyser Creek Basin, Yellowstone National Park, WY, United States - GCR.EP_S | ecosystem: Environmental > Aquatic > Thermal springs > Near-boiling...
GCTTGATCCTTGATGTAAGTTTCTTAATATTGGATTCATGTTTCTATTAGTGTGGAGGGGTTTATAAGCTTTAATCATGGTGATCATGGGGGTTTGATCAAAAGAGATCATGAGGAGCGATCATATAGAATCCCTGGTTTTCAGGGATGATCTTATTCATAATGGTTTCTTTGTTATTTTGTTTTTAAAGTTTTTAATGAGTTTGTACGCTCTTTTTGTGCGTTTGTGTTTCTATGGCTGCCTCGATCTTCTCTTTTTATGAGGGATTTTTGTCTAATGTTCTCTACGCGTGATTTGTGGGGTATTGGGGGTTTACGTGTATTTTCCATATAGAATGTGTGTTCCATTTCGGCGGAGTTTAATTATGGAGTCTTAGAAATCAGTGTATTCGAGTTGGGTATGCTTCTCTCTTTTCGCTTCTTCGAAGTTTTCCCATTGGCTCCCACTTGAATCTCCACAATCCCTCTGCAAAGTCCTCTACTGCTATTTCTAGTTTTCCAGCGAGTATGTCGCTTATTAGTGGTTCATCTATATGGGTTGATAATACTAAGTCTACGTTGACTCCTCTAGACTCTGCATCAATAGCAATAGCCTTCACTAGTGCAGCTGACTCAACCACCCAGACTCTCACGGGTCCACCAGCAGTCTCAAATACCACTTCCCTGGCATCCATTGGTGGAGGCCACAACCCTAGAATCCTGGCGAGGCCTACTGGAATCATTAATTGTGGAGTGTCAGCCTCGTAACCACTATTAACCAACCCCACTACTTCGAGAACCCTGTCTCCCCTCTCCACTCTCAACCTCACTCTTACAGCCATGTATAAAACCCCTTATCCACCCAACTCTACGTCTAATAGCTCTAATGTAACCAACACGCGTCAAGTAAAAACCCCATAATCTATAACATTAAATCTCCTAATAACAATGAACCTAGAGATTGATCTATCCTCTGCGAGAGTAAAACACAGATTCTCGGCAAACAAGGGAGATCAAGGAGTCTGTAGTGCGACCTAGAATGAAAAGAAAACAATACAAACAATAACACACCGACGAAAATAAGAGAGCATCGAGCATAGACTAAAGAAACCATTTCCGAGAAGCAGTGGATTTAAAACGATTAACCCTTCATGATCACTATAAATAAAAGCTATAAATCTCTTCACATACATAGAAACGTCAATACAATAAAAAGAAATAAAGTAAACTACAAGGACAGGCAGAGAGTGTAAGCCTAGATTTTGTAGCTGAAAGCGCATGGCTGGCGGATTTCAAGTGGGAGGGACTAGAGCCGTTAAACCCTGCCGAGGGCCTACTCCAATACCTAGCCTACATACACGACGAGCTAGTAGGCATAGTAGAGTCGAGCCCTACGAGTGCGTATAGAGACGCATACCTATGGCTCCTAGTAGCACAAATACCAATAGCAATGAAGAACTGTAGCAAACACGAGACCCCGAAGCCCCTGCTCGACGCACTATGCGAAGCCTGCGGAAGCGACTATGAGCGGGTCTGGATACTGGGCAATATAACAGCGTTCACACTAGAGGTCGGCACAGCCACGAGACGTGTAAAGTGGCCCTCTCTCACTAGTGAGACAATAGTGGAGACTCCAATAATGTATATCAATATCTCGGGATATCCAGGACTCTGGCAACTATACAATGAGACATTGAAGACTCGCCTAGCACACCCCGTGGGAGGTAAGCACCTAGTATACTACAACCCCGTGGAGAACACAGTATTCTGCGACTGGGAGAGACTAGTAGAAGGAGTAGAACTACCACCAACACAGCCGCCTGAGGAAACCCCACCAGAGATCCCACCAATGCCCGAGTAGTTCTAAGCACCTTTAATGTCATCGTGGAATGCAAAGAAAATATCAATCAGGGGTCTAGGTGTTCCGTCTTCTTCACGCTCCATTGTTAGGTAAGTGCTTGTAAAAAGCCTACCTAACACCGTGCTAGGGATAAACCAAGCTAGAAGTCATAATCGAAATCCAATATAATTTATTATTAAGTTAGCGGAGTTTGGAGAATATGTGGGTGAAGTAAAATGAGTATAAGTGAGAAGAAGGAGAGAAAGAAGGCCAAGGAGAAGAAAAATGAGAAGTTACCCAAGTGTAAGTAGTGTGTTTTTAAGTATCTCCCACTTAAAGTTGTGAGCCATAATAAAGATTCCATTAGTCTTTCCGTAATCTCCTAGTAATTATCATATCCCATATTATTGCTTCATATGCTTTTAACACGTCATCTTCTGTTAAGCTAGAGCCAACACTCTTTATAACGTCTAAATCGAACTCGAGTCTAAGCGGGTGCGGCTCTATGGGTGGTGGGGAAATTAGAGGCATTTCTTTCTTCATCTCTTTAGCCCAAAAGACTTCATATCTAATCTTAAAATGCTTATCTAGTTGCACACGTAAAGATGGAAACTCTTTGTCTTTATACTTTTCATAGACCTTTACAAGCCTATCAATCTGGTTTTGAACCGGGAAAACTTGCATACCGAGGAGATCGTGTTGCCTTATATTTATATATCTTCCAGTAGTTTCTTCTTTCCTACCAAATATGTAGGCTAACGTAAATATACTGTTTAATAGAACTACAATAGCTTTTTGCATCTTTTCGCTGGGTTCATTTATTGCGTGGAATAAGCCTGATGCAATCAAAGGTTTCTGGGAGTTAAAAGCCAGTAGTGACTGTGATGGGGAGTAGGGGTTTATTCTATGTACTACGACAGCATGTGTTGTCGATCTCGCGAATTCCTTTTTAATGTATTTTTCCCAGTAGTCTTTATTAATTTTAGCAGTTTCTTTGAATCCAGCGAGCTTCATTATTTGATCTATTTTTTCATAAGGCTCTTTAGCAACATAATCATGAAGCCCCGTGATGTCGATTTTTCTCAGCCCTATAGGTGTTCTGAGAGCTGGTAAGAAATAAGTCTTGCTGAACTTAAACTCCTGTATACCAGTTGGTGTTGTAGCAGTAATTATTTCAGGAGTTTCGTCTTTGAGTGCGAGAAATGCTTGTTTAAGTCTTTCCTCCGGTGGGCGTGTAATGAACATAAAGCTAGAAGAGTTCTTAGGTCTTGGGTCGTATCCTTCTTTGAAATATGTCTCGGGGAAGGGCTTAAAGAGCTTCTCAGCTTCCTCGATTATACGTCGAAGTGCTTCTAAGCCATCAAGTGAGGGACCTGCAATAAAATACATTAGGTTTTCAAAGTGCTTATAGATCTCTTGGAGGGGATACGAGTCTATGTCTATAAGATCGCTTCTAAGCTTATCAATAGTTTTAATTAGACTCGCTATTTGCCTGGCTTCATCTTCGGTTAGTTTGTTGAGATCTTTCTTTATTATACAGAACTTAACTTTATGGTTACCTGGCTTTTTAGATGTTTTCTTAGCTATTACTAGTATATCTCTATATTCAGCGTACTCGGAAAACCCATAGTTTCTTGAAGGCTTCACTATGTAAAGTGGAAGCCAGTGTTTAAATACCAACTCTCTAACTTTCTTACTCTCTCTACCTCTAAGCAGGTTTATAGGAAGTACCGCTCCGAAAATTCCTCCTTCTTTGAGAAATACATTAGCTAACGCTATGAAGTGACCCCAAAGCCCCACTTCCCTACCAACAATGTTCTCGAACTTTTCCGTGTTTATATATTTTCTAATACCTCGCTCCACCTTTGTGAACGGTGGATTCATCAATACTACATCAACGGGTTGCAGGAGTATCTCAACTAGTTCACCTGTTCTGCTGTAAGCATTCGCTTTAACTTTAATTTCTTCTATTTCATTCTTCTGCAATGTATAATCTAATAGTGTTTTGTAACCAGGTAGAACCTTTACTTCTGGAGCCAACTGTAGTGAATCTCCATGAACTATTTGAGTATATTCTATCGGCGTCAAAGGATCCATGGCTACTAAATTGGCATTTGTGATGTGTACAGCGAAAGGCATTATGTCGCAACCATAGATCTGTTTTTCACAGAACTTTTTGTGGGGACTTTCCTTCTCTCTCCACAATTCAAGTTTCCTCCGATAGGACATAACGAGAATGGTGCCAGAGCCGCATGCCGGATCAAAAACCGTCGCGTTGGAATCATCTATGGTTAACTGAGCTAGGAGATATGCGGCGATAGGCCTTGTATAAAATGCCGCCAAAAGTTTCCTCACATCCTTTGGCATTAATTCGTGAAAGAGCCTTCCCGGCAACTCATGTCTTATATTACTTACCTGGAGTGCAAAAAGTAGTCTAAATGTATCTTGGACGAGATTATTTGGCACGTAATCTAAGACATCTATATCAAAGATAGGTCTATAGTTTATTCTCTTCAGCTTCTCGAAGAGCTTTTTAGTAATATCTTTTGATACATCACGAGGATCCATACCTTCAAGGATTGTAGGAGCTTTATCGTAGTAAAACCTGAGAAATAGTGCTTGGCTTAGGAATATGTATGCTCCTAAGAAGGAGAGAACTTTACTAAGTATCTCCTTTCTCTTTGCTGGGTCTTTAACTCCTTTAACAGGGTTTATCCCGAAGAATAATTGGGGATCTTTAACAACATTTTCTAGACCTTTTTCTAAATGTAGGTTGTTCATGAGTTCCTCTATATGTGCTCTGAGTAATGAAACAACACTTTTTAGACTTAATGAAACTGGTAACTTTCTCCGTAGTGTATCCTCTATTCTTTTTAGGACTATGGGTAGTGGTTCTCTTAATTCCATTTGTGGTCGTAATACTATAGTGTATACTTCTTTTTCTCTAATTGCATGCTCGATCTCTGTACTTTCTGGCTTGATCTCTCTGATTTTTTCAGGGTAAACTAAGAGTATAGCTCGGTTTGAGCTTCCAAGAATACTTGAGAAATCTCTAAGTTCGTTGAATAGTTGAATGAAAGCATCTTTAATGAATTTTCGTTTACTTATATCCCCTATTTTTACACTTACAAGCCAACGTTCACCGAGCCAATCCACCACGAAGTCAGGCTCTGTAACCTTCTTAGGCTCTTGGAGTACTCTAGCCCCTACTTCAGTAAAAACTTTACAAATAGGAGGATAGAGGGTTTTTTCAGTGATCCGAAAGCTCATGTTTTGCCCACCATGTGCTGTGAGAACGTGTCTTTATGATGTAGCTCTTTTTCTTGCCTTCCGGATCTATCTGATATCTAAATTTCCTACCACACCTTGGACACTGATAATAATATACATCCCACCACTTATACTTCCACGTCTTTAAAAGCTTGAATTCTCCTTCATACTCGCAGTAGGGGCATTTAGCCACTTTTTCCACCCTTCTTTAACTCCTCAATGAACTCTAGTAAAGGCCTGGCTCTCTCCTCTCTTAGTTCTCTTGGTGTGTTTACTAATGGGTCTAGTAGTAGTGTGTTTATAATGGCTTCTACTTCTCCTGGTTTTATATCATATGATTTCAAAGCCTTCTTGACTCTGCCTTTAATTATTTCTAGTGGTGTTTTACCTCGAATATAACTCTCAATAGAGCCTCTAAGCCACTTTAAAGCCCACTCTTTAGTAAAAGAAGATGTGCTTTCTATGATCTACCACCTATAGGTCGACCCACACCCTATAACGAATAAGTGAAAAGTAATTAATAAATCTTTGTTGTTTAAGGCTTAATTTAATTAATACCGTGATATGTTAGAGCAGTCTCTATGGTGACTTATAATTACATATGAGAGGGGGAATAGTAGATCTTGAGGTTAATAAATATAGAGTTGCTATGCATAGTTTAAATTGGAAGGCTAGATATGAGTGGTCTTTTAGATCTCTTGGAGAAACTCCTGCGGAGTGAGAGAGACGAGGAAAAAATGAGAGTTGAAAGAGAGAGGGTGAAAGGTGAAGTTATTGATGTAACCGAGGATACTGTTACAATGGAATGTAAAACCTCGATTTTTGAAGAGGGTGATACTTTAGGTTATATTAAAGAGGGGAAAATAGAGCCTTTAGGAGTAGTATTAACTGGAGGGAAGTTTATAACAATTGCTCTACGTAAACCAATAGATCTTAGGGAAGGCGAAGTTTTAGAAATTTGTGAATGCGAGGTTTTAGTAGGCTATGATCTCCAACTTGAACTCATAAAAAAGATAAAGCAAAATGAGTTAAGCGAATTTGAGAAAAAAGCTGTTGAACACGTGCTTGGAACCTATAGCTTAGGGGGTTTGAGGAGAGTTAAACCTATAGACGTATTAGATGTTAGAGAAAAGTATCGTTTAGATGAATCTCAATTAGAGGCTGTTGAATATGCACTAGGGCTTAGAGATGGTGAATCCCTTCTCGTAATAGGTCCACCTGGAACAGGTAAAACACGTGTAATTGCAAAGATAGCATATGAATTATATAGAAGAGGGGAGAGAGTTCTTATAATTTCACATACGAATAGAGCTGTTGATAATGCATTAGAACTCTTACCCGTAGATATATCTCTGAGAGTTGGTAGACCTGAGAAGGTTTTACCAGATATTAGACCCTATCTTCTAAGTTACAAAGCTAGAACACACTTAGGAGCAGAATTAAAGAATTTAGAAAACGAAATAGCTAATGTAAAGAAGACTATTCATGGGCTTTATGATTTAAAAGATGAAATGCGTAGAGTTGGTCGTTTAAATGAATATCGTAATAAGTTAAGGATATTTCAAAATAATTTGAAGAAGCTTTGTGAAAGAAGGAACTCAATGTTGAGGAATGAGTGTGAAAAACTTGTTAAGGCTGCAAAGATTGTAGGTTCTACTCTGATAAAGTCACAGCTTCCACCACTAACTAGTGAAACCTTTGACGTGGTACTTATAGATGAGTGTAGTCAAGCATCTCTAACACTAGCATTACTTGAAATGGTTAAAGCTAAGAAGTGGGTTCTGGTAGGAGATCATAAGCAATTATTACCTATTTTTAGGACATTAAAAGATAAAGATAAGAAAAAACAGGAAACGCTGAGCGCATTTTGCTATATGCTTAACAAATATAAAGAGAGAGCAGTCTGGTTAAGAAAGCATTATAGGAGTAACTATGAGATAATAGGTTTCTCAAGTAAATATATCTATGGAGGTAAAATAGTACCTGTAGAGAATTGTAGAAAGATAAAATTAAACATTAAAAATTACCCCAGGGATATGGAGTACTTAAATCCCGATATTCCAGTAGTGTTTATACATGTCAATAGTGTAGAGTCTGTGAGAGAAGATGGTTCTAGGTTTAATGATATTGAAGCAAAAATTGCAGTAAAAATAGTTAAAGTATTAAAGAATTTAAATGTAAGGAGTGAAGATATAGGTATAATAACTCCATATAGAGCCCAAAGAGACTATATTAAAGAAATCCTAGGAGACGATAATGTCGAAGTAAATACTGTAGACTCATTTCAGGGTAGAGAAAAAGACGTAATAATATTCACTATAACTAGTACTAGAGATATGACTTTTGTAGAAGACGAAAACAGATTAAACGTAGCATTTACAAGAGCGAGGAGAAAACTCATAGTTATTGGTAATGCTAACTCTATTCGTAAAGAACATAAACTCCTATCTACATTCCTCACCTATGCCAAAGAGAGAAATGGATATTTTACTATACGTCTATAGAAATAAGGCTTAAGACATCTATCAAAACAGTGCTTAGACTTCTCTTTGAACTATTACTTTAACTTCGCTGTGAGTTATTTGGAAAACTCCATTAATATAATTCTCTCGCCTAATGCTCTTTAACTCTCTACCTACTAATAGTTCTCCGCTAGTTGCGTATGTTATTCCTTTAGCCTGGTAGTACTTTACGCTTTTACCGTTAGTTACAACGTAAACTTCGCTGAAATCTCTACTTGCAATGAACATTACTCCATAGAAACCCTTATCTTTAACATACTCGAAGAGTTCCTCCCACCGTTTATTAAGTAGGTATTCTTGAAACTCCTTTTGCATTATCAACTTTAATGATTCACAGAATACTCTCTCGTTAATATAAGCCCACACAGATCCATTATGAGTAACATGGTAATCTCCTATTCTCCAGCCATGCACATTCTCAACACTAATAACACCTACACTCGCATATCTAAAGTGAAAGTGAACCGCGAGAGGTCTTTGACTAAGTAGTTTGCTAAATAGTGCTCTAAACTCATCAATGTCAAGTGTTCTCACATAAACCTCTGGGTTAACTGCGCAAACATAAAATCCATGGGGATTTTCAATTAATTCCCTATGTAACCTCTTAACAACCAGCTCTGGAATTTGTTTCCTATAAGGGTTAAAAATAACACCTGTAAAACACATGTCCGCTCACCCTGATATAAACACATTATTACTTGTAATACCCCAGAGAGGTCTCGATTTAAACTATTAGTATACTCGCCATTAATGGATGTAAAAAACGTTCTTGAGACAAAAATAAATAGTTGTATCATAAGGAGTGAGTTGTACTTAGAGCTTACAGTTAAGCTGAAAAATTAAAATTGCTCTTAAGATTTCTAATCAAAGTTCTTACCCTCCTCTTTCTCTCTTTTCTCTTGAAAATAGTTTTCGGCGTTTTCTCTAAGTAGTGTTATATTCTGCATTAGCGGTTTTAACTCGTTTTCTATGCCAGCCTCTAAGTTCTTCTCCTCTACATGCTCTATCCACACTTGTCCAGGAACAGAACTTAAGGTATAAAGCTCTACGACTATGCCATTTTCATCTATTTGACTCGTGCTTTTATTAACGCGATATCTTGGAACAGCTATTGCTGCAGGCAGCCTCGTGTTTATCATTAGGGATAGAAGGTCGCCCTTATACTGCCTCACTGTAGCTCTATTTGACTTGACCTCAATGAATGTCAATGTCTCAATGTCTATCATGTCTCCTAGTGTAGGACCTTTCGTTCCAAGTGTAACTAGGTGTTGCATAAAGCCCAGCGGCATAACTGGTCTATCATTGTATAAATACACGTAAAGCACAGAGAGCTCAGCTATTGTAGTCTGCAAGTAGTTTTGTAGGAAACCGGTAAATTCCTTAAATACATCTTCATTTCTATATTGATGACCAACATTACGATACCAATTCCACAGCTCTTTTTCTAAACTATCCCAGTTATTGAAGAGTTTTTGAATAGCATTAATGTTATAAGCTACCCAGCTTAGCTTCATACGCCTTCTCAACTCCTTACCTTTAGGACCATATTGAATATCGCGATAAGGCATCATACACAATAGTAAATCTATTGAATGCCATATATCGTGAAGATAATTTTCCTTAATATTCTCTTGAACATCTACAGGTAGAAGTCTATAGCTCTCCTCATATGTCTTTTTAACAATATCTAGGTCAAACAGGAAAATCGTGGATCGAAGCCATTGAACTATTGGATTATAACTCGTAGACATAACACCACAATTACCTCTAATGAGAAAATGCGTATTTAAATTTAAATCATAGCAAACGTCATCATAGTTTCTTACTAATTATCCTGGTCTTAGGAATTGAAGTAAGAAAAATTTGGATTAGAAATTACTCTCTAGAAAAATGTTGATTTTAATTGAGTTCTTCCCACGATCTCACTGTTGATTTAAAGCTTAGTTTCGAAATTCTCAATATTTTGAAAAAATGTCTGTTGAAGTCACAGAGTTTAATAAGAGGGTATATTGTGAGCAGAATTTAAATAATGATGTCGGAGTTAATATGTCTCTCAGGCAGTTTATAAAGCCTAGATGAGAAAGAGATAACATAAATAATACATTTAAAGGATATTTTTGTCTTTTAACACTAAGCTAAATATATTTGTAGACTACCTATACTCCTAGGAGCCCTGCTATTTCCTCTATTGCCTTGTCTAGCTCGTTTACGTCCATGCTCTGCGAGTATGGCTTGAATATCTTCCACAGCTCTTCTTCTTTACCCTGCCTACGGGCCTCCCAGAGCAGGACGTCTACCACGCAGCTCTTGTGGCTGATAATGGGGTGGTCGCGCTCGATGATATACGCAATACTATTATCTCTGTTACTAGACATAAAATAACCCCTGTCTAAGACACATAGCTCTAAGAGACTCATAAGCCCTCTTCACAGCACCAACCAACGGACCACACGTCACAACATAGACAAAATCCCCACCACGTACACGAAGATTCAACATAGCTCGAAGCAAAATATCCTCGTGAAAACCCAAAGGCATAAAGAAAACACGCACAAAGACCACCAATAATATAGAAATAACCACGAAGGGATAAAAACACGATCTTCCCGGAAAACCCGGGAAGATCAAGGAATCCATAGAACCACCTCGAATAGAAGAGAACAGTACAAAACCACCAACACGTAAACAAAATAAGAAAATACAGCACAGAGTCCAGAAAGATCATCCCTGAAAACCAGGGATTCCTCATGATCGCCTCCCATGATCTCTTTTGATCAGACCCCCATGATCACCATGAGTAAAGCTTATAAACCCCTCCATACTTATAAAAACATGAATCCAATATTAAGAAACTTACGTCAAGGATCAAGTTTAGAATCCAATACAAAGAATTGAAAGAAATGGTATGTGAGTGAGTCTCCTGTCTCCAATCGTGTAGAGAATCCAATACAAAGAATTGAAAGATTGAATTCAACACATAGCTATACATTCACCACCTACGATGAATCCAATACAAAGAATTGAAAGAAAACCCAGCTTTCAAGGATTCATCTACAATCTCCCTTTCCGAATCCAATACAAAGAATTGAAAGTCTCCAAGAACACACGGTTAGCCTCATTGGGCTCTATGAAGAATCCAATACAAAGAATTGAAAGTATGGGCAGGAAGGTGTGGGTCTTGGTGGCTAACAACTACCCGAATCCAATACAAAGAATTGAAAGTCCTGATCTCGATCAGCCACGCCAAGCTCCTAGCCTTAAACGAATCCAATACAAAGAATTGAAAGTGATCTCGTCTTGATAGTGATCCTCAGCATGAAACCTACACTTCGAATCCAATACAAAGAATTGAAAGCAACTCCGCCAGTACACGCAGATAGTCCATCAGCGACTCGAAGAATCCAATACAAAGAATTGAAAGTATGTGCATACGTGTAGGGTTATGATCTGATCTAATGAGAATCCAATACAAAGAATTGAAAGCACATCTTCCCCATGGATCACATTTGATTTCATAATTGAATCCAATACAAAGAATTGAAAGAACTCTATAACGTGTTAATGCATCTTTGATCTTGAAGGTCGATAGCGAATCCAATACAAAGAATTGAAAGCACATCTTCCCCATGGATCACATTTGATTTCATAATTGAATCCAATACAAAGAATTGAAAGACTAGAAGCAATGATAAAAGTAGCGTCTGAAGTGAAGAAGGAATCCAATACAAAGAATTGAAAGTCTCTAGTAAATATTTCTTCTCTAGTTCCGCCTTCATCAATTGAATCCAATACAAAGAATTGAAAGGCTGACTACTGTGAAGTAAAGGCGAGAACTCCATCGTAGAATCCAATACAAAGAATTGAAAGCCTCAGGTGGTCGGTGTATATGACCGCTACGTCCGTTCCGTAGAATCCAATACAAAGAATTGAAAGATCACTACTTTTTCTTCGTAATGCAGCCCTAGCGCCTTTCTGGAATCCAATACAAAGAATTGAAAGGTGTTGTTGATATTCTCACCGTATTCACAAAGTCTACTCCGAATCCAATACAAAGAATTGAAAGGCTATGTATTGAGCAAATAGTTTAGCAAATGTGGTTTTGCCTGGAATCCAATACAAAGAATTGAAAGCCAAAACCTAAGATCCCCCCTGTACTTCACGAATCTAACAGAATCCAATACAAAGAATTGAAAGATCAACAACCCAAACTCACGCTTAGCGTAGACGTTCACACCCAGAATCCAATACAAAGAATTGAAAGCATTCAGCAAGTATAGGAAGAAATTAACCCATCCACCCGAATCCAATACAAAGAATTGAAAGAAGGCTCAAGCCACGAGATATAACCCTCGTAGAGCTCAAGGAGAATCCAATACAAAGAATTGAAAGGAAGTATGGAATGATCTGCGTCTCTCCGTGGCGAA
>Ga0326760_1001154_pt1 | contig 12034 bp, 9 predicted proteins | sample GCREP_S_FD_207668 | JGI IMG/M metagenome (GOLD analysis project Ga0326760, IMG submission 207668) | Hot spring sediment microbial communities from Geyser Creek Basin, Yellowstone National Park, WY, United States - GCR.EP_S | ecosystem: Environmental > Aquatic > Thermal springs > Near-boiling...
CATCTAAAAAACACGCAACGAGACAACCCAAGCTCCGACACGTCGAAAAAAGAGCCAGAGAAAGAAACCGGCACATACTGCACAGCCTCCCCCGCAAGCCGCTCCACAAACACCACGTCGGCAAGCAGAGGAGGCTGGGCGGGAGGCGCCCCGCCAGGCGGCGGAGGTTGCACTGGAGGAGGCTGGGCCGTGGAAGCTGGGGCGGTCTTCTGAGACCCGCCCGGGGGCAGGGCCTCAGCCGCCTCCCGTTGCCGAGACAACGCCCATCCCCGCCTCAGCCACCCCTCGATTAGGGAAACAACCCCGTCATAACCCGCCTTCCTGGCTAAGTCAAGAGGAGTAGCTCCATTCTTGTTCTTTACGGTCGGATCCGCCCCATGCTCCAGAAGGAGTCTCACAACATCAACATGGCCTTGAAGCGCCGCTACATGTAGCGGCGTGACGCCGTTTTTATTTTGGACGTTTGGGTTTGCTCCGTGCTCCAAGAGAAGCTTAACCACATCAACATGGCCATTATACGCCGCCAAGTATAGCGGCGTCCGGCCGTTTTTATTTTGGACGTTTGGGTTTGCTCTGCGTTCGAGAAGAAGCCTTACAACATCAACATGGCCATTAAGCACCGCTACATGTAGCGGCGTCATGCCGTCTTTTTCTTTGGCGTTTGGGTCTGCGCCGTGCTCCAGAAGTAGCTCCACAACGTCGACATGGCCCATATACGCCGCCCGGTGTAATGGCGTGACGCCGTCTTTATCTTTGATGTTTGGGTCTATGCCTTTTTCCAGTAACTCTCTCACGCGCTCCACATTGCCGTCGAAAGCGGCGTCGTGGAGGTCAGTCCAGCTCACGATGTGTCTAGTGCTGGTTTTTATATTTTTGGTGTCGCTTTCGCTGGAATTTTGTAGTAGGTTTGAGGTATCTCTGCGTAGCCGTGTCGAAGGTTAGTTTGTTCTCGAGAACGGGGGGGTCGGTACTGGTGTTGTTCTCGGCGGCGAAGGCGCGTGACGCCGCATATGACCCGCGGCCTCTGCCGTTCTTTTTATTGAGGGGCGGCTTCAGCCGCGTGGAGCTGGGCGTCCGGTCGTATGTGGACGCTTCGGCGTGTCGGCGGCTTGGAGATCTAGTTGAGGGTGTGGGCCGGCGTTTCTTGTTCTGGAGGCCGCCGCAGTTTACATATGCGCCTCGGATAAGACGCAGAGCGGCTACGTCACGGAGCCGCCGCAGGCCGCACGGCCTAGCCGCCTCACTGCCGTCTGTAGGCTTTTGCAGTGCGAAGGCCGGCAGTTCCCGAGAGCCTCTGGGCGCCGAAGCCTAAACAGGAGCCGCCTCACTAGCCCTATACAGCACACGCCTCCGGTACTTCTCTACTTTCGGCGGCTTCTCGACGTCTTGTGCGGGGGAGGCAGAGCTGGGGCAACGGCGCCGGGTTTTGCGGCCCTCGGCTCTCGCCGCTATTCCCCGCTCGGCTTTCTAGTAGCGGCGTCTCGGGATGCGAAAATAGACTCAGAGCAATGTACAAGACGTCTGCAACCCCTCGTCTGGACTAGCTGAGACGCCCAGCGGAGGTTGCGGCAAAGACGGCTTCTTCCTCCGTCTCAGCCTAAATTACAGAAACAACTCTGCGGCGGTTCTCCTTCTTGCGGCGTCGAGGGAGGTCTTCCCGCATCTCTTATGGATAGGTCTGCTCCGTGTTGCAGGTGGAGTTTAACAATATCGGCGCGGCCCCAGAACACCGCTATATGCAACGGAGTCTCGTCTTCTTTGTTTCGGGCGTTTGGATACGCTCCACGCTTAAGAAGAGTTTCACGACCTCGACGCCGCTTAGCGGTGTCCGGCCGTATTTATCTCTGGCGTTTAGATCTGCCCCATCTCTAGCCCTCCACGCGTTCCGCATCGCCTTTGTAGGCGGCGTTGTAGAGCTCTGTTGAGTCCACGTGGCGCTTGGGGCGCCGTTTTTTAGCTCTTCTGCCGTCCACGGAGGGGGCGCGGAGGAGCAACCGGCAGTCTCTCCGGTGTTGGCATATCGCAGTGAAGTTTTTAAACCAGCGCCGCGTTGGACACGGTGATTCTGCTGATAAGCGATTTGCATAAAACTCTTGAAAGTGCTGAAGAGGTGGAATCTGTGAAGTGGCTTCTCCACATCCTAGATGAGCTGGAGCCGGAGGTTTTGGTGTCGGCGGGGGATTGGGGCGAGGCTATGACGGTGGATGACTTCTCTCAGGTAGCGTCTCGGGTGAGGCTGGTCACGGTGTATGGGAACCACGAGAACTTCCCCGCCTTGAGGAGTTTTGTCTTGAGAGATGGCGAGGTGGTGGAGGCCGGCGGCTTCAGAATCGCCGGCGTAAATGGCTTGGTCTGCGGCGGCGCGGAGTACTGCACACCGCCGGGGAGGTTTAGAAGAGTCGTGTCTAGGATCGGCTCTGTGGATATCTTCGTGTCGCATCAACCCCCCTCCGCCCCCTACCCACAGCTGGAAGGCGACGAGGCGGCGGGTCTCATGATGTGGGCTCTTGAGAAGATAAGACCTAGGCTCCACCTCGGCGGCCACATGACTGGCGGATGCTTCACCTACCACGACTTCGGCTGGGGCAAGCACCTACGCGTAGACACCTCCGCCCGCCACAGATGCTACGCCGCGCTGGAGGGCGAGACGGTGACGGTGTACCAACGCGGCGAGGAGGTGTTCTTATTCAACCTGTAGGCGGAGGCTCTATGTTGTGCGTTTGTGATGTTCAAAATGTGTTGTAGCATCTCGGTCCTTGTTGTTTTGTCTGTCGTGTCGTGACGGCGTCGTGGGCTTGTGGGGCGAGGCTTTTCGTGTTGGCTTCGGCGAGGCGGCGGTTTGTGTCTAGCTGTTATTGGCTGTTGGGTGTTCGCAGTTGCAGTTGAGACGCTGTATCACTTGGTTGAGCCTGTGCCGCGTGGAGACGATTTTTGTGCTAACCTCCCCGGGAATTTCTCCCTTTATGAGGAGTGCCGTAAGTTCTATCACATCTTCTAATGGTTTTACTTCTTTTACCAGCTCGGGGCTGGTGGTTATTACTCCATCTAGGTGTCCTTTGAGGATGTTGAATTCGTGTTTGAGGTCTTCTACGTCTTTTTCCGTGAGTTTTAGAGGGCCTTTCTCGACGCGGTGGTAGAGTTGTTGTATGATGTGCCACGCCTCACATACTGCCTGGCAGGTGGCCTCGGGGGCAGGTGTTGCGTAGCGGATTATTAGGGGGGTCTGCCTTCCGGCGGCGTCTCTGACTCCGCTTATCCAGAGGTAGAGGTGTTGTCCTGGCGTGAGGAGGATTCCTTTTAGTACGTTTCTCTCTGTCTCGGCGCGTCCGTAGTATACCGGGTAGGTTGCACCTCGCGCTGTCTGCACGGCGATCTGGTTGCCCAATACGGTTATTTCTACGTGTTCGCGGTGGGTGCAGTCGGTGTCGCCGGGTTCGCACCCTCGGCGGCACTTCACGTTTTTGAATATATATATTCCGTCGTTCTTTTTTATCTTTAGGCTGTCTTCCATGGCGTTAGGCATTTCGGGGTCTTTTCCGCCCGGGTCGTAACGGCCCACGACGAGACGTGCGATCTCGTTGGGGTTTATCTGTACGCAGTATTCTTCACCTGCTATTTCGAAGCATAACAACACGTTATGGAGTTATGTGTCGTTTTTATCTTTGTATTGGTGAAAATTTTTAAGCGGTATGTAGTGCGAAATATGAGTCTAACTAGTGAATGCGAGGCTGTTTTGAAGAGGGTTGAGGCGGTATATGGGGTGGTTGGCGCGCTTCAGCAGGAGCTGGGGTTGCTGAGGAGCTTGGTGGAAGGCGAGGCGAAGAAGTCGGCGGCGCTTTCGGCGCGTCTCAGCTCTGTAGAGACGCAGGTTTCTTCGGCGAGAAGCGAGCTGGGCGGCAGGTTGGATGCAGTCTTGCAACAGATTTCTGCTTTGGGCAAGGGGCTTGGATCTGCCGTGATGGAAGTGAAGGGCGTCGTGGAGGGCGTCAGGGGCGATGTGCGCGGTTTGTCTGAATCTCTCTCGGCGTTGAGAGGTAACGTCGGCGAGCTGGGCAAGGGCGTGCGGGGGCTGTACGATAGGCTGGACTCCGTGGAACGGGAGCTTGCGTCTGTTGAGGAGAGGCTTCTGCGGGGGCTCGACGCGTTTTCGCAACAATTCTCTAAACAGCTGGAAGGCTCCGCGGCCGAGGTCAGGCGTGGGCTGAAAGAGGTGAGAGACGGCGTGTTGCAAGTCTCATCTGCGCTGGAGACAGGCGTCGGCCAGATCAACCGCTCCCTTGGGGAGCTACGGCATAGAGTTGACGACGGTGTGGTGCGCATAGAGGACGTGCAGAAGCGGCTTGAGGCCGTGGCTGTGTTGCTCGGCGAGCTACGGAATCTCTTGGAGAAGAGTTTTGAGGGTTTGCGCCAGAGACTTGAGGCGCTCGGCGAGGGCGTTAGGGAGCTCCAAGACGCCCTAGATAAGTGGGGGGAGTCTCTGGAGAAGTTTGTAGACGTACGGAGCAGGTCTATACTCGATGAGGTGGAGAAACGCACCAGCGTCTTGCTCGGTAGGGTGGATTCCGTCGCCGGCTCTGTGGAGAAGAGCCGAGAGGAGCTGGCGAGAGACGTCGACGGCGTCCGCATGGAGCTTGCGAGGAGGTTTGAGGCGCTGGGGGGCGAGGTGTATGCGCTGTATGTGAAGCTGGGCGATTTAATCACGTCTTTGGAGGAGGCTAGGCTGGAGCTTCTAAACGCCGTGGATGCAGTTGCGCATCAGGTTGATACGTACAGGGAGGAGGCTGTGGAGAGGGCTATTGCGGGCTATGTCTGAGCTCGGCGTGTCGGAGGTTCTCGCGCGGGCGGAGAAGGAGCTGGAGAACCTCCGCAGGAAGATCTCCGAGGGGAAGGACCTCAAACGCGACGAGGCCGTCCTCGCCTTGGTCTCCGCACTGGTTCCGTATATAGGCAGGGGGTTTGCTGGGGTGAGCTCCGGCGTCGAGACGTTGCGGGGCGACGTGAAGGAGCTGTCCTCCTCTGTTGACAAGCTCCTGGCCGAATACTCCAGAAAGGGCGAGGAGCAACTTCAGGCGATGAAAAGACTGGCCGACGAGTTTTCTAGGGAGGGGCAGAGAGCCATCGCCTCTCTTGAGGAGAGACTTCGGCAGCTGAAAAAATACGAGGAGGAGCTTTACAACACGGCAAGGCGGATACAAGACCTCGAGACGCGGGAGGGACAGGTGAAAAAGTTGCTGGAGGAGTCCGCGTCGTTGCGGAAGTTGCTTGAATCCTCTAAGGAGGAGCTGGAGAGGAGGCTGGGCGACTTCTCTCAGTACTTCTCAGCGGTTAAGTCGCAACTGGAAGGCTCCAGAGCCGCTCTCGACAGATTTTCTACGAAGGCTCTAGACGTGTTGGGCGAGGTCGTGAAAAGAATCGATGAGCTGAGGAGCGTGCTCGATTTGCTAGAGACCGAGAGGAGGAGACTTGAGGATTTCAGCCGCCAGCTGGCTCAGCGGGAGGCCGAAGTTGCGAAGCGAGAGAAGGAGGTTGAGGTCCTCTCGGCCGAGGTGGGGAAGGTGCAGAGCCGCATCGAGGAGCTGAGGAGGGAGATCGCCAAGCTGGAGGAACAACGGAAAGCGCTGGGGGAGCAGTTGAGCAGGCTTGAGAAGAACATCGCAGACCGTCTGCCGTGGGTCAACCAGCGGGAGAGCTACCTCGCCGAAAAGGAAAAACAGCTTGATGCCCGCGCGGCGGAACTTGAGAGGAGACGCGCCGACCTTGAGAGCCGCGAGAAGGAGTTGAAGAGGCGGGAGGAGGAGCTGGAAAAGAAAGACTTGGAGCTGTCGCGGCGCGAGGCTGAGGTTGCAAAACGCGAGAGGGAGGGGGAGGAGGCGGAGCAGAGACTCAAGCAACGTGAGGAGGAGCTGGGCAGAAGGGAGGCGGAGCTGGAGGAGCGAGAGAAGAAAGTCGCAGGTGACGAGGAGAGAGTCAAGAAACTCATGGAGGAGCTAAACGCAAGGTTCAGATATCTGCAGGCGCGGGAGGAGGAGCTTAAGAAATGGGAGGGCGAGCTGAGGGTCCGAGAGGCGGCGCTGGGGGAGAGAGAGGCCAAGCTACAAAACTGGAGGGAGGAGCTGGAGAGGGAGAGTGTCTCTCTCAGGGATAGAGAAAAGAGGCTGGAGGAGTGGGAGAGGCTTCTGGCGGCTAGGGAGGCCAAGATTAGGGGGGATGAGGAGGCGCTGGCGCGGAAAAGATCCGAGATCGAGCAAGAGAGGCAGAATCTAGAAAAGGAGCGGGAAGAGCTGAGGAAGATGAGGGCTGGTCTAGATAGAATGGGGCGGGGGGTGGCTGAGCTCCGCGCCAGGATTCTGGAGAGGGAGAAGGAGCTGAGGGAAAAGGAGGAGGAGCTCAGGAGGCGGGAGGAGAGGCTCCGGGTCAGAGAGGCGGCGCTTGACGAGCTTGAGAAGGCGCTGAAAACTGCGCAGGGTGAACGGGAGAGGCTGGCGCAGGAGCTGAGGGAGTGCAGGAAAAAGATGGGGGAGTCCGCTAAGGCGTAAGCTCGCCCAGGAGGTCCTCGGCCTTTTTTAGGAATGTGTGCATGTAGGGCGGGTTCTCGGAGCGGGCGGCGGCGATCAGCTCCTGCAACTGCTTGGGAGCCTTGTCCTCAGCTGCGTTCAGACCTGCGGTGAGGTCTACGAGTATCCGCCCCAGCGCGTATACGTCCGCCCTGTCGTCCTCAGCTCTGTGGGCATACATGGCGGTCGAGGGCGCCGGGGACTGCGTACGTCTCTCCCCGGCCGTCGGCGCCTTCGCCGTCTGGAAGTCAGTAACAGCCACGACGCCATCGCGGTCTATTAGCAGATTTTCCGGCTTCAAGTCGCCGTGTTTCGAGAACACACCCCTCCCGTAGCACGCCAGCAGAGCCCGCCCTACCTGCGCCGCCACCAGTAGCGCCTCACTTGCGGCAAGCCTCCCGACGGCTCTGCCGACGTTACCCTTGGGGTAGTACCGAAGCGCGATGAAGGGAACTGTCGCTCCCCCAACCGTTGCCTCGCCGGCCTCGAGGAAATCCACAAGGTGTCTTATGCCCGTCTCGGCCTTCACTCTCTTCACCTTCTGCAAGATCTCAACTTCCTTCTGCACATATCTCTTCGCCTCCTCCGAGTTGGCTTGACGCACCTCGATGGTTTTCACGGCGCTGGGCCCTCTTTCAACCTTAACAAGCGCCTTGGGGATTTTCAAAACAGCCTCCTCGCCTCCTTTGAGTGCTAAAAAGGCGTGGTAAAAGCCGCCCTCGCCTAAATATGCGCTTGGCCTCCAGCCGCCGATGGAGATGTCAGTTGTGTAGCGGATGGCCATTACCTCCTCGTCGTCAAGTCTCTCCAGCGCCGGTATGGGGACGTTTACATACTTAGGCGTCCCAGCCGGCCTAAGGACCGCCGTCCTCTCCACAGTGCCTCCCCGCTCCACGCCGAGGGATCTATAGGTTATCCTCACCGTGATCCCCTGTCCCTCCACGATGACAGGAACTCTCCAGCTCTCTGAAGAGTACGGCCTTAGCCTGGCTCTTTTGAGCGGTCTCAGCGGCGTAGCCCCCTCCAGCCCGACCTCCACAGCGAGGGAAAGGGGGGATCTGTTTTTAATAAATATCTCCAACACGCCGTCGCGGCCCTCGCCCCACACGCCCAGCGAAACGTCGGGCGCCGGGATCTCCAGCGTCTCAATCTTCCTCTTCAGCTCCTCAAGAGACTTTGAGGGAGGCAGAATTTCTACGGCGGTTCCGTGCCTTTCCCTTATGGACTCAGCCTCTTTAACCACGCCGTCGATATATCTAGCGATCTCATCCCAGCTCTTTCCTTTCCTCATCATCTCCTGCACCGCCTCCTCGTACCGCCTATGGTCCACCAGAACCTTATCAAGAGCTTGCTGCATCCTCCAGACCTTTGATGCTAACAGATAAGGATTCCCTCCCCATTTGTGCAACTCCGCCAGCTTCCTATACTCCTCGAGAAAATCGCCGAGCCCGCCCATCGTAAATACTAGTGCGCAAGCGCCTTCAGCAACTTCTCGACCTCTCTGCTGTCGAGGTCCCGCAGTATCAGGCGCACAATTCCGTCCGCCGGGGTCTGCGTCAGCACAGCCACGGCGAGCGCATCCAGGGGGTTGTATCCCCCCTCCTTCTTTTTGCACTTCTCTTGGCATTTATCTTGTGGCGATTCTGTGGTCTTTTTACCTTCTTCTACAGGCGTCGGAGATCTCTTCTGTACTAGGAGGTCGACGAGTTCTTGAGGAGCTCCGCTTCTCTTGAGTTCCTGTATGTAGGGGCTGTCCTCGGTGAGCTTTATGTTTTCTATTTTTTCGTGGGCTTCATGTAGATGTAGTAGATAGGGCTCTAGGCTTTCCTCCCTATCTCCGGCTTTTATCCAAAGCGGGGGTGGCCGTATGCCGTGGCTCGCGTGGAGTGCGTCAGCCGCGGTTTTATAATCATCGTACATGTTATCGCCGACTTCAAAGAGGAGGAAGCCGAGGAGCTCGGCCTCCTCTCTGCCGGGCCCCACGTCGAGCACTACCCTGTCGTATGTAATTTTTACTCCGCTTTCTGAGCGGCTCGCATCTCTGACCTTTCTTAGTATTTTGAACGCTCTGTGGGCTGCTTGGCCGATGTCGTTTATTAACACGTCTCGGATGTAGCCGAGTTTTAGCGTGGCTCTATCTTCAGTGGCGTCGAGGGCGTCTGCCAGCATAATCACGGCCCCCCAGAAGCGGAAGTCTACCCCGTAGCCCTCGAACACGGCCGGTTGAAGATCAAGCCTTGCGGCTTCCCAGTGTAGAAGTGCGACAAGCCCCACGTGTTTTGCGTATTCCGTCGCCCGGCCCCTTTCCCTAAATAAGTCGCGTAACTCCTCTGCAAGCTCTTTCTTCACGAGCTCGTAGCTGATCCACGGATGTATTCTCCTCACGAACTCCGCGAAGGCTGGATCACTCTCCTTCACGTCTTTCGGTATCTCCACCCTCCCCCACTCTAGAAGGTTTTTATTGTTGCCGTAGCTGGTGAAGAAGTTTGGAAATTTGCCCAGCTTGCTTGCCAAGCCCCTCCCAGCGGAGGTCTCCTCGGCCTTGAGGTAGTCCCTCAGCGCCGACGTGTGAAGCCCCAATGCGTCCAGCTCCCTAGGGCCGACGGCCATGCCCAAGTCGTGAGTATAGGCGGAGCAGTCCCAAAACGCCTCATAAAACGCGTATTTACGTAAATCTCTGGGGCCTAGAGTTAAATAGAGCTCTCTCCCTATGTGCCGCACGTTCTCTAGATGCGGCACGTCGTGAAGAGCGTAATATGGGAAAACGGTGCGGGCGATTCCGCTTCTCTTCTCCATGTAATCTCTACACACGCTGGAGACTTCTCTCCAGTCAACCATAGGGATTACCACCACCTTTTATATATCTTTTTACGCAACAATCATATTGGTTCCTTATGGAGGTAGAGGATGTGGAACTTTAAAGATATAAACGTCGACATAGATGGAGCACATCGGCGACCTTCACTGTGCTAGGTTGGTGGCTGGGCTTGTGTTGGAGGTATTTATAAGGCTGTATATAGGCGTAGTTGATATTTGTTTACGGGCTTTATGAGGCAGTTGTTGTTGCAGTTGGTTCCAATGTTTAAAGTTTATAAGTTGTTTAAGAAGAGAAATTGTGAGTTGTGGCGCAGATGCGGTGAGGGTGATTAGGGAGGCTTGCGAGGAGGCGGATTGTCTCGATTCTCTTGTTGATGCTGTGGAGGTTCACGGTGTCGCTTTTCTCGAGAGGTGTGAAAAAGAGTTGAGAGAGGCTGAGAGATGTCTTCGTGATGTTGCAGTAGGTCTGAGGGATGCGATGCGCAGTGAGCTTAGAAGGAGGTGGGATGTCTTGAAGGTGGCTAGGGAGCTGGCCGAGTCGCCGAGGGCGGAGGTGGAGGTTGCGGCAGTTGGAGACGCCGTGGTGGTTGTCGTAAGGAACAGAGCCGTAGTCGAGGCGGAGGTGGAGGTGAGGGCAAGGGGGGCTGGCATCGATGAGAGAGAGACTCTGCGCGTGGCGCCTAACAGATCCGAGGAGGTTAAGTTCGGGACAAAGAAAGACGGGGAGGTGGAGGTGGAGTGGAACGTCTCCTGGCCCGGCGCGAGGCAACGGGCCGAGGGCTCTAAAAAGGTGGGGGTGGCGGTTAAGCAGCCAGATCGGCCCTCTCAGCAACCTGCGGCTCCGCCCCGCCAAGATGAGCGCCGCGTTGAGGCCCGGCCGCAACCACGGCAGGCGGCTGAGGCGGTGGGCGAACCTCCTCCTCAGCCCCGGCCTGCCCCTCAGCCTGTCCCCCAGCCTCCTCAGCAACCACCGGGCCAGGTGGACTGGGGAGAGGTGCTGTCTGTAGCGTCTAAACACGCCTTGGCCTCCCTAGTGGGGGTGCTGGTGGGCATGGCCGTGCCCGAGACCAGGACCTACCCCAAGCGGGTGTTTGTGGAGGGCCTACCCCACGTCGAGGGAAGGGACGTCACGTACATCCTGGAGGATCCGTCTGCGGTTGTGGTCGACGACAGGGGGGATTACGTGTTGGTGAGGAGGGCTAGGGTTGTGGAGCTCGTCTCCCAGACCACGAGGAAGCTGGCGAAGGTCCTCATAGACGACTTCAGGTCTAGGGCTAGGGAGGGGCTCGCCCGGTGGAGGGAGGGAGGTAGGGTGAGGGAGAGAGACGCGGGCGAGGAGGCTCTTGAGAAGATAGCCGAGGCGGCAAAGAAGAGACTTGAGGAGGTGGCCGAGGCGCTCCCCCGCCTCTTCCTCCTTGAGGCATCCTACGGCGGGGGTCTCTTCAGGCGGCCCCAGCTGAGGGTTTACGTGGGCGCGTTCTGCCGGCTTGATAGGCTGTTTTTCCACGGGGTCGACCACGAGCCTGCCCGGCTTGGGGAAGCCCTTGCGGCCCTCGGGCTTGAGGGAGTTGAGGATGCGGTGGTGGTGCTGGGGTCGCCCACGGGCTGGGATGAGGAGTCTAAGAGGAGGGCGCTCGGCGGGGGGCGGCTTGTGCTGATCGACCTCAAGGCGGGTGTTGCGTACTGCCCGCCGGAGCTGGCGGATCTGGCGGCGGCGTTGGAGTTCGGCGCCGTGCCCCTCGTGCCCTACGGAGAGGAGGTGGCTAAGCTTGACGAGCTTCTGCTGGAGGGGAAGATAAGCCAGGAGGTGTACCTGCAACAGATAAAAGCCGTTTTAAAACCTCCGCAACAGCGCTCCTAGCCTCCTCCTCCGCTCTCTCCGCATCTCTCTCAGCCTCCGCCAGGAGGGACATGTAGCGTCTTACGACTTGGTGGTAGACGTCTACCGAGATGCGTCCCTCCTCCAGCGCCTTGTTTGCCAGCGCGAGGAGTCTGTACGCCCGCTCTCTCGTCCTCCAGAGCCTCACGGCCTCTCTCACCGCGGGGAGGCTGGAAAGCTCGGCGTATAGGGCCTGGGCGAGCGGCTGGGGGACCCCGGCCTCCACCAGCGTCTTTATAAACACATCGCTTGGGTCGGCCCCCTCAAGGCTTGAGGCGGGGAGAAACGCGAGCTTTGGCGGGATCTCCACCGCCCTAGCCCCCACCTTCCTGCCCAGGAGGAGGCCCAGCGCGAAGGCCCCGAGGTAAGACACGTATTCTACGAGTAGCTAAATTTAAAACTTTCCGCCCCTTGGGCTGTCGGTTTCGTGGATATATCTTGTTAAATGAGCGTATGGTACTAGACCAGGCCCCTAGCAGATGCATCTTTACCGCTATGTGCCCACGTGGGGGGATACTTTAGTTACTGGTGCAACTGCGGGGGCTGGGGGTTTGGCATAGGGCTCAAACTTGGCAGGTCTCGACATTGCCACGTGTCTTGTTGGCGGCGGGAGCAAGGCACTGACGAGGTTGATTTTACTTGCAACTGCAATCGAGCTTCTCTCCTATTATTTTGAGGCGGCTGTGTATGTAGTGTATTTCTCTGTATGTGAGCGTTGTGATGCCTATGTGCTTTATGGTCTCTATGATGTTTTCGACCTCGCGCCGGATGTGGTCAAGCTCCT
>Ga0326760_1001155_pt1 | contig 12029 bp, 21 predicted proteins | sample GCREP_S_FD_207668 | JGI IMG/M metagenome (GOLD analysis project Ga0326760, IMG submission 207668) | Hot spring sediment microbial communities from Geyser Creek Basin, Yellowstone National Park, WY, United States - GCR.EP_S | ecosystem: Environmental > Aquatic > Thermal springs > Near-boiling...
ACTCTACAGCATCAAACAGCATAGGCATTGACTTGTCTTCATACTCCAAAATACCGCTACCAATAGGAGTAGCATCAACAACAACTTGCACAAGCACACTTCTAATCACATCTCACCACCTCAACTAGAAAACACTAGTATGCAGAATAAATAGCTTTTCTATATCTTAACACTTTCACATGCATCAATTTCTAGTAGCTTTATAATACAAAGCATTGATATTAAAAACAGTATTACACTCATTATAAATGCATATGCAGATGCAAACACATGCCTAGTGAACTCACTAATGCATTGCTCACTAAAGCAGAACCTAGCCTCTTTAATCTCCTTAAATGATGCCTGTATACATATGACTGAAAGTATTGCAAATACAGCAAATAGCACTAGTAACACTACAGCTATGCAAAGCTTAGACATATGATAATCACCTCACCAATACCTAAACCTACACAAAACTCCAAAATATCCTTATATGCTTTATCATGCAGATGCCAATCCTCATTAAGCTCATATATGATAAAAACTATTGTATTCAAAACGCTTAATACAGGTGAAACCATTGATACCAAAGCCGTTAGTATTCCAAAAACTATGTGAGTAAGCCTAGCTATCATAAGCTATAGAAAGAGAAAAAGAGGGGTAAAAAAGTTACTTTGAACTTGAAACCAAAACCTCAATCTCTTTCTTACGTGCTTGAATAGTTTCCATTACTTTTTGTTTTGCGTATTTTGAATACCTCAAATAGAACACATAAGCCGTTTTTAGGTCTTCCCATCCTACCCCCAAGTCCATTAGACCACCGCAAGCCACCTCTAGTGGTACCCCAAACTCAGCTAAGATTGCTAAATGACTCCTACGTATGTCATGTGGTGTAAGCTCAAACCCTAGGTTCAATAGCTTTGATATTTTTGTTAATGTCTTTTCATAGAACTTTCTAAACTCAAATATTGTCTTCAATCCTGTGATGCTAGCAATTATGCTACCCTTTTCCTTTCCGAATCTCAACAAATTCTCAATAGGTTCACTATCTAACCATGACAAATCGCAAGTCCAATACTTTGCAGTCTTGCTCTCATAAATCTCCAAAATCCATGTATCTCCTACTCTATATAGTCTTTCCCATCTAATACCCGCAAGTGAGCTAACTGCATCTTCTAAAGGTGTTGAAAGTGTTTGTGTAGCTGTTTCCCATCCTTCACGTGAACCAGTTGTTAAATGAAGCCATACTGATAAAAACTCTGCATCACTAAGCTTACCCTCTCTCCATAAACGCTTTATCATTAAGTAGTGCTCATAGGTAATGTGTCTAGGAATGGGTTTTGCATAAGATGTTTCAGCACCAATTTTACCACTAAACCAGTTACCCCATTGAGGTACTTGCCTTAGGAATTTCATTGCCTTTCTGATTTTTGCATAATCTCCATGATAGATTTCAAAGAGTGCTTTCTCTACGTCTTGCTCATTCCATACATCAGGATTTGTAGGCATACCATGCTCTGCAAAATATTCAATTAGTTTTCTAACTACCCTTATTGTGTTTTGCTTATCTCTAGCTGATAGAACGCTTCTATGACCCTTTGTTTTACGCCTCTTTGGTATTTCCTTAGACAGAAATTCTCTTATGATTGCTGATTCAAGCAAATCAGTAATCATAGCCTTTGCTTTAGGCTGTAATTTTTCCTCTACCATCTGTAGAAGGTCATAGTAGCTCTTTTGTATTGTTACCATAGACCTTGTGTTAGTATCATAAATGTTGAACATACCTCTATCCTGTATCCTTTGCTTTAGCTTGTAGAGAGTTGTTTGGTCTACACCAATCATTTTAGCAATTTGCTGTAAACCCATATTCATTCTATCATTAACCCATAACACACAAGCTATCTGAAGCTCATTGGTAAAGACAGGCATACCCCATTTTGCTAATGAACCATACTTCTTTATGATATCATTTACGAAATTCCTCACATTATTTAGTTCATTCAAGCAGATTTGGGGTATTTGATTTGTAACTTGAACCATGTGTTTAACCACCAAGAAAATATAGCTCTAGGGTAACTTAAAAACTTTTCGCATCTTAAAAGAGTAGACAAAGTATTATAAAAAAGTTGAAAGAAGCACAATAAAAAATCAGAAATCAAATTCAATCATGTAGCATTTCTCAAAGTATTCTTTCTTGCTGATATGCTTGCTCAAACACCTCTTTCTTCTTTGCCTTTGCCTTAACCTTTTCAGCAATAGGAGTAACCATTGCTTCAATCCTAGCTACCCTATCAAACAACTCACTTAACTTATCAAAAAATGTGTCTACCTTTGATAGGTTTGGGTCATTAATGAATGTTATTTTTATATCTCTCCAAAACTGTATAAGCTCTTTTTTAACCTCATAAACTGATTTAACTTGTTCAATCTGATTAATTTCTTCTACTAGTTTATCAGCTTCTTGCTTTAACTGTTTAACCACTACCTCCATCTCCTTTTTCTTCTTATAGATTTTACCCAATTGAGGGTTAGCACACTCCATACAGAAGTACCTTGTTGTTGAAGAACCATCATTATAGATGTACTTTACCCAATAGATTGGTTCACCTACATGTACTTGCCTCTTACACTTGCTACACACCTTTTCTGAGTCTACAATGAACTCCTTTGTTAGTATCTTATCAATTGTTCTATCTGTAGACCCCCCTAGGTATAAGTTAAGAAGCTTAGCAATAACATCATTGATACTGATACCACCACCTTTATCAGCAATCTGCTTTAACTTGTCATAAATTTCTTCGCTAACCTTAATCTGTTTCATACCGTTACCCAATATAAATCAAGTCTATCAAGCTCACATCATTATTTTCATTTGATTCAAATGTTGTTACAGGCTTTCTTGATGTATACACCTCTTTCTTTCCTACCCTAACCTCTACAACATCACCTTCTTTTAGAAGCCTCTCTAATGTGTTGAGCACAAGTTCAAAACAAATGCTAAACACATCATTTTCTGTATCAAATGTTACTCCAATACAATCAATGTCATACCTTTGGAATTGCGGTTCATAATCCTTTATGCTAACACCACACTCACACATGATATCATTCTCAAACTCTACATAACCTGCAAACTTTTTGTTTACGAACCCCTCAAATTCCCATCTCTCTTTAACATAACTCACTCCTACCACCTATGTATGCATCTTGCTCTCATTTTGTTGTTGTTCTAGTTGTTGAAGTATTTCAGGGTATGATACTATGAATAACACTTCTAAAATTTTTGTGTATCTATCTTCTTTTAGCAGTTCTTCAATTAGCTGTTTAAACTCTTTTAATTGCTTGAACTTTTGAAGCTCTTTGATTCTATCTAGGAGCACCGCAAGCTTGTCTTTGAAAACGAGTAGATACTGCTTTAACCATAGTGCTTGGTGGTGTATTGACATGCCTTCCACATCATAGCATATTTGTGTTAGAGATGGGGTTTCAACTTCAACACATGCAATAATTCTCCTAACCTCAGCTGAGTCTTGTGGTATTGTAATAACCCTAGCCTTTTTCATGTAGTGTGCTCACCAATTCAATTTTTTTACATGTAGCATTTTTACATATTCTTACAGCTTCTACCCCCATCTTCTTAAATGTTTCCAATAACGCAATAATGATAAAGCTGTCTTTCTTGCAGATGTAGGGTATTATGGTTTCGGATTGCGTGCAGTATTTTCTTAGCCTGTAGAAGTACCTCCTAACCCCCCATCCGTAGACCTCAATCCTGTCTTCATAGATTTTAATTATTGGTTCATAGGGTAGAATCATAGCGTGGACACCACAGAGTACTTACCACGTTTGAACCTTGAAGCGTATAGCACCTTGATACACCACGCACAATAATTTTTGAAGAAATCAGGAGTACCATACATCTTCTTAGCCTCTTTGAAGCTTTCTTCATTCTCTGATTTTATGTTTTCAAGCAATTCACATTTACCACTATCAGTTAAATTGAGTAGGCACTTCATAGGTATACATCTACCCATATGTATTCTTTATCTGAATCTTCTTGTCTTGAACGCACAACAACTACCTTACCATCTGCAATAATAGCATCAATGTCTTCACTACACACATAGCTTTTGATAAGCATATCACCTTCAAATACCCTGATTTCATGAACATAGCCCTCTCCAATGCAATGAAACGCTTTAGCCTTTTTATCACAGATGCATTTCATAGCAAATCACTCATTCAACTCTTTTAGCAGTTTTATGAACTCTCTGCATGTGTATGATAATTCAACTGTATATCGTGTATAGTATTTCACAATTCTCACGCTACAGTTTGTTGTGTTGAGCTTGTCTATCACCTCTCCATCAAGTTCATATAAGCACCATTCTTTCATACATCTCATTCTAGCAAGCTCTGATAAAAAGAGCCTCATTCCGTTTATGTATAGGGTTACTTTGAAATAATATGGAAAGGTTATGGAATAGCTCATTTTTTCACCTAGTATAGTATAGCAATGGTGGTGGTATATAAGCAAAGAGTCTAATTGCTATGATGCTTGCTCATTGCTTCAAGCATAGAAATTTCAATTGATTTGATGCAAAAATTATGAATAGAATCTATGTTTACATAATTGAATAACAAAATGTATATGTAGAAGCTGTTTCAATGGTACACCTACATCAAAAACAGCTACATAGAAGGCCTAGTGTTTCGGTACACTTTTAACTGCAATCAAGAAATTGAATGTGTAAAAAAAATTGTTTTGGTTTTGGGGTTTGGAGTAGAGGGGTTACCCTTACTTTCCTTTTGCTGGTTTACCCCATACAAGCCTGTATTTATTTCCGATTGCTGTTTTCTTTGCTACCTCTTCATATCTCTTATCAAGTCCTATCTCTTTAGCTACGTCTTCTAGGTGAACCCCGTATTCTGTAGCTGTTACTTCAAGCTCATTCTTAAGCTTAATGCCTAGTGGTGAATTCCAAAACTCTCTAACAAATGTGCTTAGGAGTGCTCTAGCTCTAGCCTTTTCTAAATCAGTTAGTGGTGTTTCAAGCTTAACTTCTTTTGTGAGTTCTTCAACTGCTTTTTTAAGCACCTCTAACGCTATTGCCATATCTAACCACCGTTTTTCTTTGTAGTGCTTAGCAGAGTAATAAGCTTTTCAATGTTTGTGTTGAGGCTTTGTACGTTTTTGCTCAATTCTATGACTGCATTCTTCAAGTCTTCTATCTTAGAATTTAGCTTTGTTGTTATCCAATACACAAGGTAAACAGCAATTGCAATTGCTACTCCATATTGAGAAATCCAATTCAAAATATCTATTCCATTCATGTTTACAACCATGAAAAATTGTTATTTAAAAAAATGTTTTTGTTTGGGTTAGGGGGTTATGTAGCTTTTGGTACTGGTAGTGGTAGCTTTAGCAATCCGCCTCTTATCAATGCAAAGACTACTGCTACTACTGCTAGCGTTATTGCAATTGGTATGATTGCGTTCACAATTGCTGTGAAGTCTTGTACTGTTACAACTTGAAGGTTGTACACTAGGTACTGGTCTGCTACCCCCGCTATCTCAGCACCTGTGGTGTCTACAAAGTAGTTTGATGCCGATAGCTTTCTCACTTGCTCAAACTTCTTGAATGTATCAGTTGTTATAAGTGTGTTTCCATTGAACACCACAGCTACTGTAGAATCTCTAAATTGTACATCAATGTTTACATCTGTTTCGCTACCAAACTTGAAGGCGTCATACTCAAACATAGCACTTGGGGTTACGTAGTAGTCTTCAAAGTATACATCAATAACCCACTTGCTGTTTGCTCTATCACTTCTGAATACTATTGTAACCGCCTTGTAAGATGTTGTGCAATCAGGTTCTCCTTCTTTGCAAACCCCTACAGTTAGACCCCATCTAACGTTATCAACTGTTTTTGTATCCTTTGTTGTACCTAAGTATTTCTTAGCACCAAGGATATTAGCCTTAGATAACTGCATTCTTAATGTAACAGGTGGTTTGATTGCTAAATCTGTGTAGCTAACTTTGTTACTCATTATAGCCATTCTATCAATCACCTCTGTATTGCTGTGCTAACTGCTTAGGCTTTGAACATCTCTCTAATCATTGGTATCAAGAAGCCAAAGACAATTGAGAGCACAGCACCTATCATAGCTATGTTTATGATTACAGGTATTAGCTGATTGAGGCTAGCTGTTAAAGCAGATAGGTCTATCATATTTCTCACCTCACAAGCAGAAAAGCGTAAGAGGTTTAAAACAGTTATGCTAACAGCTTATCAGAGCACCATCAATGTTCTGTGTACATAAGCTGATAAGCAGGCTACATATATCTACATAAGCTATGTAGAAAACTGATGTTGTACATCAGCTCGAAGACACCATAAACTCACAACAGCTATGTAAATACATTGATTTCCTGCTTATCCTGTTATACCTGCTAATCAATAAATATACCTATGTTCATTGCAATGATAGGTACCTGTCTTTTGCAAGCAGGAAACTTTAATAGCCTGCTAATGTATAGTCTATACATGGTAAAAACCTATGTCTAAATCAGAAATTGTTGTACCCATGATTCAACAAATGCAAATGCAATTGCAAGCAATGTTCAATCAAGTAAACACAATATTGCAAGCATATGGAATAAAACTATATCTATACAAGATAAGAACTAAATCAGAAGCATGTGAAACTTGTGTAGAGTATGCTTGGGTCTTTGAGTTCAAAGACAAGCAGGTCTATGAGCAATTTGTAAATGCTTTGAAAGCACAAGCACAAAAACAATAACATATTTTTATCAATAATTTTTATGGTGGTTTTGTATGAGTAATGAAGCAATGGAAATTGGTAGAGTGCTAGGTGGTTCAACAAAAAGAAGTAACATAGCACAGAAAATTAAGGAAATTGCTAGGTCTAAGGGTATGAAACCTTCACAGGTTATTGAAGAGGCTATTGCTGTTTATGAAATGATTGAAAACTTTGGTAATGTAGATGCAAAGTGTCTTATTGTAGGATTGGAATTTGCTAACAGAGTTATGGAGAATGCAGTTAATGTTCTTAATAATGTAGCAAAGCTGTTTACAAGTGAAATGACAAGTCATTATCTAGGTGCTATTATGAAGGGTTATGAGTATGCAAAGACTTCAACAACACAACAAGCACCACAGCAATCAAGTGAGGTACCGCAAGACCTTAGACAAGCAATGATGCCTCTAATCACAAATGTAATAAACATGGTTACTTCATTGTTGATGGGTCTTATGAACACTATGATAACTTCTATGAGTGGTGGTAGGGTTTCACTACCTGTAGCTCAAGCACAAGCACAGTCTACTCAAACCTTGCAAGGGGTAAAGATTGAGTGAAGAACTGATTAACAGAATTGATGAATTGCTGAAAACACAGGGTTATGAGCTTGTAGGTGTGTATGATAGAGCACAGCTAGATTTATCTAAGGTAGAGGCGTGTAGGGGTATTCAGGGTACTGGAGGGTGTGGTTGTAACGTTAATTTAGATATAACTTTGCAAGAAGTTGATGTTAGTGATATTGCTATTGTTGTGTTTGCAGATGCTATTGCTACCCCTGACCCTATTGAAACTGGTGAGAGGTGTGAGGGGGGTATTGAGCTAGAGCTTTACATTGAAACCGATACTTTGAGAATAACAATTGATAAGTTTAGCTCACCTGTTTGTATGGTGTACTTATGAGCTGTATGGAGTACTTGGAGAAAAAGTACCCTGCTTACGTTTACTTTGTACAAGGTGGTAGCGTTTTAGAAAAGTCTAGGGTAGGGGTAATATACTTAAAGAGAGTAGACTTGATACCTATTCAATACTATAGCGTAAACCCAAAGAGATTGAAGCTAAGAATATCAATTAGCTTAACTTACACAGGTTTGAATCCGTTAGGTACATATACTTGCTGGTGTGGTGGTGGTATCTACAAGATTGCTGTTTTTGTTAAGAACCCGTTTAGACAGCTTCAAGATTTAATGAATTTAATGGTGTATATGCAAATGGTTTTGCAGGTAATAGGGTTATTATCTAGCTTAACAATGTTTACATATTGAGGTGAAAAAAGTCATGTCTATAGTAGAGGTAGCACCTTGGTATGTAAGGCTATGGGAGTGGCTTTCAAGAAATTGGTTAAACATAATTAAAGTAATGTTGATGGTTGGGGTAGGTGTAGGAGTAGGCTACACAATATTTCAGTACATAGCAGTAACACAAAGACCCGAGGTACAGCAAGCAATAGCTTCTACAGTACAGCTAGTAAATGCTATGATACCACTAATGATGTACTTCATGATGTTTCAGCTAATGATGTCTTTCACTTCAATGATAAGAGAAATGGTACCTAGACCTAAGGAAAAGGAGTGATATAATGCAAGGCTTTGAGGTTAAAATGGAATCACGTGATAATGCTACAACTCTGTGTGTTGATTTAGAAGATGTTGAGATGTGTATGACTATGACAGTAACACCAAAGAAAGAGCGTTTTGATGTAGCACCAATTGTTAATGCCTACAAAACATTTGTGTTATCATTCCTTAGAGCGTTAGCTACATCTGCAAGCATAATTAAGCAAATAATTGCTGAATGCAGAGAAAAAGGCATTTGCAAACCACTTGAACCCATTATTGAATAAGCATAAGATAGCGTATATCTAAATTAAATTCTTTTTTTATATTTTCACACTTCTTTTGCTACAACTGTGTAAATTATTTACGTTTCTTTGTATAGAACATTAGAGAGGGGTTAATGAGTTAGCATGAGTAGGCGTAGTCTTTTATGGAACGCTTTAGATGGTAACCCTCATAGACTGCTTTACATATTTGTTTAATACTGCAAAAATATGCGGGTCTTTTTTTGTTAAGCAGAGAAACAGGTCATTCAATTCTATGCATGGTATACCATTAGGGTTACCATAACTTGCATTAGAAGGTTACCATCAAGGGTTACCATCAAAGAATAGAGGCTGATATATATCAGAGCTACATTGCCTGACCCTCAATGTACCCCGCATCATGAGTTCTTGACGCTTTTATATGCTAGAAATCTCTCTAGAGCCTTTTAGTTCATGGTGGGGTCTTGAGCCTGCTTTTTTAACAAATTGAATTTTGAGAACTTGGTAATTTTGAAGAACCTTCAATATAAAAAGTAGAAAAATATTTTTTGATTAGCGCATTTTTTGTTATGAGATGTTGATTTCTTTATCGTATCGTGCTTCATATCCTGTTTTGTATATGTATAGGTAGTTTTCGCTTAATGCTAGTATTCTTGATTTTTTTGCTGGCATGAATAAAGCCTTAATGAAGTAGTATGAGCCTTGTGGTAGAGGTGGTGTTGGTAATTGAACTAGTGTTGGTATTCCATGATAAGTTGTAGCACCTATTGTTCTCAAAACATATGTTGCTTCATAGCATGCTGGGATTCTGCCAATTGTTACAGTAAGTGAAAGCCCCATGATTGGTAGACCCTGTGGTAGCTCTAGCTTCAGCACTTGACCGGGTTTCTTAAGCCACCAAGCACTTGGGGTATCAGGTGTGTACATGCCTGTCCTAACAACTACAGCACCTTCTCTTGCTGGTCTCACAATTGGCTGTGAGTAGTTTGATGTTTCAATTAGTAGCTTGCTATCTGTAGGTGAAGCTGGTAGTGTAACCCGTGTACCATCTGGTGCATATGCATTGCCACTTCTATCAATTGCAAGTGCATACACATCTTTCCTAAGACCCACCGCAAAGTCATAAAATGACCATGCAAGCCATAGGTAGCCGTCATCCGACCAATCAGGTGAAAGGGTTGCATATATATAGTAGCCACCTGAGGAGACAATGGTCTGCCTACTGCTAACACTTCCTGTAGCGGGGTCTATATGGTCAACTACTGTGTTACCATCATTATCTCTGTATAGTACTGCCAAGCCTGTTACCCAACCCCATATAAGCTTGCAGTATGAACCTGCACTACCCGCTTTTTTCCATACAACACTCCAATTATCAGCATCAATCTTGTAAATTGTGTAGCTTGCATTATGCCTTGCTAGAACAACATAGAGGTACCTCTTGCTACCCTCAACAGCAAACTTTGTATGCACATACTCGTGCTCATCCGTGTAGCTAGCTGTTTCATCAAGGTCTATGACTTTTATCAGAGCATCGGTCTCCAAGTCCCTTATCTCAACATGTGTAGAGCCATCTGGGTACACAAGACCAAGTGCATAGACGCCCAAGGCATCTGAAATACCAACTGGGTGGTATGTATCAGGTCTACCAACTGTTGATACAGGTGTCTGTGCTGTTTCATCAAGATATTCTGCGTAGACAATGTTAAACTTTGCTGTATATCCTGCAGAACCTATTAGGCATATGTACTTTAGGTCTGTATAACTTTTCCAGTCATTGATTGTAAACACCTTGCCATCTATATAGACCCTTGCATAGTTATTCTTATTATCAGCATCAATTACAATTATTGCTGGTCTACCTGCTATGCTCACACCTGTTGAAACCGTAGCAGTAGTACCACCAATATTCACATATACTATTTTCATATTACCTGATGTGTCTATGAAAAGGCTTAGCGTTCCGCTTGGTCGTTGTGCACCCGGTATTGCTAGTGTAAAAAACGATTTGTCAGCAGATGGTGTAGCTAAATCAACAACCTGAACCACAATCCTCATTTTTTTGTATGCAAGTGGTAATTCTTTGAAGAGTAGTGTAGCGTCTGTACTTGAACCAGCTACTACCACACCTCTCTCAACATATGTTAAACCAGCTACTGTCTTGGTCTCTTCGTACACCTGTGCTGAGCCACCTGACGGAATATACTTTTGCCATTGCGTGAGGTTGGTATCTGTGAACTGCTCTATAAACGCTTGCTTGATGGTTCTAGGCGTGTAGAAATCAACTTCAAGGTCTTTAACAACTATGTTTCCAAGTAGCCTCACAAGCTTACCAGTCTTAGTGTATATCGCACCAGAGCCTGTTAGCACAACACGCTTCTTGGCTACAAGGGTATCAGCGTACACAACATCCTTTACGTATATCACATCACCATCCTGTGCACTATCTAAAACGTATTGTAGGAGAGCCTCTGAATCACTAGATGTATAAATAATTTGACCAGTCCTACCATCCTTAGCGTAAAATATGTTACCATCTCTAAATACTATGTATGACGCCTCTTCTTGTGGTGGCAGAAATTTACCAATATACTCCTTACCAATCTTCACAAAACCCGCCATAAAATCACCTCACGCTACTCTAGCTATAACTATAGTACCTGTATTATGAGCACTTACAGTATCTGTATTCACAGCTGTTATCCTGAGGGTAGCATTCACAACAACTGCAATTCCAATTTCATTTGCATAGAGGCTATATGTTGAACCACCTATAGTTACGTCATACCTTATAGCTGAATCTCCATCACCTTGAAATACCACTATTGCATATAGAATTGCTGTTGTACCTGTATCCTTAAGAGTAGCACTACCACCAGCACTTACCGATTTAGGTGTTATTGTTTCTTCACTTGGTGAAATTCCTACTGCAAACTTTTGCAGGTACTCTTTTCCAATTCTTATGAAGCCAACCATCTTTACCACCATGTTTACTTCTTTGTTACTTGAGGTAATAAGGCTATCGCTAGTATTGCAGATGCTGTAGTTACCAATGACATTATTATTGATAGCATGCTGAATATGGTGAACGAATAGCTGTCTACAAATGGTATCTCCGCCTCTCCTACAACATCAGAGTCTATGTACACAGGAATCTTAATGGTTTTGCTATCAACACCACCAAACTGATAAGCTACCTTATCTTCATAGCAAAACCACACAGCATTCTCATACTTTTCTGAATCAATATACAAATCACCAATAGCACACTTGAACTCTACAGCATCAAACAGCATAGGCATTGACTTGTCTTCATACTCCAAAATACCGCTACCAATAGGAGTAGCATCAACAACAACTTGCACAAGCACACTTCTAATCACATCTCACCACCTCAACTA
>Ga0326760_1001157_pt1 | contig 12022 bp, 5 predicted proteins | sample GCREP_S_FD_207668 | JGI IMG/M metagenome (GOLD analysis project Ga0326760, IMG submission 207668) | Hot spring sediment microbial communities from Geyser Creek Basin, Yellowstone National Park, WY, United States - GCR.EP_S | ecosystem: Environmental > Aquatic > Thermal springs > Near-boiling...
CTGGAATTGGTTAAACGAGCATGAAGCGGACATATACAGTCTCGAGAAAGTAGGGGCTAAACCCCTAATCTCAGCTCTGATAAAGCTATACGTCTACGCATGGCTTGAGGAAGAGGGGATCTCGTTCAATAAAGTAAGAACACCTCTAGACATAACCGCGGGGACCCTAACCCCACACCAATACAAACTCAAGCACATAACCTGGCTACTACTCAAGAAATCAACTCAAAACGCGCTTAAAATCCTTGAAACCCCCACACATAAAACCCCGATACCGGAAACACACCCCCCACTAAAACTCAGAATATACAAGCTATCTGTACAAACTTAAAAATAACCAAGCCTATACCCAGCGACTGAGGAGTGTAGGGCTTAACCGATTAATTTACTTAAATCCCGGAAAACGAACACCGCCCCTCTAACTTTCTCATAAAGTTCATGTAGGGGAGTACCCAGGATAAATTCTTGTATAGAGTTATCCCTCACTCTAAGTCACTCTCAGCCTCAGAACGAAAACGAAGGAAGAGTAGCAAGACAAGTATGAGACTATACTAAGAAATAATTAAAGAAACTAAGCCACAACCTAGGGGAAGAAATGACTTCACAAGCGCGTAAACTAGCCTACGCAATACTAATCATATAAGGCTAGATAATAAGTAAAGGGTTTTCTTAGGATTTCAGTTTCAGGGAGGATTCCCAACGATAACACTTAATAACCACGTAGGAGAAATAAAACAAGGAAGCAAAAACAACGCAAAACCTCAGTATCGACAAGAGAATGAATTGAAAGGATTTGGCTAGCTGCGTTGTAGTCAGTTACCACTAGTCGTATCAACAAAGAATGAATTGGAAGATTAAAGTACGTGGATGCAGTAATCATGTAAACCTGCTAGAGTTGGAGGCCCCATAGCCAAGCCTTCCGAAGCGACATCACCCATGCCCGCGTCAAGCCAAACCCTTAACGAGTCTTATCATGTCGCCTCAGGTCGTGCGAGGATAGTCAGGGATAGTCTTCTTCATCAAGAGAGGGATGACCAGGGATAGTGAGGGATAAAGCCTTAACACCGCACACTTAATGTTGCGCTAGAAACGGGAGCAACATCAAGCCTTAGCACTTAGCCCTGACGTTTAGCCCTCACGCTTAGCCCAACCTTAGCCCAAGGGCTAAACAAGGCTAAATAAAGTTAGACCTAGGGCTACGCGTGACGGGCTAAGACGGCTCATAACGGGTTAAGGTCCGGGACCTTAGCACCGCACGCTTAATGTTGGGCTAAAAACTGTAGCAATTAGAAGCCTTAGCACTTAGCCCTCGCCCTTAGCCCGCACACTTAGCCCTAACGCTTAGCACTAATAATGTTGGGCTAAGGGCTAAACACTATCCTCCGCCATCCTCCCCGACTATCCCCTACTATCCCTAACACCATCCCCGGATATCCCTCTCCCAATAGAGAAGACTATCCCTGAATGTCCCTTCATCAACTTATGAGTTTGGTAGGTGTTGTAGATATGTTAGGTTATGGGAAGGGTTTCTCCTCGTCTGCGTGGTTTGCTTCCTCATACACGTAATATTTCTTGTTGTTGACGACAATCCCTTCCGTCTTAACAGCATTTAACTTACCGGTCGTGAACGGGTTTAGGTAACCCCTCACTTGCTTATTCATTAAGTCTACTACGTAAACCCAGTACCCGCATTTACTTGAGATCCTATCCGCAAATTCTTTCTCATTCTCTGTGAAGATCAGATACGTTAATTCTCTAAGAGTCTTTAACTCTATGAAGACAGTCTCACCCCTCACGCGATCTCTCGCGACATAATCGAAGGGAGCTTTCGTATCGCCCACATACATCAACTCATACTTATCGCTTAGAATCTTCTCAAGGATCTCCCTGCCTTTAGCCTCTACCTCAAGTTTCTCTTCCGTAATATCCCCTGCGGATATAACCTCCTCCACCCCCTTAGCTACTTCTTCCTCTACGCTCTCGGCAGGAACGATGAACACTAACGGACTTATACTTACCCTGACCTCACTCTCGCTGGCAGGCTTCATGAGAATATCCCCTTTCCTAAGACCTGCTTTAGTGGCTTCCTCCAAGTACCGTATGTGATCTCTAAGGATTTCTTGAATTAATGATTGCTTAACCTTAACCTCTAACCTAATTTTCTCGTTAAGATCCTCATACCGCTTCCCCACCACACCTCTCAAACCCCTGTGCCCTTCCTTACATCCCTTAAGACCCTCGGCTATCTCCGCTAAGCTTTTCACCGACTTAATACTGCCCCCGTAAGACACGTAAAGCCAGCAAGCACCGCCCCTACCTGGCACGCCGACACAAGCCTTCACCACGACCACAGGTTTATCAATACCCTCGCAATACATATACACTGGTCCGGCAGGGATGGGTTGCTTATGAGCTTCCTTGAGCGTCGCGTCAATTAAATAATCATCGCATCTAGGCTTACCTAAACTACGTGTAATTCTACATAGAAAATCGTAGAACTCTCTTCGACCAGCAAACCCTGTTATTTCCTCCAACCTTTTCTGAACAACTTGAGGATATCGTTGCTCATCGTAAAGCTTTGCTTTCTTGAGCTTCTCACCAAATTCCTTCAGATTCTTCAAATAATCCTCGACGAGCTCCTCTACCCCCTTCTCCCCCCGAGTTTTATACGATTGCCATAGTTTGTAGGGTGAAAGACCCTCAAACTCTATGACCCCGGAAGCAGGCAAGTCTAGCCCATCACGGCTCCTCAGAGCGATTAAGGTGCTTGGAATGATGCGCGCTTTAACAGACTCCGCTAACTTCCTGTAAAGAGCGTTGAAGATCTTCTCCTCAAAGCTATGGTTTAAGACCATGAGGTATATCCTCACGTTAGCCCGTTGCCCCAGCCTCCAAACCCTCCCAGTCCTCTGCTCCAGCTTTACTAGAGACCACGGTAATTCGAAATTCACTAATACGTTAGCGTATTGAAGATTAAGCCCCTCCGACGCTACATCCGTAGAGACCAGAACACGCGGTCCACTCTCAGAGAGCCACTCCTTAACTTCTTCGATCCCTGACTCACTACCGGACTTAAGATCCCTGCCAGTAATTTTCTTTACGTCGAAAGCAAGCTCCTTACTGAACTCACGAAGCTTCTCATAAACGTAGTCAGCCGTGTCAGCGAATTCCGTGAAAACTATGACCTTCTCTCCATTCCTTAAGTGCTCCTCCAATATCTTACGGAGCTCGGAAATCTTGCTGTCAGAAGCTTCTGCTTGGCTAGCTAGATTAATTAAGTTTTCGAAAAGACCGCTAAACTTGATCATGACGCTCCTCACGTCAGTCTTCCTAACCTGCTCTCCAAGAACGGACTCCACCGCCGTATCTAACTCCTTTCCACTCAAAAACTCCTCCTCCGCGTATTCCTCCAAATCTTCAAGATGCTCATCCCTACTGAGCGGGCCGGGAAACGTATCGACTTGCCTCAGGGTTTCTGCGATCTTAGTGAAAGTCTTAAACCCGGCGCGAGGGCTGGAAAGCCCGCGTTTATCTATGACCATGGCGAGGAGCCCGATAGATTGTCTTAGTCTCTCATCACCGCACCTCAATATAAGCTCTCTCGTTAGCTCATCGAGCTCCTCAATATATCTTTTCTCGATGTCCGTCGGCTCTACAACACGCGTTACGAGCTCCGCGTCAACGAAGATAGGCTCTCTTTCATATACCTCATTAACTTGTTTCTTACCCCTCCTAAACACCAAGCTATCGATGACTAACCTGTAGAGATTATCCCTCTCCCCCGGACTCAAACCCTTCTTAATGGAATCCAGCAAGCTCAGTAACTGAATATAGTGTTCGTCGTCCCCCTTATGCGGCGTTGCTGATAAAAAGATTATTGAAGCTCCCGGGTTCCTCTCCACGAGATCTCTCACTAATTTGAGTCTCTGAGTCTCGGAACCTAACTTATGGACCTCGTCTACGACTATAGCGTCCCACTCATATCTTAATAGTCTTTCACGGTAGTCCTCTTTTTTAGCCGTGTCTATCTTAAATATGAATACGGTCCTGCTATCGGGGTTTTGAGGCATGAATTCTTCGAAGCTCTCTATGTTCGTAATCGGGTGTAGCCTCATGCGCGTCGCTTCTATCCTCCACTGCCCGATAAGGCTTCGAGGTACCAGTATGAGTACCCTCCCGTTAGGGAACGCGCCCTTACGAAGACCCCACTCGATTAGCGTAAGAGCCTCTACAGTTTTTCCAAGCCCTATCTCGTCAGCTACCAGAACCCTAACGGGTTGTCTAATCGCTAGCTTGTAGAAAAGCTCTGCTTGATGTATATACCCGTCATACCCAAAATACTTAAGCCTGAAGAGCGGGTGTTCCTCGATTAACTCCCTCAAAACAACCCTGAAAACTTTCTCAAGATCTTTATTTACTGACTCCATAGAGAACCCGTAACGACCTCGCGACTCTACCCAAACCCCTCAAACCTAATTGCTTAAACCTAGCTATCATCTCCGTATACCAGAAGTGCAGAGAGTACTCATCCAGCTTACTGACCACCTCCATCAGCCTCATAACCCTTAACGCGTTCTTTTTACGCATACTGTTCAGTGCCACAGCGTAGATTAGCAGTTGCTTGTAGAGAGACTCATCATAGACCCACATACCACTCTTCGTGACCCTAACCTTCGGTAAAGCATTAGCGTTTTTCGCGAACTCCGTGAGAGATTCCTTATCAACCCTTAATTTACCGACCTCAGGTCCGCCGAAAACCTCGCGCTTGAAGTATGTCCTCCCACCCTTAAATAACACGAAGCCGTGGAATTCCGTGCCCATAACTACCACCTCACCAACAGTATTCCACGTTGACTTGCCTCTGCTTAATATTAGCGTCAGCAGATAATAACTCGCTCAAGTTCGTGACCTTCCCCTCACCAACCACCTCAAGCCTTAACTCCCCAACACACTTAACCTTAGCCGTAACCCCGAAAGCTGACGACAACGCCTTAACCACCGTGGCGAAATCATCTATTGTGACGCCCTCAAGACTCACACTTATAGCTCTCTCAAACTCACTCGGCTTCCTCTCAAGGAACTCTACCTTCACACTACACCTCCTTATGACCTTAACACCCTGAACACTCCTATTCACAACTCTCAAGTACTCCACCACCTCCGCCGCCTCCGCATCACCCCTCAACGTCACCTCCGCGACCTTCTCAGGAGGTTCTTGCTTACAGAGTAGACCCTTCTTGATTACGAGCTTAACCTCAACACCCTTAGCGAGACCTGCGCCTTCAGCACGTAACGTATACGAGTACTCGCCCGGCTCCTTAGGCACGGGCAACGTCCAAACAGACTCGAAGTCCGGCACCCCCCTATCAGGGCGTGCCGACCCTGACTCAGGCTTAAGCAACACCTCACTCTCGAAAGAGCCGATTCGCTTAACGAATACCTTGATAGTAACTTGGTCCGGCGCTTCATCAAGCCTCAGCTCCTGCTTTAAAGGCACTACCTCAACGTCGAAACCGTGCTGTATTCTCTCCTCACGAAGCTTTATCTCAGAGGCTATGAAGACTTTAACGTAGGTGTCTGGATACCTTAATTTAAGGTCTTTAATAGGTATTTCCTTCCCGTCATAGACGGCAACGTAATAACGCCTTATGAAGAGACCCTCCCTAAACTCCTCCTCAACCTTACTCAACTCCTCTATCTGCTTTTCAGCCGCGACCTCAGGAGGTATCACGACGTCCACGTCCCTTAACTCCGATATAGTCTCCGCACCCTGCACACTCTTAAAGTAGACCTTCCCATTCCTCACCACACCTACCTTCAACTCCCTCAACCCAGATAGCAACGCTCTCTTAACGTCTCTCGCCGGAATCATCGGGAGCCCTGGGTTCTCGAGGAAAGCGTTTACAACATCATTAACTTTCATCTCCCTAGACCACTTAATCTCTTCTCTCACCCCACCCTCTAAGAGACTCACCAAGACGTCGAATTGTTGTGAGTACCTCTCCTCAAGGATTTTATTCGAACTCCTCAAGGTGTCCTCAGCAATCTCAACTAAGGTTTTGCGGGTGGGGTTAACGCGGTCCACCCTTACGACGTTTGCCTTATTCTCCACGTCCGGATAAGCTATGAGGTTAAAGTATTGAGCAACTAACTTATACTTAAGGCTCCTATCCAGGCTCTCCTTCAAGTCTTTTATCTCCTCCCTAAGAATCCTGACGACGGTTTCCTCCCTATACTCCTGTTTGATGATCTTATCCAGCTTCTCACACGCTACGACCATCTTAGCAGTCTTAGCGATCTCCTTTAACTTGCCCGCGTCATTAGAGAAGAGGACTGCTATAGTGTTTTGGTATCTGCGCATAGCTTTCTGCCTTCCGGAAAGCCTGTAATAGATGACGTCGTAGAGATCCCCGCTATTGTATACTCCCTCTCTTACATTATTTAGGGGTGAGGCTATCACGACGAGCTTATACTCAGGCGAGTCTTCCTCAATAGGTTTAGCCTCTAGCAATGTCGTAGGTTTCGAGCTGAAGACTGTTGGTTTAGCTTCCTCACGACCCTCGTAAGGTTTCGTGAACAACGCATCAATCTCTCGTAGAACGTAATTTAAGGCCGTTACGTCCTCCACCTTCTCCGCTTCCTTCTCCACGCGTTCCTTAATATCGAGTAGCCTGGTAACCCAGTAATAGCCCTCCCTACCGTAGAGATGCGGCATTCTATACTCAATACTACCGCTACTCAGCTTATCAAGCAACTCAGAAACTCTCGGAGGGCTTATAAGGTATTGCTCATACCTCACCGGGTCGTAAACCCCTGTCACCACCTCGCTTTTCCCTGGGAACTCGCTTCTAGGCTCGAGGTAGGGGTCGTAGATGTAGGTTCTTAAAATCACGTAGAGAGCCAGCCTGTAAGCGAGGTCTCTATAAACTTCCGGATTAACACCCTCCTCCACGGGGATCTCCCTCGCCTTATCAATGATTTTCGAGACCACTAAGTCGAAGCCCAAATACCTCTCTGTTATTACGCTGGTCCGCACCTCCTCCACACGTAAGTCTATGTCCGCGGGCATTATGAGTGAGAGATCCTTCACTTTATCATATAGGTTCCTTAAGACTTTTCTAGCTATCCTTAAAGCGTCGCGAGTCTTCTGAAGATCCTTATTCTTCTCCACAATTTCCCTGAGGGTGGTTATGAAGAGTGGGTGGAACGGGTAGTACTTCTCCACATCCACGCTCACGTCCTTAACTAGGTCGCGATGCTCGTCGTGCAGACTCCTTAACCTCCTACTAACTGATTGCGCTCTGCTCACGTCTACCTTATCGAACAACCTCTTCTTCAATATGTTCGCGAAATCCTCGTTAGTCGCTATAGGCTTCTCAGCCCTGATAGCGGTTCTCGAAACCTCTTGCTCGATCTTCTTGACGAATTCTTCATAACCTGACTCAGGCTCAAGCCCTCTCTCAGTAGGCTCCGCCGGTATGCTCAAGACCACGACAACACAGCTATCCTTCACGCTCTCCGAGAGCATCCTAAGGAATATCACTACTTGCTCGGCATACTTCCTCAGAACCTCGGCTTTCTCCGGGTGGGGGACTCTCGCTAAGCGGTTGTAGTATATGCCTAACTCATCTATGAGTACGAGAACTTTCTTCCCCGAGAATATCTGTGAGAGCACGGATCTCTCCGGTGAGGTCAGTAACTCATCGTATTTCCTCATCTTCTCGTAGGAGTTGAGCTTGTACGCTAAGTAACCCCAAAGAGTGCTGACTTTAACTCCGTTTTCTTCGAGGGCTTCTCCAGGAAGTGGTGATGGTGAAGTCCTCTTATCGGTACCGTCAATCACGATAACCTCAACCCCCTCTAGAGCGTGAGTCTTCGACCTCACCCCCTCACCGAGTAATCTGGGCAGTAGGCTTAGCTTCTTAATGAGGTGGTAGAGTAGTATCATGATGTGGGTTTTACCGCCTCCGAAAGCGGAGGGTAGTATTATAGTTTTCCCGGTCCCCGCAACGAACGCCTCAACAACCTCGTTAACTATTTTTCTGATAGTGTCGGTCGGGTAGGTTATGTTTATGAATTCTTCGGGATCCACGTATACCTTGTGAGCGATCCCGAGCACTACTTCGGAGAGGGAAGGCGCTACAGCCCTGTCAAGCTCTTTATCAAAGACGTCTTTCCTGACGGACGCGTGTTTCCATAGAGTCATCTTGAACCACCAAACCGTAATAAACCTAGGTGGTGTAGGATACGCCTACAACATATTTTCTCCGAGTCCTTATCGGGTAGTACAGTGTAGAGAACTCTTGCGAGATTGACGCTCTCCGAAACTCTCGGATTCTTGAGTTCGAGATCCTCGAACAACTTCTTGAATTGATCACTAGTTAACTGAATCGCTAGTAATTCTAGGTAGTGCAGGATATCGATAGATGTCTTAAAAGTCCCGGGTTTCGAGGGGTCTAAACCCTTCTCGTGGAGCAATACCTCTAAGGCCTTCCTAATCGCTGACTCAGTTAAGGCGTCCGGCTCCGGCTCCAGGAGCTCAAGCTCATCCTTCCCCCTAGCTAACACCCCGCTAGCAATCAAGGAATCTACGTTGAGACCACTGAAAACTCCTAGGAGGGACGCGAACGACCTGTCTACACGCCCCCTCCTATACCCTTCTTCCCTCCTCCCCCTCGACCCAGGACTTACTCCCCCAGCTCTCGTAATGAGCTTTAACACTAGGTATGTGGACGCGTAAGGATCTAACGGCTTCTCAAGACCTGCGTGCTTATACACACCCTCAACAAGCCCTCTCAGCGCTAAGGAGAAAGCTCTCTCAGTGAGTTCGCGAGTACTTATCTCGGGCACGAGCTTCGAGTGAGACGTGTAAACACTTAACACAGCGCTGAGAGACCTCAAGAATAAGTTCATGTCTAGAGTAGCGCCCTTCGTTCTAATCGCTTCCTCAACTCTTTTCGAAGCCTCCTCGAGAGCCCTGCGCTCCACCTCGTGTAGGAGCCCAGCATTACCTACTTCCTTCCTCCAAACAACGACGACCGACGCATCTAAAGCTACCTTACCACGAGCCGTAGCGCGGGTCTCACTCTCAGTCGCGATAACGTAAGCTGCTGTAACCCTCAAACCAGCTCTCCTCCACCCAGCATCAACCAAGGCTTCCCACGCGGACGGATCGGTATGAGCGTAGTAAGTAATAATGGAGCCGTTACCCCTAAGCAAATCAGCCATCCTCATAAACGCCTTACCAAGCCTCTCCCTGAAGTCCTCGTCAGAACCAGCCCTAACGCCACGCACCCTCCCAAAGAACTCCGTTCTCCCCAGATTAACGCTGATCTCCATCGGTGCAAACCTCTCCCACTGAGTCCTAACCTCAGCATAACTCACGCACTCACGATCCATACACTCGAAGAAAGCCTCCGGGTAGAACCTAGGCTTTAACACACCGTTCTCGACATCGCTTAAAGCTCTCTTAAGCCATACGTAGTAGAAGTCGCTGAGTTCAGCGTAAGGAACGTCATCTCTGTAAGGCGGGTCAGTAACGATGAGATCAAACTTCTCATCACCAAGCTTACTCAACGTGGTAGCGTCATCAAGCAAAACCCTAACAACACTAGAACTACCAGAAACAGCATTGGTGAGATACATTAATGCGTCGATGATGTTTTTAATGTTATTGAGCCATGTACCCGTCAATGTAGTGAATGAGGAGCTATCCGACCAATTCCAAGTCATCGCAATGCCTTTCATAGATAGACTTTCACCAGGTATTAGAAAGACAGAATGCCATCGCGTTACCAAAGAGTTATAGTTAGCATATTTTGTTAGTGCTATTGTTAGGTATGTTGTTATTGTTTCTGCGTATTTGCGTGCTTCTTCTTTGCTCCACCCTTCCCTCAGCTTCTCCTCCTCAACCCTCTTACTAACCTTCCTAATAAGCTTAACAAGCTTAACCAAGGTTAGGAGTTGGCGCGGGTTGAAGAGCTTGTAAAACTTATCAAATCCCCATGTCCAAATACTAAGGGCACCGCCCCCGCTAGCAGTGTATTTCCATAATTCCTCTGTTGGTATGTCTGGGTCTCCCCATATCGTCTTAAGTTTTTCTAGTGCTTTCCATAGTTTTTCTTCGTCTTTCGTTGTCGCGGGCTCGAATTCTAGGTCTTTATTAATTATTCTTGCTTTGATTAGTAGTCTCGGTCTTGCCGTGCTCGACTTCAGTTCCTCGATGCTTACCTCCCCGTTCAAGTATTTCTCGAGCTTATCATTCCATTCTCTTAGTGCTTCTTTAACGAGCCATTGGTCTCCCTTACCTGGCATTACTCGGTTGCAGTGTAGGCATCTCGCTAGGCTTCCTTTAGCGTCTATGTTTGCTTCCGGTATTCTGTAGGTGCCTTTACTTGTCTCAACAGTATTTTCAGATACTCTTGCCTGTATTTCTTTCAGCCTGAGTTCTTTGTTTAAGTCTATTACTTGGGTCTCGACTCTCTCGTTAATGATTGCTGGTTGCATCCAAGCGAGCCTCTCGTATTTTTCCGCTCCCTTAACTCTCGCTAGCCACCAGTTACCTACTAGTGGTGTGTACTTACCGCAGTACGGGCACTTAACTTCCCAAGTACCTATGTAGACAGCTACGTCGGGGTCGTATAACTCCTTAATATCTGGGTCCTCCCTAAGCTTCTCTAAGACCCACCCACCCCAACCCTCCACATCCTTAATTAATTCATTGTCGAGGCCCTTGTCAACAGCCCATTTCGGTATTTCAAGAACTGACTTCAGGAATACGTAAGCTGTCGGGAGTAGCTCGGCCGCGACTACCTCGCCAATACCTAGCCTAACGGCTTCAAGCGGTATGGAGCCGAATCCGGCGAAAGGGTCTAGGAACCTCATCTTACTCAGTCTTTCCCTCATGCTCGGAGGTACCCGCGGGTTTTCCCTATGAGCTACCTTCTTAGAAAATAACCTAGTGATCGTATAGAACTCACGCGGATCTACGCTCGAATCAAGTAGAGCACCGGCAATAACGCAGCGAGCACCGATAAGAGGCTTCCTAGTCGACCAGAAAACCATCTCCCAAAACTCAGGCCTGCCCCCACCACCCTTCTCACGAGCAGACTCCTCACTCACGAGCGAAGCAGGAAAACTCGAAGACTCCAGAAAACTAGACAAGCATTATCCCCCAATACTCTTACATGACACACATATAAAAAATTTCCTCTAAAACATGTCTTCCTTAAAGAGTAGTGTAAGCAATGAGACAGACTTATTCACTTTTTCTGACGCCTTCTCTATCACGAGACCAATACCTACTTCCCCACTGGCACCGTTACCTCCCCACATAACCTACCCTCCCTAGTTTCCAGTCTAACCTCATCGAACTCCCACTACAGTATCGGAATAACGCCTGAATCTACTTCGCAATCTAAACGTCGCAGAAACCTCATATATTCTCAGCTAGCCCCCTAATAACGGACGCCCTTCTTTTAAGGTGTGAGGCTAATTAACTTGTTAAGAAAAACTTAAATACTTATGAAGCAAAGTAAAACATAGAGAGAGTCTTAAAAAAGAAAACAACCCTCGGAATCTATGAGATAGAATTGAAGACTACCACCACTGACCACGATCGCGGGTGCCCTAGCCTACGAATCTAGATATAAAATAGAGTTGAAAGGACTCTGGTTGCAGACATATCTTGCCCCTTCTCCTAGTCAGGAATCTATAGAATAGAATTGAAAGAAACCCTAAGGAACAACCCTACCCTACTAACTCCTCCCACCCCTTACCAGCGTTTCCGAGATCCTCTTCTCTACCTCGATCACCCTCGGTTCGTTGAAGGCTGGTTTCCACACGTCTTCCCATGGGGTGTCTGTTATTGTGAGTATTGCTGCCGCGCTCACTCTTCTGTAGATTGATAACGCGAATAAGGCTGAGCACTCCATCTCGACTGCGAGGACCCCCGCTCTCGAATATTTTAAGACTTTCCCCATCGTTTCTCTGAAGGGCGCGTCCGTGGTCCACACACCGCCCT
>Ga0326760_1001158_pt1 | contig 12021 bp, 14 predicted proteins | sample GCREP_S_FD_207668 | JGI IMG/M metagenome (GOLD analysis project Ga0326760, IMG submission 207668) | Hot spring sediment microbial communities from Geyser Creek Basin, Yellowstone National Park, WY, United States - GCR.EP_S | ecosystem: Environmental > Aquatic > Thermal springs > Near-boiling...
CCGTAGGCCCAGGTGTGCCGCAGGTGGGCACCTTGGCCTTCGGAGTAGTCGACAGGGGAACCAACGTGTTGGAGGTCAGGCCCACCAGCGTCTGTGCGCTTTCATGTGTTTTCTGCTCCGTCAACGCAGGTCCCCAGTCTAGGGCCAGGTGGGCAGAGTACGTGGTCGAGGTGGAGGCCTTGCTGTCCGCCCTGGAAGAGGTAGTGAAGTTTAAGAAGACCGACGACGTGGAGGTGCATATAGACGGCATGGGGGACCCCGGCGCCTACCCCCAACTGGTGGAGCTGGTGGAGGGCGCCAAGGCCATAAGGGGCGTCGCCGTGGTCTCCATGCAGACCCGCCTCTACATGCTTGACGAGGGGAAGATAAGGCGTCTCGCAGAGGCGGGGCTGGACAGGTTCAACGTAAGCATAGACGCCCTGGACCCCGCGCTAGCCAAGAAGCTGGCGGGGGCCGGGTGGTACGACGTGGAGAAGGTGCTACAGCTGATCAAGACGGCGCTGGAGGCGGGGATAAACGTTGTGATAAGCCCAGTCTGGGTCCCCGGCCTAAACGACGAGGAGATGCCCAAGATTGCGAAGTGGGCCGTGGAGAACGGCGTCGGGAAGGGGGTTTACACGCCGGTGCTTATCCAGAAGTACATCCCACACAAGAGGGGCCGCCGCGTCAACGTGCGGCCAATGAGCTGGGGCGAGTTCTGGAGCCGTCTGAAGAAGATGGAGAAGGAGCTCGGAGTCCCCCTCATACCGAGGCCGGGCGAATACAACATCCACAAGGCGCCGGAGCTTCCAAGGCCCCACAGGTTGGGGGAGGACCTGGAGGTTGAGATCGTGGCGCGGGGCATATTCCGAGGTGAAATGCTTGGGATTCCCGTGTCGAGGAGGGGCACGGCGATTTGGGACAGGACAATCACCGTGGTCTACGGCAGGGAGGCGTCTGACAGCCTCATAGGACGCCGCGTACGCGTAAAAATCCTGGAAAACACCCACAACATATACCTAGCCCAACCACTACGTTAAACACGACCACACAAGCCCCTCCCCCAGCTCACACTTGGCGACCCTCCACGCCGCGCCAACGCCAGCAACGAAACCACCTCTAACACAAGCGCCTCCCAAGCACTCGCCCTCCACCTGGGACTATCTCTACAACTAAACCCCCACAACGTCGCGCAGACCCCTAACGGAACCAGTTTTAACCCCTCCTGAGATTCTACCGTTCGCGTTTTTAGTTCTTTATGGGTTTTTGTTTTTCGGCGGTTCCCTAGTTTATATTCATCAACTCGGCGTCGCGTCTATTGCGAAGCGCCATTTTTCGCAGAAAGGCCTGGACAAAATCCTACGTTGAAAAACTAACGCCGTTCTTCGGCGTGGTGGAATCTATATAAAATGGGTGGAATCTATAGATATGGTGAGGGTTAGGTCACCTGCGTGGTATGATGGTGTGGATAATGCGCCGCATAGGCCTTATCTCCGTGCCGTTGGCTTTAACGAGTGGGATTTCTCCAAGCCTCTTGTCGCGGTGGTAGCGGCTTGGTCAGAGCTGGGGCCGTGTAACTACCACACCTTGGAGCTGGCTAAATACGTCAAGGAGGGGGTTAAGGAGGCGGGCGGGGTGGCGTTGGCGGCGCCTACCATAGTGGTGAACGACGGGATTAACATGGGCACCCCCGGCATGCGGTACTCTCTCATCAGCAGGGATCTAATAGCCGACACGATAGAGGCGCAGGTCAACTCCCACGGCGTAGACGCCTGGGTGGGGATAGGCGGATGCGACAAGACTCAGCCGGGCATAATCATGGCCATGGTTAGGCTGGACTTGCCCTCGGTCTACCTCTACGGCGGCACGGCCGAGGCGGGCAAGCTCGGCGACAGGGAGCTAACCATCGAGGACACCTTCGAGGCCGTCGGCGCATACCTCTCCGGCAAGATCACTCTGGAGGAGCTTAAGCGGATTGAAGAGTTGTCTTTCCCCACCTACGGCACCTGCCAAGGCCTCTTCACGGCGAACACCATGGCCATCCTCGCCGAGGCTCTCGGCGTGTCTCTCCTAGGCTCCGCCACGCCTCCGGCCACGTCAGCCAGGAGGAGGGCCTACGCAACGACGTCGGGCCGCGCCGTGTTGAAAGCCGCCGAGCTGGGCATAACGCCGCGCAAGGTGGTGACCTACGACGCGTTGTACAACGCGGCGGTGACGCTCTTCGCCACGGCCGGCTCTACAAACGGAATACTGCACCTCCTCGCCATCGCCTACGAGGCTGGGGTCAAGTTCACTCTAGACGACTTCGACGAGATAAGCAGGCAGGTGCCCGTAATCGCGGCTCTGCGGCCGGCGGGGCCCTACGCCATGCAAGACCTAGAGAGAATAGGCGGCGCGCCGAGGATACTAAAGAAGCTATATAAAGCAAACCTTCTCAGGCCGGAAGCCTTGACAGTGGAGGGCGAGCCCATAGGCAAGCTGTTGGAGAGGTGGCAACCCCCCTCAGTCCCCGAGACCGGCATATTGTATGATGTGGAGAAGCCCTACAAGCCCTACTCCGGGATTAGGATACTCAGGGGCAACCTGGCGCCTAGCGGAGCCGTCATGAAGATCGGCGCGGCCAACGTCCTCAAGTTCGAGGGGAGGGCCCACGTCTACGACGGGGAGGCCGAGGCCTTCAAGGCTGTAGCGGCAGGCGAGATCAAACAGGGCGACGTGGTGGTGATCCGCTACGAAGGGCCCAGAGGCGCTCCCGGCATGCCAGAGATGTTGAAAGTCACCGCCGCGATAGTCGGCGCAGGCCTCGGCGAGTCGGTGGCGTTGATCACAGACGGCCGCTTCTCCGGCGCCACCCGCGGCATAATGGTGGGACACGTGGCGCCGGAGGCCGCAGTGGGCGGGCCCATCGCGCTTGTGGAAAACGGTGATAGAATCATAATCGACGGCGGGGCCGGCCTTTTGAAGCTGGACGTGCCCGACGAGGAGCTGGAGAGGAGGCGGAAGAACTGGACGCCCCCGCCGCCTAAATACGCCGGCGGCCTCCTGGCGAAATACGCGGCGCTGGTGCAGCAGGCGGATAGAGGCGCTGTGACTAACCCAAGACCTCTCTGACGATTTCCGCCAGCCTAGCCACCAGCAGTTCGTGTTTTCTCAGTTCCTCTATTGGCGGCGGGGAGAGGCAGTTCTTGAAGGCGCTTGGCACCTCCAGCCCGCGTGCGCCGAGACACGCCACGGCCCTCCGCCACGTGTAGGCGTTTCTCGCGCCGCAGAGGGCCACAGCCGCTGTGAACACCAGCTGTTTCGCCGCCTTACACACGACGACGGGATCCTCAGCCTCCCTAAACCTCCTCAGCCTCGTCTCCGTCTCCGCGGCCTCGTTCCTAAACGCGGCGTGGAAATCCACCTCTAGGGGCCTCCCGCAGAGGAGGACCCCCCAGTGGGTGACGAAGTAGTGGAAAAGGTCCTCGGCTGGCTTCGGGAGCGCCTGGGCGTCGTAGCCCTCCGGCAGATCCTCCGCGGCGCCGTACGCCACCACATCAACGTCATGGGCAATGCCGTCTAGCGCCCCGCCGAAGAGGTATATGGACGCGCTTCCGCAGAGGCGGCTGAAGTCGGCGTATACGCGCTTGACCAAGTCGATGGGAGGCGGGTCGTATGCGTCGAAGCAAGCCGTGGGGATGTGCCGTTCCTCGCCCCGCCTCCTGATGTGTATCACCTCGAAGCCCCGTTTCACAAAGAAGTCGGCTAAGAACTGCCGGTGGCAGTGCCTCCAGTCCTCTTCTCTACACATCAACGCCACAGTCCTCCGCCTGGCCAGTTGCTCCAGCTCCTCCAGCTGGAGGAGTGCCGGGGCGTAGTGGTAGAGCCGCCACACATACGCGTCGAAGGTCTTCGACGCGGCACAGCCGGCGCCGGGCCCCCTCACGCCCAAGGCGCCGAGCTCGCCGAACCACACATACTCCACGCCGACCCTCCGCAGAGCCTCCCTCAAGTTCTCGCCGGAGTAGAAGCCCGTCTTTGACCGGGGGAACCGCCTCACGTCTGCCAGAACCTCGACGCCGCGGCTTCTCAACGCGTTGAGGAACTCCTCGGGGGAGAAGCCGCCGTAGCCAACGGTGTAAAGCATGTACCTAAAGTACATTCAGTTTATTAACCCGGAGGCCGTTGCCCTTGATGGGCAAGCCGCAAAGATATATGTATGAGCTAGAGTGGGACGTATGAGAAGGTTCGCGCTGGTGCTCGCGGCGGCCACGGCGGCCCTCGCCCTCTACCTGCTAAACGCGGCGCCGCACGCAACCGCCCAGCTGTTCTCCGCCCCAGCTACGGCGGCACCCCCACCGCGGCACTACAACGACACCGCCGAGAGGAGAAGGGAGGCGCAGGTCGCCGCCACGCCGGTTGCCGCCATAAACATCACAGAGATGACCAACTCTACGAACATCCTTCGTAAGGCTTGGCCTATGAGTATATCAAATGTCACCGCCGTTGAGTACTGCCCTGTACAGACCACCACCTGCGCCACGTCTACACCGGCGTCAAATGCCTCCGCTGTCTTAACCAAGTCGGCGCCGCCGGCTCAAGCGGGGGAGCTCGGCGAGGGGGTTCAAACCGCCGCGGCTAGGGGCGCCACGCTACCCGCGATCCACTTGGCGTTTGGCGCGGCCGGAGCGGCGTTTTACGGGTACGGGCTCTACCTCTCGGCATGCGGCGGGCCGGTATGCCGGTGGAGGAGGTTCAGGGCGATCGCGCCGCTGTCTGCGGCGACTGTGCTGGCATCTATCGCGTTGTCAGCGGCATCGCCGCTGTTTCTGGTGCTGGCAATCCCCGGCGTCTGGGGTTTAATCCACTACTACAGGGCGAAGAGGAGGCTTGCCCTATGGCTAAGTTCGATATTGACGTGATGGCCCGCATACTCCTCGCCCTCCTCCAGGGGCCCATGGGCAGGACGGCGCTCTTCATGAGGACGAAGCTGAACTACCCCCGCTTCATGCAGTATCTCGAGTACCTCAAGGAGCGGGGGCTCGTGGTGGAGCGAGACGGCGCCGTGAGACTCACCGAGCGGGGCCTCGAGGTGGCCAAGGCGCTGGACAAGGCCCTCAGCGAACTGCTGTGATGTACCGCCAGTACATCAGGTTTATAACGCCGGACCCAGCTCAGCCACATGAAAAAGGCCCTCCTTGCGGCGGCCGGGCTTATCGTTGCCATAGCCGCTCTGGCGCTCCTCATGTCTAAACCAGCGGAGCCGCCAGCCGGCGGATCTACGCCGGAGGCGCCCATCGGCCACAAGACGCCCGACAAAACTTACGCGGTCAACTGTTCAGTCTTCTCCGCGGCTGGGCTCGGCGACTTCGCCGTGGAGCTCTACAGGAGGCTGGCGCTGGGGGGCCTAGACCGCAACCTGGTCGTGTCGCCCTACTCAGTATATAAGGCCTTCGCCATGGCCTACGCCGGCGCCGCAGGCGAGACCAGGGAGGAGATAAGGAGGGTCTTCGGCTTTAGAGACGATCCAGGCGCGGTGGAGAGGGCCAGCGCCGGCGTGGAGGACGCCGCCTCAGCCTGGTTCCAGAAGGACATACCCGTGGCCCAGTCATATGTGAGGAATATGTCTTGCCTGGGGGCTGAGGTGAGGCGTGTGGACTTCAGGGGCGACCACCGCGCCGCGCTTGCTGAGATCAACCGCTGGGTTGAGGAGAGGACCAGAGGCTACGTGAAGGACATGGTCCCCGTCGACTACCCAGGTGGCCAAGACATCCGCGTAGTGTTGGTCTCCGCTCTTTTCTTCAACGGGAGCTGGTGGCCCGAGAGATTTGGCAGAATCGGCAAGAGGGAGTTCCAGGGGGCTGGCCCGGTGGAGTACATGGCGCTGAATTTGAGAAGCTGCGGCGACCCCTTCCTAAGGGGCAGAGTTGCGCCCGACCTCACAGTGGTGGAGTTGCCCTTTGATAAGACAGACGTGGCGATGTACGTGGTGATGCCCAAGTCGCTTAGAGACTACGTAGAGGGCTTGACCTACGAGAAGTTGCGGAGAGACATCTCTAACTTAACTGACGAGGTGGCGGCCGTGGTGATGCCGCTGTTCCAGGCGCAGTTCCGCAACTCGGTCAAGTCCGTGTTGAGCGACATGGGGATCCGCCTCGCCTTTGAACCCAGGGGGGCAGACTTCTCGCTTATCACAGACAAGGGGCTTTATATAGACGACGTCTTCCACGGCGCATACATAAGAGCCGACGAAAACGGCGTAGTGGCGGCGGCAGCCACCGGCGTTGTGATGTTGCCCGTATGCCTCAAACAAGGCGGCGTAGAGGTGGTGGTGGACAGGCCCTTCTTATTTGTGCTTGCAGACAAAAAGACAGGCACAATATACTTCATCGGCCATATAGTGGATCCCTCTAGATGATGCCGTAGATGTACCACTGGAAAAGCACTATGTTTTTCGCCACCGTCTCGGGGTAGACGCCGAACTCCTCCGCGGCCCTCACGTAGTCGTAGCGGAGGCCGAGCTTCTTGGCGGCGTAGTAGAGTAGGGCGGCCACCACGCCTTCCGTCTTCAAGCCATCTAGCGCCTCCTTCCTCCTTAGGAAGTCGTAGAGAGCCCTTATCTCCTCTGCCACTCGGGGGCCGTATTTCTCCTTCACGGTCTCCAGCAGATGCTCGAAGCGGTCCTTCGGATATCTGAAGCCCTGTTGATACAGCCTGCTGTACCACTGGTAGGCGCAGAAAAACGAGGCGCCGTGTTTCACGGCTATCTTATCAAGGGGCGTCGCCTCGCCCGCCCTCTTCCTGCATATATACTCGGCGGCGACCTTGGCGCATCTATCGCCCTCGGCCCCCACGTTGGAAAGGATCGCATCTACGCAACTAGTCACGAAGTCGGTCCTGGGGGGCCAGCAGGATATCACGGGGAAAAAGACGTGGTGTTTTATATCAGAACCGGAGGGCGGCTTCTATATTCATCGGCGGGAAGTCGTCGGGGCTTATCCTCAGCTCAAGCAACATGAGGCCCGGCTCCGTGACGAACTCCACCGCCCTGGGGACGTCCTCGTCTCTACTTATCGACATCGTCTTGCCGTATATCTCGCCGATGACATTCATAAGCACCTGAGTCCACTGCCCCCCTGTCGGCATATACGGCGCGTTTCAACAATATCAAGGTCAGCATCACTGTGGGCTCAGCCGCAGAGACAGCATTAGCCCCGCCTATGTTCGCCACGGGGATGCCCCTCTTCGCGCAGGCCCTATGTGGTCTTAGCCGGTGTTCGGCTGTTGGATAAGTCTCACCTTCTTCATCTTCTCACAAAGCGATGCGTCGATCTTGATCCTAAATGTGTAGTAGCCCACCACCACGTCTGCATCGGAGATTTGTCTCGCCACCTCCTCGTGGCTGTGCCTGAGGCCTTGATTAAGATGTGGGTTGCTCGGGTGGCGCAGAGATACGGCATCTATGCTACAAAACCCTTAAAAGACATGTGAAAATCCCGCCATGGACCTAAGCCGCTACGACCTCGACCGCCTCGCCGTGGCCACGGTGGCGTCGCACACAGCACTCCAGATACTGAGAGGCGCCAAGCGCTACGGCTTCAGGACAATCGCCGTGGCGGGCAGGAGGGAAGCCGCCGAGTTCTACCGCCAGTTCCCCTTCATCGACGAGGTCTGGGAGGCCGACTTCTCCAACTTCAGAAAGGCGGCGGAGAAGCTGGTGGAGACAAACGCCGTCCTCATACCCCACGGCTCCTACGTGGAGTACGTCGGCTGGCGCCAGGCCTTGGAGGCGCCTGTCCCCACCCTGGGGTGTAGAGAGCTCCTTAGTTGGGAGGCCGACCAACACAAGAAGATGGAGCTCCTCAGGCTTGCCGGCATACCCACGCCGAGGACCTACACGTCGCCGGAGGAGGTGGACGGGCCGGTGATCGTGAAGCTCTTCGGCGCCAAGGGCGGCAGGGGGTACTTCTTGGCGCGGGACAGAGAGGAGCTGGCGAAGAGACTTGCCGCGGTTAAGGAGCCCCACATAATACAGGAGTACGTCTTCGGCGTACCTGCCTACTACCACTACTTCGCCTCTCCCGTCTACGGCCGGGTGGAGGTCTTCGGCGCAGACATACGCTACGAGACGAACGTAGACGGGAGGACCTTCGGCTGGGTCGAGCCCACCTTCGTCGTGGTGGGCAACCTCCCCCTGGTGCTGAGGGAGTCCCTGCTCCCCACCATATGGCGCTACGGAGCCCAGTTCGCCAAAGCGGTCAAGGAGGCGGTTGGGTGCGAAATGGCGGGGCCCTACTGCCTCGAGTCCATCATAAAAGACGACATGTCCATCTCCGTCTTTGAGTTCTCCGGCAGAATAGTGGCGGGGACCAACATATACATGGGCTACGGCTCCCCCTACTCCGTCCTCTACTTCGAGAGACCCATGGACATGGGCGAGAGAATCGCCCACGAGATAAGAGAAGCGGCAAAACAAGGCAAACTAGACAAGCTCTTCACCTGACGTAGCCGCTCTACGTCTTTTTCCGAGACGCATACACGAACTGCGGCGGCCTCTAGAACAAGAAACGCCCACCCACACCCCTCAATACACTACTAGTGGCCTCCAAGCCGCCAACACGCCGAAACGTCCACATACAAGCCGCGAACTCCACGCGGCAGACGCCGCGAGAAGGCGCCACGCGCCTTCGCCACCGAAAACAACACCTATACCAACCCCCGCTCTTGAGAAGACGTCAAACCTTCGACACGGCGCAGAGATACCTCAAACCTACAAAATTCCAGAAAGCAACACCAAAAATAAATAACGGCACAAGACACACCGTGGGCTGGACCGACCTCCACAAAGCCGCCCTCCTGGGCGATGCAGAGAGGGTGAAAGAACTTTATGAAAAAAGGCGCAGACCCATACATCAAAAATGAATACGGCGATACGCCGCTACACAGGGCGGCGTCTGAGGGCCATGTCGATGTTGTGAAGCTTCTTCTAGAACACGGCGCCGACCCAAACACCCAAAATAAAGACGGCCGGACTCCGTTGCACAAGGCGGCGTATTGGGGCCGTGTCGGCGTTGTGAAGCTTCTCTCGGTGTATGGGGCGGATCCGACCGTAGAGGACAAGGATGGGAAGACTCCTCTTGACTTAGCTAGAGCGGAGGGTAGTAGCGAGGTTGTTTCTGTTATTGAGGAGTGGCTGAGGCGGGGTGGGGGGTCGTCTCAGCGGCGTTTTTAGATGTGGCGCCTACTTCTACCGTTGCGTGTTGAATGCAGGTGGTTGTGGAGATGTCTGCAGTATAGGACAGTTCGAGAGAGACGCCTCACCCAGGCGCCTCCCGCAGTGCTCAAAAAGGGAGGCCGTTAGGTCGTTGAGCCATAGAAACGTCCTCTGCCTCGCCGCCGCCTGGCCTAGACACGGCGTCTTGGCGTACGAGCGGGGCGACGGGGGGTCTTTGAGAGATCAGAAGTTTTTGGAGATGTGTTGAAGGTGCTTGTCTATGTGGCTTGGGGTCTTCGCTACCTCCACAGTCGTGGGGTGGTGCGTGTCGACCTTGAGCCGGAGGACGTAATCGTGGTGGTGTCTGTAAGGTTGTAGATTTGGCGTCGGTGAGGTGTCTTCTTTCGCGGATTTAGCGGTAGGGCTGGTGTTTGTACTTCTGACTTCTGTGCGTCTGAGCAGGTGGGTCTGCGGCTGGGGGCTGAGGCTAGGGCTTGGGGGTTTGAGGATTGGGTGGATGTGTATCAGCTGGCTAACCTCGCCCTCGACTTGATAGGCGCCGAGACCGTAGAGGGCTCGAGAAGGTGGTGGAGGAGGGCAAGGAGAGAGACTCCCTGACGCTGAAGGGCTTTGAGAAGGAGGTCGAAGTGGACGGCAAAAACACAAGGTGAGGGTCAGAGACGGAGAGGCCGTTGAGGAGGACAGAGGCGGCAGAAAGTTGCTGAGGATTAAGATAACGGCGGAGGTGGGCTACGTGGAGGGCGAGCACACGATTGTAGACCGCGTGGTGCGTGAGTATACAATCACCTACGGCAGGTATGGAAAGCACAACGCGGCCTTGGGCTACGCCTACGCCGGCGCCGACGTCCCCGGCGGCAGAGAGGCAGACGCTGAGAGGTACTCGGCGCTGATTAAGGCCCTTACAGGCAAGGAGCCGAGGATACGCCGGAAGAGCGACGGCACCATAGAGCCCGTGTGCGGCAGGAAGCATCTAGACGGCTTCAAGCGCTTCGACGAGCTTGCAGACGCCACAGAGAGATGGCTGGAGGAGACGAAGCGGTGAGCCCCATGATACGTGTCTTCCTCGGCATCACTGGCGCCTCCGGAGTGATCTACGGCATAAAGGTCTTGGAGCTCCTGAAGAAGGCAGGCGTCGAGGTCCACCTCTCTATCTCCAAGACGGCGCAGAAGGTGATCAAGCTTGAGACCGACTACGACGTCCAGTACGTAAAGTCGCTCGCAGACTACGTCTGGCCGGAGGACGACCTTACGGCGCCGCCGGCCTCTGGTAGCTTCGGCATAGACGCAGTCGCGGTGGTGCCCTGCTCCACCAAGACCCTAGCAGCCATCGCCAACGGCATCACCCTAAACCTAATCACCAGGTTCTACGACCGCCCAGCGGTTGAAGCGAGGCGACGCGGCTGGCTACAGACCGCCGCCCTCGGCGCCTTTGTGAGACAGCAATACGGCCTTCAGCCTAGCTATGAACGTGGCTATGAGGCGAGCGGCGGTTTCGTCGTCTGGTATCTTGCTCCTCACGCCCTCGGGGTCAGGGCCGTTGTACTGATACTCATGTAGCTGAAGCGCAAGCGCCGTCAGCTCTACGGCGTTGGGCACCGCCTTCTCCAGCAATACCGCGATTTCCATAAGCCTACTCGTAGGCGCCGTCGCGGCGATCCACTCATAAAGCGGCACCGCGGCGTTTCCCAATCGCTTATACCCTCTATACCTCTCTTCAAGAAGAGCTAGATTCCTCAACGCAAGGTGAGAGAGAAGCGATTTCCACGCCTGGAAAGCCTTACCCGCGGCGTTTCTCAAGAGGCCATCTGCCAGAAACGCCTCAGCCACCTCCAGCTCCCCCTCAGCCTCCCCAAGCCTCTCCTCAGAAAGCCGTCCAACGTTTAGTCTCTTCACATACACAACCTCGTCGGCCCACCATCTTAAAAACTTAAGCCGCGTAGCGCCTGGTGCCCACGTAGTGGGCACAGAGGAGGTTCCACTAATTCCTCTTTTCTACTCTCTTCGTAAATCAATCCCCCCTCCAAACGCTTCTCTACCGGTGGCGGCCACCCCACGGGGGGCGGGGTACCCCCGTGCATGCCGCTTAGATTAAACGCCTGCCGCCTCGTTGGAGAGGGCAGTCGGCGCCCCACCCAGCCTGCGGCCCCCCTGGGACGCCGCGTGCCACCGAGGTTGTGAGCCCCCACACGGCGGGGGAGTTGAAAGGGAGGCGACATCGTCAGCCCATCCCCGCAAACCCCCTCTTCAGCTCCGCCGTGTCGTACGAGCTAGCCGTACCTTCTCAGCCGTAACCCCTTCGACGAGTCCAGCGGAGGGCGAGCCGGCGATGCGCCGAACACAGCCCAGCCGCGTTGCGTCTCGCTCTATCGGCAAAGAGCTTCGCGCCGGCCGCTACGTGGTGATCTCGTCGAGTTTTCCCTGCTCCGCCGCCTCTCTTATCTCCATGGCGATGCGTCTCCCCGTGGAAATGGGCTTGCCGAAGTATAGCTTTGAGTACTGCCCCCCTATCCCTATGTAGACGTTGGTGCCGCCGCCGATCCTCGGCGCCACGTCGTAAACCACCAGCTCCAGCTCCGGCGTCACTATGAACTGAAGCGTGAATGGCCCGATCACGCCTGGCGGCACGAGGCGCCTGACGGCCTCTACAAACCTGTAGCCAATGTCGAAGACCTTCTCCAGGAGAGACTCCCTGATGGTGGCCGGCTCGTGGCCCACCTCTATGTACCGCACCTCTGGATCCACCTCGATCTGGTCCCGGGCGGGGAGGCGGAAGACCCCGTCGAGGTTGCTCTGGATCCTCCTGTCGAAGCTGTGTAGCTCCAGCCGCC
>Ga0326760_1001161_pt1 | contig 12005 bp, 7 predicted proteins | sample GCREP_S_FD_207668 | JGI IMG/M metagenome (GOLD analysis project Ga0326760, IMG submission 207668) | Hot spring sediment microbial communities from Geyser Creek Basin, Yellowstone National Park, WY, United States - GCR.EP_S | ecosystem: Environmental > Aquatic > Thermal springs > Near-boiling...
AGGGCCGTGGGCCATGGGTACAAGGTCATAATAGTGCAGTTCATGAAGGGGAGGAAGGACGTGGGGGAGTACAAGGTGAAGGACAGGTTGCAGCCAGAGTACGAGATCTACCAGTTCGGCAGGGAGTATTTCACAGACCTAAAGAACCCTTTACCCATTGACTACGAGTTAGCTAAGAGGGGGCTCGAGTTCGCGAAGGAGGCCTTGAAGAGGAGGCCCAGAGTCCTCGTTCTTGACGAGATAAACTTGGCAGCCGCAATCGGCTTAGTTAAGGTCGAAGAAGTGTTAGAGCTCTTGGAAAAGGTGCCTGAGGAGACCGTCGTGGTGTTGACGGGTCGTAGAGCACCAAAGGAATTTATCGAGATGGCCGACCTCGTCACGGAGATGAGGGAGATAAAGCACCCGCATAAGCGAGGAGTTGAGGCCAGAAGAGGGATCGAGTACTGAGTAAGTCTTATGGCGAGGACGCTTCTCTACTGACGGCCATTTTCACGACCCTCACCTCTTGAGCTCCTCACTACAATGCAAATTACCAAGGGCTCGTCGTCCTTAATGAGAGCACCTGTAAATGGTCATGGAAGAAGTTCTCTTCTTGGAGACCTTCTCAACGTACATAGGCTTCTCGTTGAGGAGCTTTATCGGTGTCGAGATGCTCTGCTTAAGAGAATCACCAGGAGGTTCCACGGTTGGCTGACGATCTAAAGCTCGTGAGAAACCCTTTGTTCGCTAGGAGAGGCCGTCGAAGTATTAGTTGCGAGCGGGCTCGCCCAGAAGTTTTGGAGAGTTGGACGAAGAGGTGAGCCATGAAGCGCGCGGATTATTGATGATGCATGTCTAGCCGCCATCTAGCTGTTCATCAACCTCAAAGCATAGCTGTGCCAAGTTGAGGCTCAATTATCGACTGCGGACCTGGCAACTTAACATGTTGCGTCTGGCATCCTAGGTTGCCAGGTCCATCGACTGCAACCGCTTACTAAATTAGCCCAGACGTATGCTCTGGCATGCCCCTAGCCTTGAGCCTCGTGCTGTGCGTTTACGCACCATCTACCTCCTCTCGCTTAGCTTTTTAACCTCTTGCTTTCATAGCGATAACTCTTCAGCTGATCGCTGACGGCTAGCCCTTTGCTCATGGCAACTCCCTAGACCCAAGCGCTAACATGCTCCTTTACTGTTAATGTAACTCAACTCCCTCGGGTATGAATAATTGCGGCAAACAGGCTGAAAATTCGCTCGCTTGATGGCACTTCAACCGGAAAAAGATTTGAGGGTTAGACAGTCTTTAAGGGCCTGGCAACCTATGATGTCAGTCGCGACATGTTAAGTTGCCAAGCCCGTCTTTGATGACGAAAAATATATAAGCTTCTTAAATCATTCTTTTTTTGTGAAACTACCTAAACTTAAACCACTACCTCCATATCGCGCCAGAGACTTTCCAGAACCTCAACCGTTCTTGAAAATGATAGGCCCGGCCTTCTTCATGGCGGGATTTGCGGTGGGCGCTGGGGAGCTTATCTCAATTCCAAGGGCAACTCTGCTCTTTGGACCTGACATCCTATGGATAATGCTTCTGGCGTGTGTCCTCCAAGCATTCATCAACTTGGAGATAGTCAGATACACGCTGGTAACTGGTGAGTCATTCCAGCTGGGAGCCTCAAGGCTTTGGAGGCCAGCTGGAATTATGTGGGGGATTGCCAACATACTTAATTGGATATGGGGTAACATCTATGCTTACTCAACTGGCGCAGCACTAGCACTCATCTTCGGGGGGCCCGTACCAGCTTGGGTTGCGTTCTGCTATTTGATAATCGTGGCAATAGTGCTCGCGCCTAAATGGATTTACTATGCAGTAGAGAAGTTGCTAATGGTTTGTGTATTTGCGGCCGTGCTTGCTTCAGCAGTAATAGCGGCAATTATAGGGTCTATACATCCGTCATACGCGATAGAGGCGTTAGTGGGGAATGTTAAATTCGGGGTGATACCACGCGCTGTCGATCCGTTCGTGCTGATAGGTGCAGCTGCAGCTGCTGGCGCTGGCGGTACAGGTAATTTATGGTATTCATACATCACTCGTGAGAGGGGATATGGCATGGGGGGTGCCATTGTTGGACGCATCATGGGATTGAGGGGGAAGATTGAACCATACGCCGAAAGTGGATTCATGCCGGAGCCTACTGAGGAGAATATCAGGAGGTTTAAAGGGTGGTGGTCTGTCGCCAAGAAAGATCAGTTATGCTGGTTCTTGATGACCTATGCTGGAATCCTGCTGTTTGCAGTTGCAATATATTCTGGACTCAAACCCCTAGGCAAAGTTCCAGCCGGATTGGGGCTTCTATTGGAAGAAGGAAAGATATTCGAGCTCGTAATAGGTCCTGTGGGAATACCATTGTTCATAGCTATTGCCTGCATATGGCTCTGGAGTACTCAAATAGCTGTAATTGATTGCTTCGCTAGGATGAATTCTGATGTACTATACACTCATTTCGAGCGTGCACGTAGGTATAGTATAAGGACTTGGTACTACATCTGGATTGCAGTAATAGTGGGATTCGGATTAGCGATTATCCCACTTGGAACGCCTGAGGTCGTAATGAATTTATTCCTAGCAATACTGGGTCTCACGATGCCATTTTACGGCGCTTTTCTGATCGTAATGAATAACAAGCTACTCCCAAAACCATACAGACCTAGCATCATTTGCAACATAGCGATGGTAGCGTTCACCATATTCTTCTCGGTGATGACTGCGGCCGTGGTTGGTCCAATGCTTGTTCCAAGAAGATAAAACTTTATATACGTCTGTTGTTTTTTCCTTTCTATTTGTGATAATCCCCAGGCCAGAGGCCTGTACAGGATGCTTGTACTGTCAAGTCGCCTGTTCCTACGTTCATACTAAGAGGTACAATCCGCTTAGATCTTTCATAAAAATTCGATGGGATAACGCTACTGAGCGCTTCGAAATTTTATTATCGGAAAAATGCAGGAAATGCACACTTAATGCATGCGTAAGGTATTGTAAATATGGTGCCTTAGAGGTGGTTAGCCGTGAGCCAGCTTAGACCAAGCGTAGGATACGCAGGTCGAATTCTAGAGGTGGATTTAAGCGTCAATGAGATCAAATGGTCTTCGTTCAGCTCAGAATTCGCCAAAAAATATATTGGTATGTGCGGATTTAATGCTAAGTTGTTATGGGACTTGTTGCCCCCCAACATTGATCCATTATCCCCTCAGAACATCTTGGTATTCAGCGCTGGAGCGCTTAGTGGCACAGCAGCGCCTGCCACCCCCAAAACCGAGGCGGCAGCTCTGTCCCCCATTACTGGTTTTTATGGAGCTAGCGTATGTAGCATGATGGGGCCAATGATGAAATATGCGGGCTTTGACGTACTAGTGGTTAAAGGTAAGGCTAAATCGCCGGTCTACCTGAAAATCGAAGACGATGTGGTGGAAATCCTTAACGCTGAATGGCTATGGGGGAAGGACGTATTTGAAGCCACTCAAGAACTCTGGAAGGAGCTTGGAGATGATTATTGTATTGCATGCATAGGTCCGGCTGGTGAGAATCTGGTCAGGTTTGCATGTATCTTGGTTAATAGGATGTACCATTTTGCTAGAACTGGGTTGGGAGCTGTAATGGGTTCCAAGAACCTCAAGGCGATAGCCATAAAAGGCACTAAGGGCATAGAAGTGGCTAAGCCTGAGAGGTTTCAGGAGCTGGTTGATGTAATTCTTGATCGTTTGCTCTCGCATCCTTATCGAGATTTGTGGTGTAAATTGGGCTCTTTGATCTCATACGACATGTGGTTTGGGCTGAAGCCAAACATGGGACACGTGACCAGAAAGAACTCAACGGAAGATGCTAGTATAGGCGCTAAAATATTTAACCCTGATGAATTTCTCTCTAGGATAAAGCATCGACCACTCGCTTGTCTCAATTGTCCGATCTCTGAGAAAGCTTGGATTAAGATAAGGGATGGAAGATATGCTGGATTGAGTTACCCCGTGAGCGATGTTGCTGGCTCCTGCGTAGTTCATGGCCAACAGCTTGGCTTTCAGAGCTTCGATGACGCGATAAAATTCCACGAAATCTGCAACAGGCTAGGAATGGACGTTTTCTCATGCTCAAATGTGATAGCATTTGCCATAGAGATCTTGAAGAGGGGCATATTGGCGCCAGCTGAAGTCGATAATATCAAGCTGGAATGGGGGGACCCTGAGCCGATATTCGAGCTAGCTAAGAAAATAGCATTCAGAGAGGGACTTGGTAAAATCTTAGCTGAGGACATAGGCAGAGCAGCATCGATCATCGGTAGGGGCTCGGAGAAATACGCGCTAGCAATCAAGAACATGAGCTGGAACTACTTTGATCCGAGGGTATGGTTATCCGTGGATCATCTTGGCGCGCTAACCTGCATCATAGGACCTCACCCCAATAGGGAAGCAAGCCTACTATTGGTTCCAAGATCTCGAGATGCTGTGGTCAGATACTTGGAGAGGATGTGCGTGCCTAAGCAGGAAATCGAGCGCGCCTGGCCGCATGGGAGTGAGAGGGAGGATATTGCCGTGCTTACGAAGTGGGTGGAAGACATAAACACAGCGTTATGGTCGTTAGGAATCTGCACGAGGCCTCCCATCGTGAGGGCCTACACCATGGATATATGTAGCGAGTTATTTAGCGCGGCTACAGGGCTTGAGATCAGCCCAACAGAATTATTAGAAGCTGGCGAGAGGATCTGGAATTTGCAAAAGTCAATCAATGTGAGACATTCAAAGCTTGAGAGATCTCGAGCAGAATATAGATTCCCACATAGGTATTGTACAGAGAAGATCTACATTTCAGGTCATGATAGAACTTATGATCCGGTCGACCAAAAAATCGTCGATGACCTAGTGATTAAGTACTTCAAGGAGAGGGGTTGGGATCCAGATACGGGTATCCCTACGAGAGTCAAGCTCGCTAAACTTGGTTTGGATTTCGTTGATCTCTCAAATTTAACTTAAGCTCATTCTAATTCACTAATTTTTATGCGTGACGTCCCCTCCGCATCCTTTGCTAGAACTCGACGATAGCCAAGCGGTACAGGATGACGTCCTACATATGTCTTGGGCATGTTAATGTTGCGCGGTATTTAAGGTTACAAGTTTAAGGTGTTAAGTTTTTATCCTTACTAGAAATCAGTAAGGAGTAAACACCTTCCATTACTACTTCATTCCTTTGATTGAAGACTTGCGATTTAAAAGTAACAATTCCACCCCTATATTTTTCAGAGAGTCTCTTATCAATTACTTCAATTACTGAATGGATAGTATCGCCTATTTTTACAGGTCGGATGAATTTGGCCTTCACCTCTAAAAGGGCAATAGCTGTATATGCAACAAGCATTGCTAAATACCCGAAGGTTAAAGATAAAGTTAAGAGTCCATGTGCTATCCTAGAACCGAAGATAGAATTTTTTGCAAAACCCTCATCCACATGTAAGGGGTTAAAGTCTCCCGTGAGGCTTGCAAAAAGAACGACATGGGCTTCAGTAACTGTTATTTTGTAAGATTCAAATTTTTGTCCAACTTCAAATTCATCAAACGAAATGCCCATCTTACTCGCAGAAAAATGGAGCCAGCTAGCTATTAAATCTAACTTTAAAGATAGGAGACCTGGCAACCTAGGATGTCAGTCGCAACATGTTAAGTTGCCAAGTCCAAGATAGGCTGACTCAGAATAGGTCGTTACTCGATAAGAATGGTGAATGAATGATCCTGAAGAGAACTCCATCAACGATAGATCCGATGAAAGATGCCTAAGGCGTGTCCAGCTTTTTATAGAGGTCGTCTCGGGTAATCGATTGTCAATTTTATAGCTGTCTTCTGCTGAAGGCTGTTCATGCCCGAGAAGGTGGTACTCACTTACCATGAGGGAGGGGACCGCTAGAAGTGTTGGGAAGAGGCTGGCTAGAGGGTTGAGCATTGATGAGCTCATGATGCAGAGCTCAAGGAGCCCCTAGCTGACGTGCTGCATTTGGGCTAAAGTTAAGCCTGAAAACAGGGATAAAACACGTAGCAAGGCTCATCCAAGGCACTGAAGAATGGAAACTAAGGAGAATTTGACTGGCCAAAAACTCGAAGGGGCTTTGAATTGACTTCTTCGTGATATTTAAGTGCGTTCAATATCACAATACAGTATCATATCATAATAAATAGTAATAACTGAACATGCTCAAATGCGCGTAAACTTTAAGTTAAGAAGGGGAGTGCAGTATAAAACGTGGGAGTGAAGATGGCAACCCTCTTTCCAACTGTTACTAGTCACTGGTTCCCTCCCTACGATAGTGAGTATTGGAACAAAGAGCTTGAGTGTATGAAACCCCATGAAAGGGAGGAGCTTATAGTCAGAAAACTTAAGCACCTTCTGAAGTATGCATATGACAACTCTCTCTATTATCACGAGACTTTCAAGAGGATAGGCCTCGATATTGATTCCATTAATTCTCTAGAAGAGTTTTCAAAGAAGGTTCCGCTAACTACTAAGGCCATTCTTAGGGAGGAGCAAACGAAGTATCCGGCCTTTGGCAGATTAATGGTTAGTGGGGGGAAGGTCAGGCACGTTATGGCTAGCTCCGGCACTACTGGAAAGCCCACCTACGTGCCCTTTTCTGACGAGGACCTTCAGATGTCTTCCGAGGCCTTTGCTAGGATAATGTGGAGCTTCGGAGTCAGGCCCGGCATGAGGATAATGATAGCTGCCATGTTTACGCTTTATGCAGGGGCTTGGGGAATTTACCTAGGTTCTCAGAGGTTAAACCTAGAATTAGTGCCAGTAGGAGCAGGCAGTCCTGGGGCTACTAGGAACGCTGTGATTGCAGCCAAAGACATGAAACCCCACATCCTTTACGCAACACCTAGCTACATACTTCACTTCTTAGAAACCTCTAGAAGCTTGGGCGTTGATCCTGCCAAGGATTATGACTTCAAAATAATCTTCGGGTCTGGCGAGCCAGGGCTCTCTCTGCCAAGTGTTAAAAAGAGGATTAAATCAATGGTAGGAGAGCACGTGAAGGTCATCGATACAGGTTCAATGGTTGAGGCTATGCCTTGGATAACGAATGCTGAGTGTAGGTTCGAGAGAGGAATGCACCTGTGGCAGGACATAGTGTACACAGAACTATTGGAGGAAGGTACGGGTGAGCTTGTCGCCTATGGAGAGGAGGGAGTCCTAACTTATACGCCCCTTGAGAGAAGGCTTTACCCGATCATTAGATACGTGTCAGGCGACTTATCCATGTGGACTGACGAACCATGCGAGTGCGGAAGAACGTATCCCAGACTACCTAAAGGAATCTACGGCAGGGTCGACGACATGTTCGAAGTTAAGGGAGTTAAGATCCTCCCCTCATTCATACAGGAGACCTTGGAAGGGCACCCAAGCTATAATGGAGAATTCAGGATAGTTCTCGGAGAGGAGGCCGCTAGAGAGTACCTGAAGCTCGTGGTAGAGGTGACGCCAGAGGCTTGGACAAAGGCTTCAAGAGATAAAGTCGAGTTCGAGAGGCTCTCTAATGACCTGGCGAGGTTTGTAAGAGATAGGGTGGGGGTGACACCCCTCATAGAGATAGTGCCGCCTGGGACTCTAGAGAGAAGCGTGCATAAGGCGAAGAGAATTGTGGATGAGAGATTCATATACAAGGAGCTCCAAAAGCTAAGAGAAGGCTCAGGCTGAGTGTTGCAATGAGACATCCCAAGCCTTCAGCGATATTTCAGATCCTTGAAAATGCCTTAAAAGGAGACAGCGCTTCGATATCAAGGATCATATCTTTTTTTGAGAGGGGAGAAATTGAAACGATGGGTGAGATCCTCAAGAAGATCGATGGCGATATAAGCAGGAGCCATATAGTAAGTTTTGTAGGGCCTCCAGGAGCTGGCAAAAGCACTCTTTTAGCTGGACTTTCTGAGATCTTCTCAAGGAGATTTAAAGTTGCAGTGTTGCTGGTGGATCCATCGAGCCCCTTAAGCGGCGGTGCCTTCCTCGGAAACAGGATCAGGATGGTACAGAGGCTTAAAAATAATTCCAACATCTACGTAAGGAGTTTCTCATCAGGGTCTTCCTTGGGCGGTCTCTCTCTTGGGGTTTACTTTGCTTCGAAGCTCCTCGCTGCCTGTGGTTTCGACTTTATATTGATTGAAGGCGTAGGGGCTGGTCATCTTGATGTTAAACCTTTGCTTTATTCGCATACAAGAGTTATAGTCCTGACCCCCGTCTATGGAGATATTGTGCAGACGTTTAAATCAGGCATCATGGAGCTAGGAGACATATATGTTGTGAATAAGGCCGATGTCTCAGATCCCCAGCCAGTAAAGGCATGTGTAGAGGAACTCCTGAGCTTCAGAAGGTCTGGAAAGGGCTGGCACTTCCCTGTGCTGGTGACGGAGGCGATCAACGGGAAGGGTCTTGAAGACCTCGTCCATGAAATCCATAATCACAGGGCTTACTTAGAATCATCCCATGAGATAGATGAGAGGGGTAAGATAATGAGGATGACGGAGCTTAGGGATGTTATGAGTGCTTACGTAAGCAAGATCTTGGATGATGTAATAGGCGATGAAAATAATGAAGTCCTCTCTTTGTTTATGAGCTATAACTCCACAAGCATTGAGGTTGCCTATAAAATCTTATCTAAGGTCTTCGGAGGGACAAGGCCGCATGTTCCATGAGGTTAAGAATAGGGTAGAAGGGAACTCTAAGATAGCTTCGTACGCTGAGGATTTGGCTAAAGAACTTATAGAGGAAGGCCTAAGCGCAGTCTTGTCTAAAAAGCTGAGGGCTGAGGAATTAAGGAGAATTAACCTTTACAACGAGGAGGCCCTCAAAGAGATCGATAAGAGGTTCTCTTCATGGTTCGGAGAAAGGTTACCAGAAAAGGATAGAGGGTCTTTTAGAAAGGCCTTATACCTCCTGCTCGGAAGCAAGGAAAGGATCCCAAGACCTCTAGTTTGCACGCCTCTGGATTTAAGAGATCTAGATTACGTCAGAGATATAGGCTTTCCAGGCGAGCCCCCATTTACAAGAGGCGTACACCCCAACATGTATAGAGGTAAGAAGTTCACGATGAGGCCCATAGTGGGTTTCGGGAAGCCCGAAGACACCAACAGGAGGATACATTTTCTCCTTAAGCAGGGAGCCACGGGGATCAATATAGTTTTCGATCTACCCACCATTCAAGAGTATGATAGCGATAACCCCTACGCCAGGGGTCAAGTGGGTTTATGTGGCGCGGCTGTAGACACTGTTGAGGACATGAAAGCGCTCCTCAAGGACGTCCCCCTTGATAAGCTCAGCATATCTCTAACCACTCATTACCCTTCCAACACTATGATCCTAGGGTCACTATTCCTCGTAGCGGCTGAGGAGATGGGCTGTAAGTGGGAGGAACTCAGAGGCACGGTGCAGAATGACCCCGTGATGGAGCTGGTTGTAAGGACGTCTCCTGAATCTCTACCGCCTAAGGCGGTGTTTAAGATCCATGTGGACAATATAGAGTTCTTACGGGAGAAAGTGCCAAAGTTTAACTACGTGACGTACAATGGGTACAACCTTCGCGAGGCTGGGACGGACGAGGTCTTGGAGATGGCCGTTGCTTTTTCAACAGCCCTTGAGGCTTCTTTAGAGATGATGAGAAGAGGCCATAGTCCTGATGATTTTCTCGACAGGATGGCCTTCTTCTGGAGCGTAGGAGACGACTTCTTCTTAGAGGTCGCTAGAATGAGAGCAGCTAGGAGGCTCTGGTATAAGTTGACTAAATATGTCCTCGGAGCCTCTAAGGAGAGGTCCTGGTGGTGTAGATTCCACGTCCAGACGTCTGGGATCTCACTTACTCGGGAGGAGCCTCTCAACAATATCGCGAGAGCCACCCTCCATACACTTGCGGCAGTTCTAGGAGGGGCTCAGTCAATCCACGCAAGCGCTTATGACGAAGCTTACTCAGTCCCTACTGAGGCGGCTCACTTAGTAAGCCTCAGGATCCAGCAGATCATACAAGAAGAGACCGGGATAACCGATGTTGTGGATCCGCTTGCTGGATCTTTCTATGTTGAATGGTTAACAAACAAAATCGAGAGAGAGATCCTTAAAGAGATGGACTCCATATGGAGGATGGGAGGGCTCTTGAGGGCCATAGAAGAGGGATGGCTTCATAAAAGGATAGCGGAGTTCGCACACCGCGAGCAGAAGCTGTTGGAGCAAGGGGTCATCAAGATTGTAGGGGTGAACATTTACCGAGCTGATAAGGCTTCCATCCCTCCTATAGATGTCTTCAGATATCCAGAAGACGCCGAGGAGATGCAGAGAAGGAAACTTGAAGCTATAAAGAGTTTGAGGAGTAAGGAGAGGGTTGAGAACGCTCTTGCAAAAATTATGGAAGCAGCTGCCAAAGGCCAAAACCTCTTCCCCTACGTTATCGATGCTGCGAGGGAAAGGGCCACGAAAGGCGAGATCTTTAGTGTATTCAAGAAAATCTTTGGTGTTTGGAAGCTTCGGATAAGCATATAGGGTGATACCCTTGGGGAGAAGGGTAAAGGTCCTCATAGCCAAGCTAGGCCTCGACCCTCATTGGAGGGGGGCCTTAGTTGTCGCCTATATGTTGAGGAACGCTGGTATGGATGTAATATACATAGGTAACGCCATGCCCGATGAGATCGTGAAAACCATCATAGATGAGGACCCTGATGTTGTGGGCATAAGCTCACTCGGAGGAGCTCACATATCCCTCGGAAGGGAGGTTATAGAAGAAGCTAAGAGGAAAGGGGTTTACGAGGGTAGGGTTTTCATAATGGGAGGAGTCATACCCCCGAGGGACGAGAAGAAGTTGATAGAATTGGGGTACGATGCAGTTTTCGGCCCCGGAGCTACGGAGAAGGAAATATTAGCCGTAATAAACCAGAAGCTTAAAGAGAAAGGGATATTATGAAACATGCAAGGTTTATCTCGATACCCAAGGGCCTAAACGTCGAGAAGGGGCCGAAAGCCTACTCATAGGTGGCAGGAGGGACCTTAAGAACATCATAATCAACGGTCTCCACAGTTCAAACTCAGCGCTAGAGGTTTACGGCCACCCTGAGCCTGCTTGGGCTGTGAAATAAACGCGCAAAAAAGCGTAGGAGGAGTAGCGGCAGAGTGATGTCGATGACTTTCCTACGATTTTTAGGAAGCCCATCTCGGCTTTACTTCTGCCATGCGCACAAGTTCTCAGAACCTTTATCGTTGTTTATTGCTTAGGAGGTTGTCGTCGCTTCTCGCCTTGGCCTTTATGTCCTCTGAAAGCTCCACCGCCTGCCCTCGCCAGCCTTCCAGCTTAGCATTCTTGAGTTCGGCGTTTCACGCCCGCTTCACATGGCGTCCACGCGGCTCCCTTCCTTGAGGCGGTATAAGCTCGTGACCTCCACGAGCTCTCCCCTTATGTCTCACCCACCTGCTCCATATTACGGCTGGGTGAGACAAAACCTCGCAGTATGCCTTGAAACGATGGTAGCGCCTCAGCATGGGCTTTACGTAAACCCATACATCGAGTCCAGCGTCCTCCATGGTGAGTTTCAAGTACTTGAAACTGATCAGAGTTACTTAATCTGTTGCGCTATTTTCTGAAAAGCCTCGCTGTCGTCTCGCTTCGCTTTTATTCTCTCCGCTTTTCACACTACCTGAGAGCGCGGAGTGTCAAGTTATGGTCGAGATATTGTATGAGGTGGATATTGGAGGGAAGAAACTTAAGCTGGCCAAAGGAGATATCACCGACTTGGAGGTCGATGCGATAGTAAACGCCGCCAACGAGAGGCTGAAGTTGGGCGGAGGGGTCGCTGGGGCCATATTGAGAAAGGGGGGTCGAGAGATACAGGAGGAATGCGATAGAATAGGCTACTGCCCTGTAGGAGAAGCTGTCGTGACCGGGGCTGGCAAGCTGAAGGCAAAGTACGTCATACATGCCGTCGGTCCTAGGTACGGCGAGGGCGACGAGGACAAAAAGCTC
>Ga0326760_1001162_pt1 | contig 11991 bp, 15 predicted proteins | sample GCREP_S_FD_207668 | JGI IMG/M metagenome (GOLD analysis project Ga0326760, IMG submission 207668) | Hot spring sediment microbial communities from Geyser Creek Basin, Yellowstone National Park, WY, United States - GCR.EP_S | ecosystem: Environmental > Aquatic > Thermal springs > Near-boiling...
AGATTCCGTCATTATTTGTCATTGGAAGCAAAGACGTGGGGAGAGAGGGGGATCCTCCCCTAATGAGGCTTGAGGAGGGATCCCCCAGATCCAGAGGACATAACTTTATGGGTTTGCCCCAAGGATTCTACTGTAGAGCGAATAAAGAAAAAGCTAAGCAAAAGATAATTGTTTTCAGTATTCTTTTTAGCTTCTGAGATACTATTTATTATATATGGGTGGTGGTCTATAGTCTTAGTCATTATTTACTGGTTGGATATTAAACGCAACGAGTATATAACAGGCCTAAAAATGGATATTGACGTTCTCGGTTATCTACCGGATGATCCTGTGAAGGGCATGGAGGTGTTAACTAAGGCGTTTAGAAGGTTGCGGTTTAACTACTTAGATCCTCAGTACCTGTGGTTTCCTCTAAGCGAGATCGGTTACTTTTTCCGCGAGCTCTCGCGGGACAAAATATATCTGACTACCATACCTGAAGACACTTATAGTTATGAGAGTTGCATGGAGTCTTGGTCTAGCGACCGGTACCGGTGCAAGCCTGTCTACATATTTGTCGATGTGAGATCGCCTTTTAGGTATGTGATACTTGTTGAAGATAATCCTTTGGAGCCAAAAAGCTATCCCCAAAGCAAGAGTTTCCAAGTCACCGGACTCCGTGTTGTTGGTTCTGAATACTATGAATTGCTGGTGACGTTTCGCAGTGCAGACTGGATATCATGGAACTGTGAAGCGGACTTCTGCACAGAGGAATACGTAGAGACTGTTGAGAAGCTGGCGTCTGATGAAGAGATACACTTCATGGTGTACCCGAGAGCTGATAAGAGAACCAAAAGGTTGTTCAATGCCATCATGTACGCCGTTGCAAACTCAGAGTCTAAACAAGCCAAGTCGTCTCCCGAAACAAAATCATAAGAAGGAGAACTGCTTTACTAATTGTTTTTTCTCCACACGGGGCGTTGTTTCATAGGGAATAGTGTATTCTTCTGTGTAGCTCTTTCGGAATGACTGCAAGCTTCGTGTGCTTTCTATGAAACTCTACCCACTCCTTCTTTAGCTCTGGATCTGCGAGATCCCTACCGATGCCGATATCGACGGTTTTGACATCCTCTAGTCTAAGCCCCTTGAGCTTTAGAAACTCGTTGACCAGCTCGTTGAACGTCTTGCCTTGGTGGTGAACCTCGACCTCGCATCTATCGTAGAGCTTACCGTCATCGGCTAGAACCTTTCCATTGAACATCCTGCTCTTAATGAGCTCTCTAATCTGTTCCTCTACAGCAAGCCTAAACGCTTGCAACGTCTCGCCTCTCCTGATATCCACAGCTCCCGAGCTCATTGCTCTACAAGCCTTCACGTAGCTCCAGTCAACCTTCGAGCCATCTGATAGTATAGCGTATAGAGTGAACCCCTTCCCCATGGGATTAGGCTCGATCGTGAAGCACCTAACGCTCAGCCCCCTAGTCTTTTCAACAAACCTTGGGTTAAACCTGAACACATGCAGTAGTATTCTATAGTCCCTGTTATCGCAGATCAGTTCGCCATATCTATGTCTTGAAACAACGCTTCTAATAAGCTCTATACACACAGACACAGACATGCTCATAGAATCACCGCCCCCCGCGAAACGGGATCCTCCCCTGCTTTCTCAAAGCGCTGATCCTCTGCTTGAGCCTCGTGTAGCTTATGTTTTTCCCGTCGCCCAGCATTATCTTCCATGCATCCCTTATGCTTATGCCCCTCTCAATCACATATGTCTTGTAGTACTTGATTATCTCCTCGTCGCTTATCTTCCTGGGCCTCCCTTTTGTTTTGCCCTGCCTCCACGCCTCCTCTTGCCTCTCCCTTATCCTCCTCCTCTCGTATTCAGCTACCCAAGCCAGAATGGAGAGGATCAGCTTCCTTATGTTGGGGTCAAGGGTCTGGAGGAACTCTTCCTTAACGGTTATCACCCTTATCCCCCTCCTCTCCAAATCCAGGACAACGTTCATGGTGTCCAGCATGCTTCTCCCAAGCCTATCGATGCTCCAGGCCACCACGCACTCCGCTCCGTTGTTGCTGAGCTCCCCGAGAAGAGCGTTGGCCCCAGGCCTCTCGTTGAAGGGCTTAGCCCCAGACTCCCCCTTATCCACGTACCACTTCACTATCTCAATGCCCCTCTTAGGGGCGAAGTCCTCGATGGCTCCCCTCTGAATGTCCTCGTCCTGCTCCTTCGTGGAGACCCTCACGTAAGCAACGCAACGCATAGGGGGATCCCTCCAAGCAGTATCTCCATCACACACAGTAATAAAAATGCCTGACCACTAACAATCCCGTATTGGTATTGAAAATAACATTAACAATACCGAAAGGGGGTCTGGGACTAAAAGTCCACTTACAAGCCCAGCAAAACTAGACAACATTGATGGAGCGGTAGTCAAGGAAGTCGAGGAGCTGTTGCGCAACAATGAGTAACTCGATCCTTGTCTCCTGCAATCCATAACCTAAACCTTTTTAGAAAATTTGTTTTTACTAACCTGTATTCTCACGTGACATATAATTAAATAAGGAAAAAGAAAAAGAGAAAAGGAAGTTTTTGTTTACGACCTGTGTTTAAAAACAAACAAAAAAGTGTAAGTAAGTAGGTGCTTGAGCTTTAATTATGGGAGTCCTACCCAAAACACTAATCTATTGCTATAAATATCAATGTAGGTACATGTCCCGAGTGATGGGTTAGCTAGTTTTTTCAGTTTGTTTAACCTCTTTATATCCCTCTTTTTGTCACCACTGAAGGTCAGCATGTAAAACTTATGTCCGGAGTCTGTGCTAATGTATATTTTTGCTTTTATACCACCTAAGTGTATTTTGTTGAGCTTAATCATTGCTTTTAGCATATCTATCGCAAAGCCCCACTTATCAACTGAATATGAGTCTGAGCAGAACTCAAAGGCGAAAGGCGTTTCCTCACATCGCAAGAAGTAGTCGTACATAGTACAGGCTCCCATTTCAGGGTATTCCTGTAGCAACTTCTGGCAACACATGTTTACAAAAAACTCGTTCACACTAGATCGTAGACCTGCGTTGTAAAATACTTCAGCAATTTTAGCCATTGTGTATATGAAGAGACCAGTTTTCTTTGTGGAGGATTGATCCTCCTGGCTCTTGGTTGGCCTTGGTTTTTGAGCTTGAGACAAGCTTTACACCATTCTAGATTTAGAATCATCTTAATATTTATTCTTGACTGTATGTTGAAAAAAGGAGTTTAGATTACTCCCGCTTGCTTCATGAGGAAGAGGAGGATACCAATTGCTATCGCTATCCCGAGGGCTATTAGGACTATGCTGCGTGACCTTGCTTCTACGTACCTGGTGGTTGCCTCGAAGACGCTTGTTCCCTCTCTCTCAACGCTCTTTATGGCTGTCTGTATGACAGCTGTTAAAGCGTCTACTCCGAAGGCTATTGTCCGCATCAGGTTGTCTATGATGCTCGTTGGCTTAACGCTTATGTAGAGGCTCTGGTTGGGAGCAATAGTCACTGAGCCGGTTAGTTGTGCTTTCCCGCTCACAATCTCATTGATGAGCCTCTCCATGACTGCTTGGGGGTTCTCTGCCTCTTCCCCAGAATCCACCGGCTTCAAAGATAGGCTCACGCTCTGGCTCTGGGCGGGGATCCACTTCACCCCGTACCTGCCGTGAAGAATAGCGATGAACGTTGGCTTACCAAGAAACATGTATTGCTCCCCTCCATCTACTGGGACGATGAACTTGTTTCCCCACACATAGAACTCTCCCACCTTTTTGAGGGGGTAAATCCTCATCTCCTTTGTATCAACATCAATGGTGATGGAGAGAGCATCGATCTGGGGATCCCTCACCCACGTGGCAAGGTTGCTTAGTTGTGGGTGGCGGGTGAAGCCCCTCGCTTTTCCAACAACAACGGCAACAGCTATCAACGCTAGGATCGACCCAATAATGATAGCTATCATCCCGAGGCTCAGACCACCACTAAAAAGAGAGCCTATGCCACCGGGCAACAGAGAGGCGTTCTGCGGGGGAGCCGTGGTCGTGTTAGTAGCATTCATATTTATTAATACAGGTGGCAACTCGGGGTTAGGCAAACTCTACACCTTTACATCTAAACTATACGCTCACAAACCCATATATAACTTACATGAACATGCATATTATTTGTAATTATGCTCCCCGGATCTATTCCGTAACATATTATGTACAATAGGGCTACGCCCCCGGTGGATTGGACAGCAGTCGATCCAAAGGGATAGGAAGATCCCTCATCCAAAGAGAAGCCACAGCTGAACGTTGAAAACCCTGCCCTAAAGGGCGAGGTAGCTCATCTAACAATACGGTGTATCCTGTTGAGTTCGGGCTCAATGTCTGTGCCTCTGCAAGTAGGGTCTTTGTTGCATAGTTCGTTCACTTTCACCCATATTTCCTTGTTTATGGAGTCAAGCGTCTCTTTGCTGGGCATACAGGAGCCTATGATTTTTATATCCGCTAGTATGTATCTCCTAGCGTTGCCCTCTTCCCTCTGCTCGAATACCCTCCCAAACACCTTGTAGAGAATGCTTCGAGCAACAATGATGTATAGGAGCCTCTTGCCTATGTACTTGTGCATCCAGTAGGGCTCCTGCACAACATGCCTTATCCTTAGTTTGCTATACAATGTGTATGTGCGCCTGGGCTTCAATATATAAATACCATATGGTTGCTCAGAGATGCCCGGTGCCCGCTCTTCGTCTTTCCAATCTCTTTTGCTCTCGAGCTTACGATAAGTATCCAGGAGCATGGCAAAAACCCTTACCCACGGGGCGCGGTGCTTCTCCTTGAGCTCAAGCAACTCCTTGTAAACCTCTCTCCCCCGCGGGGAGTCCCTGAAGGAGATTACGTATATCTTTTCGCTCCCATTACTCCCCATCTCACGCTGGTTCCTCAAAGGATCCCTCCTCTGCTACTTTATCCATCTTCATGGCTTCAACCTCATGCCTCGAAACAGCCACCTTGATTTCCTGATCCATGTTGTACATGCGGTCGGGCATCTTTAAGAGGGGGTAAATGAAGATGCTCGCTATAATATTGGTTTTAACCACGTTTTCATCCACGCTCAGGCTGAGAACCTCCTTGTCCATCTCGAAGACGCTTCCATCAAATTTTATGTAATCAATCTTGTATCCTCTTATCCTGAGGGTAGAGAAGGATCGGATGAAGCTTGCGACCTCGTTAGGGCCGTTGGGGATGAACAACGTTATACTGCTCAGCGCCCTTATGTTCGCTAGAATCTTGTTGAACCTGATGAGCCTCTTCATAAGACTTCCTCCAAACTGAACCCAGTACTTCGGAAAAGCCGAGGAAGCGTTATCAATTATGAGGAAAGGCACCTTCACTCCGCTGTCAACGATGGCATCCAGCACATCCAGGGTTAAATCGGGATCCAGAATTATAAGCTTCGAGGCGTACTCCTCCGCTTTCTCCTCAGAGAAGCCGAGGGTCATGAGAGCGGTCTTCAAGCTGTAGAAAACAGTAGTTGTCTTCCCCCTTCCGATGTGTGCTCCGAACACACCTATCTCCCCGGCACCCGTGGATCCGTAAGCGATGTTCCTCATGACCTCGAGGAACCACTTGACGAGTTGGTTGAAGACGAACTCCCTCATTTTGGATATTGAGCCTATATCGACCCTCCTGGAATCGTGGATCAGCACTCCTAGGTGAGACAGCAGTAGCCCTGATTCATAGTAATCAGAGCACTCCTTGACATAGCTGAAGCTGGGATTGTTGTTCATCTTTCTAGAAACCGTCATCTCATAGAAAAAGGTTCTCAGACAGTTCCTCGCATCCTCAACGCTCTTCAAGTTTGTTGCTTGAACGATCCTCTTTTCATTAAACAAGCCGTTACTGACAACCTCTGCCTCGGAGACAAGATCATCAATAAACCTAGGATGCATGTACATCAGTGCGCAAGCACCAATATACGCTCTCCTGACCACCTTTTCCTTCAGAGCGGTGTCCTTCGACTGGTTCGCAATAATCTTCACTTGGTTTATCTGCCTGAGGATGGTAGCGTTCCCCTTATTTATGAACTCGATCCACTTCGTTATAGTCTCGACGGGCGTTTGCTTAATCCTCTCCATTACAATGTTGTTTACACGGAGAAACTCGTTCACATCCAATTGCTCAATCCCCAATATTAGGAATATATACTGGAGGGGCTAAATAGGATAAAGGAGGAGGAAAAATGAGTAGCGAGTTAGGTCTCATAAGCAAGTTCAAGGACCTTGCTCTTCAGAGGCAACAACCACAGGGGTTCGGAGGAATGAACATTCAGAGCTACAGCACAATGGCCGTGCAACCAGCATTAGCATCTACTCAGCAGGGAGAAGATGTTCTCAGGAGCCTCGCCTCCAAGATAGGGCTGAGCGAAGCGGACATCGATGTGTGCTACGCCTCGAGGGATCACTACGATTGGTGCTTGACTCTTGTGAGTGACATCGCTACTCCCCCGGGATCCCCCTTCCCAAGTGACCTGACGAATCTGTTCCTAAAGCTCGTAATGAGAGGATCCCTCTCTAAGGATAGGATTAAGAGCCTCGGTCTCGACAAGCTCCTTGTGAACATAGTTGCGGGGAACATCAAGCAGATCTTCTTTAAACTGTCATCCAAACCGGACAGACAGGAGCTGGTCGAGGAGCTGGACAAGACGAGGAGCCTGATCAGCAAGTTCAGCAACATCTACCCAGCAATAACCGAGAAGGCAGAGGAAATAATAAAAACAACAAAACAGCAGACAGGCGTCCCAGTTGATGAGAAGACAATAGTGGATGCGGTGAGAGGGAAAATAGAGGTCTCAGCAGCTGCTGAGAAGATAATCCAGTCGTTCAAGCAGGCACAAGCAACCCTGCAACAAGAGAGCGGTGCTGAGCAGAAGAAAGGCGTTCCCAGCTCCGAGCAATCCGTCATGACAATCAAGAACAACGCTCAGGCGCCCAGATCGGAGGCCTGAGAGCATGCCTTTCCAAAACCCAACTATGTATAAAACCGTTTTCCTCACGAGCTACAACTCAACTATATACGGGGTTATCTCAAGATATTGGAGGGTGGGGAGGGACGGCTCGCTGTACCTCGACAACATTGAGACCGTTGTTCTTCCAAGCGCTCCAATGGAACAGGAAGGGCTCCCCGAGGAGAGCTTCGTTAAAAGGAAGGTTCAGCCCCCAAAAAATGAATCCCTACTAGTCAAGAAGGTGGTCCTCCCCACATGAGCCTGCTGTACAGAGCCGGCGCTTTCCTCTTCTACTTCGGCATTGTTTCGGCAATCCTAACCATGTTCTTCATAGGCGTTTTCTCCGCTTACGCCTACGCACAGGGTCTGCAGATACCTGATGTTATTTACAACATGGCTAAGATATTCGTTATATCCTCTGTTATCGGGGGCCTCGGCGGCCTCCTAACGGGGAGAGTGATAGGTGCCTTCCTCCCAGGCATAAGCCAGGTAATAGGCATCTCCTTTATTTTAACGTACTTCCTCCCAATATACACGAGCGTCTGCGGAGTGATAAACACGCTGATATACTACTTGCCAGTCGATAACGCAGTCAAGATAGCACTGGCAAGCACGGTTTACACGTTCAGCGCCTTCGCCCTCATGTTCTATATTGGAGTGAAGGTAGGCGCCTTGCCTGTCATGTAACTTTTTTTCTCTCACAATAAAAAATAAAAAAAGTATTTATTCATCAAAATGACTAACCGTTGCTCTTATAGGGTATTAGAGGCTAGGATTCATTTATCTTGTTAATAATGCATTTTTTAATACATTGCTCATCGTTCTCGCATTCCTCTTCACAAATCGTTCTATAGTTTCGCCTATATTCTTCCCAGGTCATGTTGACGAGCCTCACTATTTGGTTCCTGACGTAAAGATCATACTTTTTGTAGACCTCCACGGGCATTCCGTCAAGAAGCTCAACTAATGGCATTCCGTCAAGAAGTCCAAATCCTACTGTGGTTATGATTTTTATTTGATCAGCAAGCTCCCTGACAAGCTCGTAGAAAGATTTATCCATATATAAAAGATAGCAAACTAAAGGATAAGCGCTAGAAATAAAGCAATCAAGGTAAACTTTATTAAGAATGCCCTTCGATAGTAAGTAACCAAGCCACTCCCAATCAATCTGTTTAGCACCGTGTTTGCGTCTTTTTCGTAAGTCTTGGGTGTTCATGTTCTGGATGCCTCGGTATCAAAATACTAATTGCCTAATATATAAACCTGCCCGTTATGTAGTCTTTTTTCTTCTACGAATATATTTTAGGTTATGTGTATTATGAATACTTGATGAGCTATGCCTCTGTTTGGGAGCAAAAAAGAGCTGAGAAAAAAGATCAAAATAAAAATCGACTCATTGAAGCCAGTTGAGGCGCCAGTCAGCTACAGGCTCTACAACTTGTTTCTCTCCACGTTTGGCGCTAACGGTGTCCCGGTCTCCTTTTTCCTCTCGCTCCCGCCCAGCGCTAGGATAGACGTAAACCATGTTGTTGGGAAGATGACGTACTCCTCATTCATAACGAGGGGGAAGAAGCCTCTCTCGGATGGCTTCGATTTAAGAGCGTTCATATACCCTATCCTGAACGAGAGCTTATTCAAGATGGGGACGCAGATACTCACCGTAGCACTGGGGTGGGATGATCCCGCTGTAATGATACAGCAGTTGCCCACACAGATGCTCCACACGAGGCTCGACGCATTGTTCGAGAAAGCCAAGATAAAATACAAGCCTGGCCCAATGGAGAGCTACCTCCCATCAAACAAGATCATCGAGGGCTTCATCAAAGAAGCCGTGCAGACGGATAGGGAGTACCCCGTCGCAACTTTCTTCACGGACAACGAGAACGGCAAAAGCATATCGGATGCCAAGTACGAAGTTCTCGCCGTTATTTGCGATAACTACTTATCAACCCTCATCTACGCTGTTAATTTGAGGATGCTCAACGTCTTCTCCCGAAAAACCATTGAATTGCCCGAGAGAGAAGAGGGAGAGCTGAAGCTCACTCCCCAAAGCGTGAAGCAAGAGGGAAGCAAAGCATGAGCGAAAGCATCCCGAAGACAATCATGCTCACCATTATAAATAGCTTGAAGGAAAACCCCTACAGCTACTCAATGCAGATATCGAACTACCTCCCCCTGCTCTACGACTACCTAGAAGCCTTCATCGCTAAGGACAAAATAGTCTTCGCTTACTTCAAGAAGAGCCTGATGGAGAGCTGGACGAGCATTATGAGGGACATACCGCAACCGGACTTGGAGGGAGTTTATGACCTCGAGACTCTTGTAACAAAGCTCATGGAGCACACAATGAAGTATGAGAAGCAAGTGATGAAGCTGGCGAGGCTGGAGGGGATCACCTCTACACTGGAGAGGAAGAACGCTCTGAGGGAGTTGCTGAACAAGGTAATCTACCAAGCAGTGCTCGATACGCTAATGATCCTCGTGCCCCTGTGAGGGGGGATCCTTGATGAGCAACAACAACTACGTGGGTTGCAGGAGCGTAAAGATAGCGTGCAAAAGCGGGGGGTTCCCCACACTTTTGCCCTTCACAATGAAGGTCTCGCTCGGCACCTGGATATCCGGGGACTGCGTGGTTAAGAACTGTAGCCCGAGCCCATGCTTCCTCCTCCCAACCACCGAGGTCTCAGTAGTTGATTACGTGGACGTCGAGCTGGAGGCCCTTGAACACAACTACATGCTCAGGGTGAAGTACTACAGCGAGAGGGGAGTGAGCAAAACAGAGTTCTACGTTTACCCGAAGAAGGTGTGGGAGAAGGTCGAGCAAGCCGTCTCCCCGCTACTGGAGGACAAGCCCCCGAAGAACCCGGGAGTAATATTCATAGGAGCGCCGGGGACTGGGAAGTCCTCTCTCCTGAGGATCCTCCCTGACTACCTGGGGCTAAGCGTCGTTGAGATCGGGACGGAGCACGTCCTGAGCAAGTGGGTGGGAGAGAGCGAGAGGACGATAGCGAGCCTCTTTGACCAAGCGGAGACGATTCAGCCATCCGCTGTTTTGATTGATGAAGCGGAGTGGATCCTCTCCCCCGCAAAGGAGGGGGGTCTCGGAGAAGTGAGCCAGAACATCTACGGGATCTTTAAGAGGAAGATGAGTGATTACTACAAGCACGGTGAGAGGATCCTCCTCACCTTCTCAGCTAACCTAGCTGAATCAGCGATTGACTCAGCTTTGAAGAGGGAGGGGAGGTGTGGCAAGCCAATAGTCATCCCGTTGCCAGATAAGGAGGCCGTGTACTCGTATTTAACAACGGCTGCGGGGATCGATGAGAAGAAAGCGGAGGAGATGGCTATAAACGCAGTGAACGCTGGTCTGAGCATGGCGGACGTCGTCCAGATGGCTAACACGTATAAGGAGACGGGGAAATACACAGTCGAGCCGATGAGATACAGGGGGTACAGGAGGCACCAGGTCAGTGCTCAGCTCCTGATGGACAAGGAGGTAAACGAGTTCCTGAGAGCAGTGGAGATAGCGTTCAGGTTTACGCATATAGCTGATTACAGGCACGCTAGGATATGGGTGAGGGATCTCCCCGCTCCAATCGCTTTACCCATAGTCTCCGCAATGATTGGTTTAGTGGCGAACAAGCCCGTTGTGCTCATAGACCACGAGAAGTATCTGGATGAAGCTATAGATATGATAAACCTGCTTCAAGCAGTAGCTGTTATAAGCCACGAGTACATGCACCCGGAGCTCTTAAAAACGCTTTACAAGAACGCTGAGTTTCCCATAATCCTCATTGGAAACAGGATCGCCCCGGAGGTTGAGGTGCACAAGATTGGTCTGAAGGACTTAGTCATTGACCAGAAGTACAGGGGCGCAACCATAAAGATCGTTACAAGCGTCTACGGATTGAGCCTTGATCAGAGCGTAGTTAAGAACTTGAGAATGGAGACGAGTGAAAGGTTTATCGACACGCTAACGGATCTCGTGCTCAGCGGGAGAGTAGTTGTCCAGGCCAAACTAGGTTAATTAGGGAAGCCGTAGATATAAGTGAGTGTGGGGAGAAAACCGTGGTTCTAAACAAGGGGAAAGCCAAGGCACAAGCAGTCGCTCAGCAACCGCAACCAGTTGTCCCGGCAACGCCGATCGGTGAGGACGTGAAGATCTCCACCATGGCCAGGTTCGCACCGGAGAACTACATGGCCTACATAAACGAGTTGCGCTCATCAAAGCTGCTGTCAGTTATGGATGAGAGAGAGCTGGATGAGTGGACGCAGAGGCTCATCAGCTTTATCGACAAATCCATTGTCCTCTCGAAGATGAAGCCCTTCGAGATCCACCCGATAAGCAACCCGGAGGTCTATCTGAGAAGCTACATGCACGAGGTCTTAATGGACACGAACAACCTGCAGATAAACGTTAAGAAAAAGCTGGATGAGTGCGCCTTCATAATAAAGAACGCCCGTGACCTGATGGATCAGGAGGACAAGAGGAGGTTGCTGGAGGACTGCAAGAGCTTCATGAGACACGTTATCCAATTATCGCTCGTGGGCAACGAGTTCATCATTGAGTTCGTGAACAGGAAGAGCCAGTTCAGCTTGACGCTTGGATTAATGCCCAACTCAGCTAAGGGAGTAGTCGGCATATGGACTGATTAGCGTGAGGATCCTCTCCGTTGCGTGGGAGTGCCCCGTCGGATGGTACGGTGGCTTAGGCGTTTACGTGTCGAAATTGTTGCCTGAGATGGCGAAGAGCCACGAAGTAGATCACTACTGCCTCCACGGGGACATTCCTCCGGGGGAAGCTGTGGATTACTTTGGAGCGAGGGTCGTGAAGCCTGAGGACGTGCTCATCGATAAGAACCACAGCGTCTTTTACAGAGCTGCCATCGCTCTCGCCTCTCATCTCCACAAGCACTTGGGGAGATACGACGCTGTTGTTGGACATGATCCTCACAGCAGCCTGGCTATCATCTACGCCAACCAGATAAGCGTGAGAACGGT
>Ga0326760_1001164_pt1 | contig 11986 bp, 13 predicted proteins | sample GCREP_S_FD_207668 | JGI IMG/M metagenome (GOLD analysis project Ga0326760, IMG submission 207668) | Hot spring sediment microbial communities from Geyser Creek Basin, Yellowstone National Park, WY, United States - GCR.EP_S | ecosystem: Environmental > Aquatic > Thermal springs > Near-boiling...
GTGGAGTAAAACAACCTTATGTGGAATGTGGCGGAATCGCCGGGGTTAAGGGTGTAGGGACCGGAGCTTAACATAACCGACCAATCCGATATTGTGTCGGGGGAGAAGGTTAAATCTCCTCTAAGGAATGAGAACTTTACGCTGTCTGAAATTGGGAACCATAGGGAATTTCGGATAAAGGAGATGTTCACAATTGGGCTTAAAGCTTGGATCCCTATATAACCCGTAAAGCTTCCATCCACCGCACCCATAAGGGCGCACCTTAAAGACGAAAAGAGAAAGCCCGTATCCCTACTTGGCCTACCTACATCAAGATCCGCAAAGAATCCCAAATAACCCGATATTGTGAAAGGTGTGGTATTTTTAACGGTGAAAGAGAAGTTTAAGAAAGAATCACCACCGTAGCCGTACCCGAGGAGGGTATAAGATAATCCGAAGGTATCAGCTTGGGTTATGTAATATCCTTGAGGGACAAAGGACAAAATTTTAAATGTATCGGTGGGATAAAAGTCCCTATCGTTTCCCAAAGTTCCGACCCAAGCGTCCGATACCCTGTTATGATCCATACCGAAGGCAAAGCTCGCAAGGTAAAGGTTTGAAATGCCGTTGTAAAGGAGATTAAAGAGCTTACCCGTTCTTGTGAAGGAAATCTTTAAAGCGGTGGTATCTATTGAGACGAAATCCTTTGGTGCCCTACCGAAGGGGACCAAAATTTGGTTGATGGTGCTGTCGGAAAAGTGTGCCTTAAGTGTAAATGGTATATATTCCCCATCCGTTATACCACTTCCGTAAATTTCAAAGGTCAATGAGAAGGTGTCGTTTGGTGGGACAAGGAAGGTGAAGGGAGGGGTATTAATTGAAACCCTGCTATCGTTGGTGCTTAGCGAAAAGAGGGCGGTTGAAGAGTTTGATATGTAATTTTTTAGGGTTATTATCAAGCTGTCCAAGCTGTCAAAGGTTCCGTCCTTTATCCTCCAGCTTAAAACTACGGGTAATATCGTTGATGGGGGAGGTGTATTCCTTACCGCCTTCCATGCGTTCACCCTTCCGAATCCGTAAAGGTTGTTGGGATATGGGGAACCCCAGGGGAATGTATCCGTGGATGAGGTTAAGATCCTATAAACATCTTGAAAGGTGAGGGATGGGTTTTTTTGGAGCATAAGGGCAACTATACCGGCTGTTATGGGGGAGGATAGGGAGGTTCCGCTTGCGGTTCTAAATCCCCCACCTATGTCCGTGGTTAAAACGCTAACCCCAGGTGCAACCACATCGGGTTTTAAGAGGTTCCAAGTGGGGAAGGGCCAATAAGTTGGATCGTTCCAAGGGTTTTTGTTGGGGGCAGGTCCCCTTGAGGAGAAGCCCGCGAGGGTATCCCCCCTATTCGTTGCACCGACGCCTATCACCAAGGGGTAATTCCCGGGGGAGAAGTTTCCATACCACGTGTTTCCCAGGGCGAATACCGGTATTATCCCGGCCATCCTGAGGAGCATTATATCATTCCAGTACTCTAAGGAACCGCTCGTATCCCCCGTCTTCCAAGATCCGTTATAAACCCTTATGTTATAACCGGAATCTATCTTCCACTCGAGGATCTTTGAAAAGCCCAAATGGGTGGAAACCTCGTTGGATGTAATATAAGTCCCAAAGATCCTAACTACCGCTATCTTTGCGCCCGGTGCTACGCCAGTACTGTCTCCCACTAAAACGCCGGCAACTATTGTGCCGTGTGGTAAAATTGGGGAATCTGTAGGCCTTTCGCTACCCTCCACCGCATCGTACCAAAGCCCAGACCATTTGTTTATTAAGTAAGGGTGTGATGTATCTATCCCTGAATCCATTATTACCACCAGGACACCTGAACCATTATAACCGTTCGCCCAACAGGAATCCGCCATTATCTTATCCAATGCCCAAGAACCCGTTGATAATGTAGAAAATTCTGGGGATATGAGCTCAACGTACCCAGCCTTTCTATACCTCAGTGCGCCCGTAAGGTTCTTTAAAGTTTCAAGGTTTTCTGCTCTCGTATAAACCGCCACCGCGTTTGCTGAGGGTAAAGGTATTACGCTATCCGAAAGCCCCGAAATCCTTATAATTTGAGCCTTTTGGTTTGTCTGAAATTTTAGCATTTGATAAAGCATAAACGCATCCTTCATCCCGTAATTCAAAATATTCCCAAAGGATAGAATATACCAACCCATAAGGTTAATTTTAAGGCGGTTTTACCTTAAAATATTTGCTTGAGGGAAGTTAAGGAGGTTCTGGATAAGATAATTACGGGTAAAAAAACGGGGGTTTTGAGGGTAAGCAGGAAGAATTTTCAGGATCCTTTGTTGCATGTCACCTTCTTGAAGGGTGTTCCACTTTACGCCTACTCCTTCCTCGTTAAGGATAGATGGTATGAAGGGCTATTGAGTAGGGAGGAAGTTGAGAATAACCTTTTCGGGAACATATTTGAGTACGCTTTCAAAAATTATGGGGAAAAATACTTACAGCATATAACGGAGTATTCAAAAAATGTTATACAGAAGGCTTTGAAGGGTGCAGCGGAGAATGGGTGGCAGTTAGAGGTGGAGTTTATAGAGGAGGATGAGGATACGGTTAGGGAAATGGTGGGGATAATTAGGGCAAAATCGGATATTGAGGCATTCGCAAAAACCTTAACTTCCCTGGGAGCAAAGCAGGTTTATTTACCAAAAATGGGTAAAAAATTGGGATATGGGGATGCGGAACTCGATGAGATCTACGAATTTTTAACAAAAACCTTTGGGGAATGCGATGCTATAGTTTCCACACCCTTCGCAAACATCTTCCTGATCCACAAGTTCGGGGATCCCATAATATTCTCAACCGATAACCTGCTTGTTGAAGAACTTGAGAAGAATTTGAAGAATCTGATCCTTGGGGCGGATAAGGTTTCATGCGAAAGGGAGATAGAGGTGAGGATAGATTTCCCAATATTCAAGGGCATAGGGAAGCCATTTTTGTTAGCAATAAGGAAGGATGAGGAATTTTTGACGTTGTACATAAAAAAGGATTCCTTTCTTGTTGATAAAAAGCCCATAGAAAGGGTACTCTCAAGCATATTTGAGATAAACGAGAAGTTAAGCATAGCGGTTTTTGAATCCCTCTCGGAGCTCTCGGAATCGGAAACAACCATAACCTCGCAGGATATAATAGATATGAAGGTTAGGATTTTGCTTATGAAGTTCCCGAACCCGGAGGATTTTAGGGAAGCTTTCAAGAAAGAGAAGTTTTAACAAACCTCAAAACCTCATCCGTAAAGGAAGGTTTCTCATAGTTTATTTTTGTGTCCAAAAGCACCGAGACCTTGGGCCTTATACCTATATTGGGTTTAAAGGTTCGTATTGGAGAGGATGAGTTTAATATGTCCCTAACCATAATGGTTCCCTCAAGGGGGGTTAGTGGGGTTTTGCCCGTGATGTGGTATATACCCTTCGGTAAATCCAAAATCTTTATTATCATCTCCGCCAAGAAAAGGGCGGATGTTGGGCAAACGATCTGCTCATCGTGGGTGTAAATTTCCTCGTTCCTTAAAAGTTTTAGGGGCATTTTGCTGAAAAAGTTCTTCCCGTTTTCACCGAAAACCCAAGATGTCCTTATTACGTATGAATTTGCGCATCTTTCCAAAACCTCTTCCTCCGAAATAGCCTTGGTTTTCCCGTACCAACTTATTGGGTTAGGTTTTTCATCCTCAGTATAAAAACCTACCTTTCCATCAAAAACGTAATCCGTTGATATGTGGATCAAGACAATTCCGTTCTTTTCGCAGAAATTTGCCAAAATTTTCGGAAATTCCACATTTATCCTGTATGCCCTTTCCCTTTCAACTTCCGCCTTTGATACGTCGGTATAAGCCAAGGCGTTTATTACAACATCCACCCCATCAAGGAAACTTTCAAGGAAGGATTCAATACCTTTATGGTTTTCAACATCCCAATCCTTCCTAGTGTGAAATTTTGCATCCTTTAAAACCTTCCTCAAGGCGGTTCCAAGAGTGCCGGTTGATCCAAAAACCGCAAATCTCATAACTTTGAAATAGCTTCCGGTATCTTGTCCGCAATCTCGGTAATCCTGAAGTGCCTGTTTTGTACAAGCTCCCCCGCAAGCCCGTGAATATAAACCCCCATAATCGAAGATTTAAATGGCTCAATTCCCCAAGATAGAAAGGCGCCTATTAGTCCAGTTAAAATGTCCCCACTTCCACCCTTAGCGAGGTTCAAATTCCCAGTAGGGTTTATATAAACCTTACCCCTATATCCTATTACGGTGGGCTTACCTTTTAAGACAAGTATAGCCTTGTGTTTCTGCGAAAATTCCTTTGCAAGCTCTATCCTCTTTCTATCAACATCATATGGTGTTCCACCAAATAGCCTTGAGAATTCACCGGGATGGGGCGTTATTATTAAATTTTCCCTTTCAAGCAGTTGGGGATATAATTTTAGGAGCTTTAATCCGTCCGCATCCAAAACCGCGGGGACATCGGGAAAATCATTTAAGATTTTATAACTAAGCGAAAAGAGGCTTTCATCGTCGTCAAAACCCGGTCCTATCGCCAAGGCGGAGGGCTTAAAGTTAATTTCTTTTATCGGTATGACCTCGGGATAAGGGATGGGTATATCGTAATGGTTAAGGGCGTAAATTAACCCGGCGCCACCCCTTATTGCACCTAAGAGGGTCAAATTCAGGGCGCCTGGGTACTTCCTTGATCCGGCAATAACAACCAATCTACCAAAATCCCCTTTGTTCTCGTTCCCCACAAAGCTCGGTAAGAAACCCTTAACATCTTCCCCCTCTATCAGAAAGTTCCCCAAATTTTCTGGTATAGGCACCCCCAGATCCACCACTTCAAGCTCCCCCGCGATACTCCTTCCCGGAAAGAGGATAACCGCCTCCTTTAATGCCCCCATACAAACCGTAAGATCCGCCTTTACAAAAAGATCTCCAAAGCTCCCATCGGAAATTAAACCGGAAGGTACATCTATGCTTACGACGAATTTTGCCCTTCTAAGCGCCTCAAAAACCAACCTGTAATCCTCCGGAACTTTACCCGAAAAACCTACACCAAATATCCCATCCACAGCCAAGTCGGCCTTTGATATATCTTGAAAAATTTCCTCACCGTAAGTTTTTATTTCGCACAAGTTCTCCAGCCTCTTAAGCTGAATTTCGGAAAGGGGGGAAAGCTTCTGAGGTGGAACATAAACCGTAACCCTCGCTCCATTCAAAGAAAGGTATCTCGCGCAAACCAGTCCATCCCCACCGTTATTTCCTTTCCCGCATACCACAACCACCCTTAAGTTTTTGATCTTAAACCTTTTCTTTATTGCCTCAAATACCCCCTTCCCTGCAATTTCCATAAGCGTCTCCAAGGAAAATCCCCTTTCCACCGCAATTTTATCAAACTCCTTGGAATCTTCGAAGGAAAAAACCCTAAGCATACAAATAACTTTCAACGAATTTTATGATCTTCTCCACCGCCTCGACGTCCTTCAGGAGCCCCTGAACGTAATCCCATATGAGCAGGGCTTTTATCGCCTCAAGGGCGGACAGGTACGCCGTTTCCCTCCTCCTATCAACCCCTGCCTTTCTCTTTGCCAAATTGAGCCTCTTTAAAGCCACGCTTGTTTTCCCATCTCGCATGGAATTAAATTTTAAGGATGCAAACAACTTTCAACCTTACAATACCGTCTTATGGCAGTGGGAGCAAAGCTTCAAGAAGGGGAAAATTTTGATCAACTTTTTAGGAGGTTTAAGAAGCTCGTCGCTAGAGAAGGGATCCTAAACGATTACAGAAGGCATCTTGTTTATGAAAAACCTTCTGAGATAAGGAAGAAGAGGGAATTGGCAAAAATGAGGAAAATCAGGAGGATGCTGGAAAAATTGCAGAAAGAGGAGGAGTAAGGGATGAAGGGGGGGAAGGTTTGGTTCTTACATATGATGGCGGGAGCGGTTTTATTTTTCCTCCTCACAGGGCATATAGCGCTTATGCATTTTTCTCCTGGGACTATAAACGAATGGAGTCACCCGGAAAACCCCCTAAGCTGGGGCCAGGTTCTTACGAGGGCGAAGGACCTTTTTAACGCAATAATTTACACCCTTTTTATTGGAATAGGTTTATTTCACGGGTTTTACGGCCTATTTGGGATATTAACGGAGGTTAATACGTTAAGGAATTACAGGAAGTTTATAGCGTTTTTCCTTATTATACTCGGAGTCTTCCTTTTCCTTTACGGCACAATTACCACATGGTATGCCTTCTTTTATCTCAAATAACCTTTGACAGCGTAAAAACTTTATCATCTTCGGGTTATAAGGTTCTTTTTGTTGATGTGAGGAGCGAGGGTTTTTTCAAAAATTATCCGATAGTTAAGGGAGCGATAAATATACCTTTTGATCTCCTCCTTGAAGGGTACATGCCCCCCAAGGGTTACGACCTTTACGTTACGGTTTGTTGGTGCCCGAGGGGTGGAATTGGGAAGAGAGCGGCGGAGATACTTAGGGAAAGGGGGTTCAATGCGGTTTGGTTGAAAAGGGATGGAAAGGAATTTGAAGATCAAGAGGATAAGGTTTCTGGCAAGTAGGAGGTCATCAAGCGAGATGGAGGTATTGCTCGGAAAGTTTCTTGAAAGGGTAGATTTAGAAAGCTTGGAAGACAAGGAATTGGATAAGCTATTGTCCCTTTTATCCCTCCTTGATACCGAGCTTAGGGATTACATTTACGGTTTTAGAGAGGCACCCGAAGAGTTTAAAGATCTGATCCTCAAGTTGAGGGAGGTTTCTTAAAAAATCTCCACAAGAGGGAGAAGGAAAGGAAGATTAGGGCGATCGTAAAGATCGCGGTGCTTTGGCTTGCCTCGGGAAAGTTCCAACCCAAGAACCCTATACCAAATGCAAAGATTATACTAATCAAACCATCCCCCGCAATCATACCCGAAGGTAATATGTTTTCCCTTTCACCCTTTAAGACCTTGGCAATAAAGCCTCCTAAGAGCAAACCGCCGGAGAGGGATAGGGGTAAATAAAGTCCCACCGCAAAGGGAAGGACGGGAATTCCCATGTTTATAAGCTTCTAGTCAATATCCCACTCAAAGATCCCCTTAGTTATTGTCCCTATGAGAACACCCTGAGGGGAAGGGAGGTTTTGTGATCCGAAACCATATACGTTACCCAATATTCCCACAACCCAAGTGATAAAAAGGTAAGCGGTGAAGATCCCGATAAACCCGCCTATAAATTGATTATATCCCCCACCAAGGATGCGGAAGAGGCGACAAAGGAAGCGAAAGCCAAAGTGGAGGAGATGGAATTTATACCTAAAAACTTAAAAATAAGCGAAACCACGATGAGGGAAGCTATAACCATACCAGAAATAGGGTTTGAGGATGAACCCACTATCGCGGTTACGTTTGATGAAACGTAAGCGAAAACTATCCCAAAAACTGACCCCAAAATACCCCCCAAGATCCCAAGCTCGGGAACAGCCAAACCCGCCAAGATCCCCAAAATTACCCCTCCAAGGATGGAGAGGAGGATCCTAAATCTTCAGGAGAACCTTTATGAACTCAATTATTCCCCCGACCAATACCGCACCAGCGCCTATAAATCTTAAGTGTTTGCTCCAGATCTCTTGGGGAGAACCTTCAAAGAATGGCATCAATGCCCACCAAGATAAAATCCCCCCCGCAGACAGAATTAGTGCGGTTCTAAAACCTATTATGGCACCCGCACCCACAACCGCAGGTGAAAGCTCAAGGGATAAAACCTTCCCAAAAACGCTTGAAAAATACGAGGATGCCAAAACTCCAAAAACCTGAAGGGACCTTATTATTCCCCCAAATAAAGCACCAAGTATTATTCTCCCCATTAAGACCAAAAGCCCAAGGGAATACGGATGGACGTTTATGGAAAGGATAAAAAAGGCGGGTAGGGTGAAAGCTATGGCGGCGGCTAAGGATTGGACTATGTTCGCTTCAAGAATTGTACCCCTTTTATGGAATAGGGAAAAAAGAGCTAAAGCTCCGACCGCGGCGGGTATAGATAAGGTAAGCGCTTGATATCCCCAAAAGTACGCTTAAGATCGTTCCAAGAATTACTGATGATTTTGTAAATTCCCTCACTTGCTGAGAGGTTTTATAATATATACGGGTTCTCCTGTATCCGACTTTATCCCTTTTTCTCTTATCTTCAACCTTTTAAGTGTATAGCCCAGATTCATAAGGTACCTCCTCACCTGTTCAGCCTCTTCTGGCATTATGGGAGCATCATATACGATTTCCTCTTTCCCCTCCTGTTGCATAAGTTGTATTAGTGCTTTTGCCTTGTTTATCGCCCTCCCTATTCTCCTTCTCATATACCGCGCGACATCAAAGTTCACCTTTATCGTCCTTTTCCTTTTATTCACTATTGCCTTGAGGATATAGTTGAGCTCCCGCAAGATCCTTCCCCTATTCCCTATCAGGATGCTGTCAAGATCCTGAATATCAAAGTTCACGTAATAGTTTCCTTCCTCATCCACATCTATGTCAACGCTTCCCTTCACCCCGAGCCTGTGCAAAAACTCCCTCGCTATCTCGTCAAGGATGTCAAAGTCTTCCGTGTTAAGAAATATCCTAACCTTTGCCTTTTGACCGCCTACAGGCAGTCTCAAAACCTTATACCTTATTTCCGATAGTTCCTTTGAGTGCTCCTTGAGGAACTTTTCAATTGCTTCTTCAACCGTATTACCTTCTATATCAATATACCGGGCTCCCATTGGTTGGGAATAATAAAGGAGAAAAATTTCCAAATTTAAAATTCCGTCTTTGTCTTGAAAACGGTAAGGATCTTGGAGGTAATGGGTGATAAGGTTTTGGTGGAGATGGATTCGGGTGTTGGGAAATTTAAAATGGAAAACCCGCGCCTGAAGGGTTTCCCCTTTGAGAGGTTGAACCCATTACAGTTCGTATTTTACAGGTTTTACCTCTTGGAGGATGCGGGGAAGAACGTTTTGGTTGTTGCGCCAACATCTTCCGGTAAGACGGGGGTTGCAATGCTATTTATGGGGGGAAGGGGGACATACGCGGTGCCAACGAGGGCGCTTGCAAACGAAATATATCAAACTTTCGTTAGGGTATTCGGTAAGGACAAGGTGGGGCTTAGGACCGGGGATGTATTTGAGGAAATTTTGGAGGATAGGGATATAACGGTTTGCACTTATGAGAGTTTGGCGAACGGTTTGAGGACAGACAAAAGCTGGGTAAAAGCTCCCTTCGTAATAGACGAAATACATCACATTTATAAGGAAAGGGGAGTGGTAATTGAAGAAATCTTCGGGCATTTAAATTACAGGAAACTTTTCCCCATTTTGTCCCTTTCCGCCACTGTTCCCAAACCGGAAGATTTGGCGAACTTGCTTGGGGCGGAGGTTTTAATAGAATCAAATTATAGGCCTGTTCCCGTTGAGGAAGAGACTCATCACCTAAGGCTTAGGAGGGACAAGTTGCCGGATTTTATAGTAAATAGAATTAAGGGTTTGTCAGAGGACGAAAAGACAATTGTTTTCGTCCATAAAAAGGAACTCGGATACTCGGTATTGGAAAAGTTATCAAACGAAGGGTATCCCGTCTTAAACGAAACCTTACCCTTTGTTCCCGTAAAATTCGGCGATTTTGTCGCATTCCATAATGCGGATATACCGGTTGAGGAGAGGGAAAAGATAGAGGATTCTTTTAGAAATGGGGAGCTAAAGGTTCTGATAGCAACCCAAACTTTGGCTTACGGTGTTAATCTACCGGCGGATAGGGTGATCATCTTTGTACGGGGTTTTAGGGGGAAGTTCTATCCCGACGTTCTTGATATTTTTCAGATGAAGGGGAGGGCGGGTAGATACGGATTGAGGGATAAAGGGTATGCGGAGATATACGTTTTCAACGAGTTTAGGGGATTTAAAGAATCCTTTGAAAAATTGCAACCATTTTTATCCTCGGAGAACTTTACCTTTGACCCTATGGAGTATTGGGGGATCTCTTCTTTTATATCCCTTATGATACTAGGGGCGGTGAAATTTGCGGGGAGGAATTGGAGATCATTCTTATTAAACGTTCCTTCGGTTAAAAAGGTCCCACCTTATATCCTTGATAATATATACGATTACCTTGAGAGTAGGGGTTTCGTTGAGGATGGGAAACTTACGGAGATCGGCAAGGTACTTTTGGAAGGCTCAATATCGCCTTTGGCTTACGCGGAAATGAAAAGGAGGTTGGAGGGTGGAGTGGAGGTCCTCCTAAGCATAAGGCCCCTGTTTTATATGAAAAAAATAAAGGATTCGCTTAAAAGCTTTTTGAAGGACGATATCTACAAATTAAAATGGGAATTTAAGTGGAGGTATTACGGATTTGATTTTCCGGATGATGGAACGGACGAACTTTGGATGTACATAAACGGGAAGCTCATATTTTATCCGAACATCTCAAACCCCCCGGGTGAGCTGGGTTTTTCACATACCGACGTTTACCACCTCGCAAGGGCACTTTTAACTTTAAGGGAAAACGGTTATATTATCATAACCGACGAAGATATTTTAAGGGTTATGCACTCTTATAAATATGGATTAAATTTGGAATTCGCACCCTTGGGGGGGATAAAGGGGATAGGTTTCGTTAGGGCAAATATTCTAAGGATGGCTCTGAGGGAATTTGGGATAAGTAGGGTGGGCTTTGGCAAATTTGAGTTTCCAAAAGGCATGGAAAATTCGCTGGAATACTACCTGTCCAAGAGGTACAAGGATAAAGATAGGGCAAGGAAGGAGGCGGAGAGTATCATAAGGATTCTGGAAAAAGGGGAAGTATTGGGGGACGAGAGGATTATTAAGGGTTTTGCGCTTTTGAAATTCGGAAGGGCTGGGATAAAGTATTTGGGTATGGATAAGGGGGAGGTTTTAAGGGAGATTGGGGTTGGGAATTTTTAGTCTGAAAACCTCAAATATACCCATTCCCCTGAAGAGCAAAAATTCAAGCAGGGTGAAGGAAAAGATGGAAGCTAAAACCCTCAATATACCTTCCGGGAAAAGGAAAGGGAGGAAAACGGAGGAAATTAGGGGAATTAAAGATAGGAATATCCGGGAGGGTCTTATACCAAGTGAGGAAATACCCAAGTACCATACGGGGATGGAAGCTAAGTATCCGAAGGAGAGGCACCAGGATATCCATATGGGGCTTCTTGGGTTAAGAAGGGAAAGGAGTAAGAAAACCAAAGGAATAACCGCAAGGCGGTATACGTCCAAATTGGGCCTTCCCTTTCCCTGCGATAATGGACTTATGGTGTTTGAGATTATTGAAAGGATGGAGGCTATGGATAGGGGTTTCAAAATTTCCACCGCATCCATCCATTTTTCTCCCAAGGCTATCCTTATTACCCCGTCGCTCCAAAAGAACATAGGGGCGAAGAAGAGCAAACCCACAAAAAGGGAGGCCCTCATATAAGACAAAAAAGCTTTTTCGGTTTCCTTAATATTGGAAACAACAAAATAAGGGAAAAGAACCCTTGATATCATAGAGCTAAGTTGGGGGGCAACCAAAAAGGCTAAATTCTGGGCATTAGAATATATTCCCAACGAATGTTGTCCGGAAAACTTTCCAACCAAAGTCCTATCCGCATACCTTAAAAGGAAGTTTAAGACGAAGGTGAGGTTTACCCAAATCCCGAAAGAGAGCATCCTTTTAAGCCAAAGAAAACTAAAAGATAAACTCGGAATATATGGGCGCAGGATGTAGGATATGAACATTTTGGCGAAGGCGCCTATCAAGAAGGAATATATCATCGCCCTAAAATCCCTAAAATAAAGCCCCAAAAATATTGCAAAAACCGTGTTTATCAAAGCTTCCGAAAACTCAAGGATAAAGATCTTCTCAAATCTAAAGAACCTGTTCGCCTCAACTATGAAAATTGGGTTTGTGATGGATGATGGTATGAAGGATATTGCAAC
>Ga0326760_1001165_pt1 | contig 11984 bp, 12 predicted proteins | sample GCREP_S_FD_207668 | JGI IMG/M metagenome (GOLD analysis project Ga0326760, IMG submission 207668) | Hot spring sediment microbial communities from Geyser Creek Basin, Yellowstone National Park, WY, United States - GCR.EP_S | ecosystem: Environmental > Aquatic > Thermal springs > Near-boiling...
TACAACGTCCTCGCTCAGGCCCGACGAGCTCACGACGATCTTGCCCGGCTGCACCTCGACGATTGCGTTCCCCACGTAGACGATTTGTGAGCCCCTCAGCTCGCTCAGGTCGCTCGCCAGCCTCTTCGCCACGTTGTCCGCCTGCATCCTAGAGACCGTGTGGACTTGTGGTGCTAGGAGCGTCACGAAGGTCGCAACCATGATCGTTGCCAGCATCGAGCCTATCATCGCTGAGATTGCCCTCATGTAAGGCTTCGCTTAAAAGAGGGATTGATTCGAGGAATGCGAAGAGGCGAAGAGGAGTTCAAAGGTATGTGGCAGGGGCTTGAGGGCTTGGGAGCATTGGTGGAGCTGTCCTCCTCGACCATCTTTAGAAGGTTCGGGACGACTGTTAGACCTTGAACATGTAGCTACGAGCCTCTGAAACACGAGCATCAACTTATCCCAAGCACTTTATATTCGACTTTAAGTCATAGATCAATAAAGCCTTCCTAGCAATCGCTCTTCTCCTCCTAGCTCTAAAGGAGAAATGCGATAATCCTTTATGAGCTTTTCCCGAATTTTATCCAACTCGGTAATTAGCTGAGTTATGATTTCGTTCCTCTGCTTAACTACCTCATCTATCTCTTGGAGAAGTGCCTGTATTCGTGAATCATGGCATGCAGAATCGAAGAGCTCATTACCCACAACTCTCCATGACCCTTCTAGCTTCTTCGCCCTCACAAGCTTATAAAAATCACGGGGATTACTCAGTACTTCTTTAAAATCTTCAAAGCTCCGATAATGAAGCTCTTCTTTCGTAGCGATCTCACAGTACCTCTCCCTTATCTCGTTTACTCTCTTCTCAACGAATTCTTTGAGAGCTTCTCTGAGCCTCTCCATCTTTTGAGAGAGGCAGTGCTGATGGTCATTAAATTTCTTCGCTCCCTTCTCCCATCTTCTCTTTCTGTGTGACCTCTTAAGGAGGATGTGGAAGCCTGTAGAGATCGTCCTTGAGTCAACGACCACATCATATTTTCTTGCTCTTCTTGTATACATTCCTGCTATCTCTTCCCAAGACTTCTCGCTTAGTTCTTTAACTTCATTGAAATCTTTAATCCAAGATAGCCAATCTTTGAGCGAAGGAATGCAAAATTTTAATAACTCGACCACCGTCGGCCTTTCTCTCTCCATCTCAAGCAATTTACAGCTCCTTCTAGTGTAGATAAGATTAAAGGTGAAGACTACGAGAGAAGCAGAGGATATCGTGAGATATAAAATGGTCGAGTTCTCCTGCAACCACTCTACAGCTTTCATCACTAACCCTGTAACATCCACATGCCATCCCTCAGCTCTTCTCGTTCAGTCGGAGCAGTCCTCTACATATAACACATAGCTCTTCAGCCAAAGACCTAAGCTTTAGATTACGAGATGACTTAGCTGGGCCGTCACTTATAAGAAATTAGTGATGGTGGGAGAGCCCTTTAATTGCAACAAGAGCTGAGCTAAGAGTTCTGCCTATTCAGGAACCTCCCCTTTAATCAACCTTTCCACCTGTTTCAAGAAATTCCTCCCCTCGACCTCCCCTTCACTCTCTTACTCCAATAAACTAAGACAGTATTTTCATGAACGCTCGGCCTTCGATATCTGAGCTCTTCCACATTACCTCCAAACAGTGTGAGCCATGCCAGCATGAGCGCTAGATAATGAGCTTACATTTATCGCATCTTATCAAGCCCTTATTGACCAACACCTTGTGGAGCCTCTCATAATACTCCCGCTTCAAAGAATCTCCATAGCCCTCACGCCACAAGGAGTCGTAGGCGTGAAAGTATATGGCCACGTGCAAGTTGGCGTGGCACTTCATGCATATGTTCAACCTCCTCCCTATGTGGTCTTCCCAATGGTCTACGAGCACGTTCTCGTCCGAGCCACACAAATCGCACTTGGGCACCGTCAGCATCGACCTCCACGGGTTGCACACCCACTCTAAAAGGCCCGCTTAAAAGTAGATTCTTAGTCATGTCTGCTGATAACCCACACATCTCTCAAAGATTTGGGAGTTGGTCATTAACCCACCTTTTAAAGTGATTAAAGCGGTGTGAGAGCTGTGAAAGCTACGCAGAAAGTTGCGCGAGACACGAGCTCCACGAGCTTGAAAGAGCTCTTGAGGAAGTGCAGAGATGTCGTAGCAGTTCTGGACGAGATCTCTAGAGTACTCGACGATTTGGAGGCGAAGCTCAGGCGTTGCTCTTGGAGGCTGGTGGGCCTGAAGGACGAGGCTATGAAAGTTGAGGAGGCTGAAGGGGCCTCTTTGAGGAAGGCGCGCTTGGACAAAGCCTCCGACATGCTCAGCAAGGCCTCCGCCAAGCTCTTGAAGCTCTCTGAGATGGTTGACAAGGCGTGTTTTGAGGTAAGGGTCTTCGTGATAGAAGGCATGCGAAAGCCTGAATTAAGGAGGGAGCAGAGTGGATCTCGATAAGGAACGAGAATGCTTGTGATTTATGGGACAGTTTCTTCCAGTACAATTTCATGGTCCTTTAAGTCGGCGAGGAGGTCGTCGAGAAAAAGTGCTAGGTCTTCATAAACATCATGCCAAACATCTACTAGAAAAAGAGGCTCACTTCTACCTCTCATTAACCTCCTTAACTCTCTCCGAAACTTCTTGCATCTTCCTTTAATGATCTCTTTTGGAAAAGAAAAGAAGGCTCTTCGCCAGACGTTAACAGTCATCGCCAATACTACTCTGCCACTTGTGTGAAGAGCGGACATCTCAAGAGTGTAAGGTATTGCTTTGCCATAAGATAGCAAAGCCTTAACGTACCTTGCGGTTTTGTCACTAACAACCCTTATATCTCCTACTTCTGGTCTTTCCTTTACCTCAAATCCATAACTTCCTGCTTTTTGACTCAGCCTGTAAGTTTGAAGGCCTAGGACTTGCTTAAAGACCTCCTCCCACTTTACTTCAAAAGGGACTCTTAATATCAACGTAGCACTTGCACCAATACCCCCTATTAAGGGATAAATGAGGAGGAGGACAATGATGATGAAGGTGGCTATCTCAATGGCCTGCTCTATTACTCCACTAAGAGTTGGATTAATTGCTAACGTTGCTAACTTGGTTAAAGTTATTGTTATAAATGAAGAGAGTAGTGATGAGAAGAAGAAAAACTCACTCCTTATTTTGTCGGTTATGTACTTTGCTATCCTTTTAACATCTTTATACCAAGGGCTGTAAAATGCTCCTTCAATAGACGACATTTCTAGCCTCCTACAGTATCGAAATCAATAGAGCAAGTTGTCTCTCACAATCCCTTTTAACTAGAGTCCAAGTCCAGCTCTTCGATACCCCAAATCTCGACGCTCTTGCCCTTTTCAAGATTAGTCACGAGGATCAACCTCACGCCAGCCTGCTCGTACCTCGCTAACTGGTCAAGTGGCTTTACTTCTGCTAAGATCCAAGAGCCGTTCTTCTCAGCGATAATGTCCGGAGAGCCGACCTTCTTAATGAAGTCCGGTGCCTCGTCTCTATTTACTATCCTATAGCCAGCCTTCTTGAGCTTCTCCTCAGCGCAAATTCTCAAGACCTCGTGAGGTGTTAACAAGCCTCTAACGTTAAGCGCCTCTTTGACACCGCCCCTCTTGTAAGCTTTCCTAACCCTCCTCATTAGCTCAAAGAGCTTCCTAACCGGTATCATGGGTATGGAGGTCATGAGGATTCGCACTTCCATTCTAGGCTATTAAACTATGATCTGTAAAAGCCCTCGATCCGCTTAAGGAGGTCTTTGTTATACAACATCTCACTTACTTTATTACACGGTAAGAACGCATTGCACTTCTCACCACCTTTCTTGCAATCGTCCTCGATATGCTTCAGGCACGCTAAGAAGCTCTGATAGTATGCTTTTTGGGCCTCTTCTCGGCTCTTACCATTCGCTAGAGTCTTTGCTATAAAGAGGCAATCCTTTAGTTCATGCCTATACTTTCTGTGTGCACAACCTAGAACTCTTTGAGAGGGCTCGTCCATATACCTATTTACTTCGTCACAAATCCACTTGTCCACGCCAAGCTTCTCACAATTCTTCACGTGGTCTTTGAAACGCGGCATTTTTCTTCAATTTCAGGCTTTCAGGGGGTCTGCTTATAAAGATCGTGTTTCTCCACTTCTCCACTTCTCCACTAGTAAGTCGTCAGTCATTAGAGGACCTCAAGGTCGTCCTCAACTTTCACGACCACCCTCATCAGCTTTGCACCTTACTAACAAGACCTGAGGCGCTAGAGCCTCTATGTAAGGCACAAGTAACTCTTTCCCGAAGGTTCGGGAGAAGAGGATAGAGCATTATTAGCACTCCACGATTATCAGCGGCGCTACCTTCGCTAACCTGCTCTCATGCCCATGTCCTAAGTAGTACTTGTCGGGAGGGGTGAAGTAAACGTCGTAGCCGTGATCTGATATTATGAGGGCCCTCCTAGCCCTCATAACATCTTCAGCCAACCCCTCTGCCACGCTCTCAAGCCTCAACTTGGCCGAGCCTAGTAAGCCGTCAAGACTCATGGGCTTTCCAAGCTCCTCGTGAACCGCCTTGTCCGTGCTCTTGTAGAGGCTCGTCCCCAAAGCCCTCGCTAGCTCAACCATTCTAGAACTTCCATAGGCTCTCTCGAACTCTGAGGTAAGGGCCAGAGCGTTTATGTAAGGCTCGACGGATACCGCTAGAGTTCCACATTCCTTCGTTATTTTAGCGTAGACCTCATAAACCTCTGCTAAGCCAAAACAATCGACTAAGAAGGGCTTATAGCCCTTCTTCACCAAGCCCTCCGTTCTTCGCTCCATTAAAGGCAGGTTATCGGGAGCTCTAACAACCTCTTCGGAGAGGCTCTTGATCATCCTCAAGACGTCGTGGAAGTTCACAAAGTTGGACTTGCTTGGGCATGAGTACGTGGCGAGGAGGCGTAGAAAGTCTCTGTAAGAAAGCTTCCTCCTCACGGCGCTTTCCAAGAGCAGTTCTAAGTGGCTTTTGAGCTCCTTGATCGTCATGGCTTCGGACCGTTAACCAGCTACGCCTGCTTCTCTGCTCTCCTTGATGTAGTCCTTGATTGGAGAGAGCATTCTAATGATTCGGTCGGCAGATTCCTTGTCCTTGACCTCCATCTTGACCCAGACCATCCCACCGCCCTTCCCTGCTATGGAGTTGACTAAGCCCTTGAAGACCTCCCAAGGATTTGGAGGTGGGGGTGGTGGAGGTGGAGGGGGTGGAGTAGGTGAAGGCCTTTCTGGGATGGGTGGAGTTGTGGAAGTTATCATGATGGTGTACTTTCCTCCTTCTAGCCTCTTCTTTATTTCATACTTGTCCTTGAAGGCCTCTTCCACTCGCTTTATTATGCTCTCGGCAATCTGTTCCATGACCTTTGGTGGAATGTAGATCCACCTGTCTTCCATACCCATGTACTTCTCTACTCTAAACTCGTCCACACGGAAAGATGCGATTTGTTTCGTCCTCAGCTCCTCATCAATGGCTCGATAGACCACCTCCATAGCTATATTGGGGCTCGCAAGGAACATACACCCCTGCTTCACTTTCTCAGCCAATGCCTTAGAAGCATCTGCCACCACATCATTCAAGCTCTTCCTAAAGGCGTCAATGATCTCCAACATCTTATCAGCCTTGATCTTTTCATCAACTTTGACCTCCCTCCTCTTTAGGTCAATTGTCATGGGCTCTGACATAACGCCTTTTGGTGTGTAATAGAGGGCCTCTGCGAAGACGGATCTCATAGAAGAGGTAAAGGCTACTAAAGCGTCGCTTAGCTTCCTCCCCATCTCTCTCTTCAAGTCGCTGAGCTCTATCTCCAACAGCTTCCGCGCTACTTCGTCTTGGCCCCCTCCCTTCTCTAGAGGAGCTATGTATTGGTTGATCACGTGTGAGATAGCATCATCAGTTGCAAGAGATTGCGCTTTCCCATCTAATGCTTCCTTGGTTATCTTAGGTAGGACGATGACTAGGTTGAGGGCCCCTCTATCCTCCAAGAACTTCTTCGCCTCCCTCCTCGTAACGTCGAAAGAAGCGTCTTTCGTTTGCCTATCCTCTGACAATTGAGTGAGGAGGCCTTTGTTCACGTAGATGTAAGCGTAGAACTTGTTAGGAGGATGAGGCTTTTTCTCAAGCTCTTGCAAGCTTTCAACAGCTCTAAGCTCTAAGAAGTCATCGCTGTACTCAAGCTTCAATAGATCCTCACATATCTTCTCCGCGAGCTTGGTGGGATCTGCCATGAGCGCTTTGTACCCATCGTTCGCCATCTTCCTGAAGATGGCAAGGACGCTTACTATTGGGACGACGAAGTAGGCGTAGTCACCACTTACTAGCGAGACTCTATGAATGTTGGGGTGTACTGTGTCTAAGGCATCAACAACCTCGTTAATTGTGGAGTCTGAGAGGCCATGAACCTTCAATATCTCGCGCAACTCCACCTCTTTAACGAGTGGTATGTCTTGAGGTGGAGTCCTCGTCTTCGCTACCCTCACCATCTCCACGAGCTTCTCAGGAGCTCCAGTAACAGTTAATGAGAATATTGAATTAACTGCTAACGGTGCCTCATTTCGATAAACCGAGCTCTTCAAGAAATCGGTAATTGCGCCATAAATGGACTTGTATCCAATAGCCAGCTCGCTACCGGGCAATAGCACGTCGATCACGTCCTCGGTAAAGCGGGCTGGGGTCACGATATCATCGCTCGCCCTATACGCCTCTAGTGCGTAGATAGCCATGGCCTTAATGAGTGACCTCAAGTGGTGAGCTTGTGGAACGTCCGTGTCGGCCCTCACGACCCTCTCAATGAACTTGTCAAATGATTTGTGAAAGGCCTTCTCGAACTCTCCTCTATCGAGGTTCAGCCTCTTCTCCAGAATCCTCTTGGCCTCATCTAAGCTGAGCCACCTAGTCTGGGCCGTGCTCTCAATTCTCTGCATTTGATCGATAAAGCCCTCTATCAAGGTCCTAAAACCAGTGTCGAGCGCGTCCTTGACCTCAAGCCACCTATCGAAGTCCCTCCTCGCAGAGGCTACGACAATTGCTATCCCAGAAGAGCCTCCACAGAGAGCCCTCCTGTAGTTCACGAGGTCTAAGACGAACTTCACTACCTCCGCTACTATCCTCCTATCCTCTTGACCACTAAGCGTAGTCACGCCAAGCGTAGTTGCATAGTGAAGCTCGTCTATTAAGATCAGGAGGTTGATGCTCTTGTCGATGCTCTCTGCCAGCTCTTTACCATCTGGCAACCCGCCCTCCTCGTAAGCCTTCTTAACGAGCTCTGCCGCCCTATACTCTCCCAGCTTACTTAGAAGCCTCTCCGTCAACCTCAAGTACCTAATGGCAAGCCTCGGCGTCCTCAAGTCAAATGCAAAGACTACCGTCCTGCTCGCTAGAGCCTCGTTATAGCCAGTCTTAGTCTTATAGTCATCTAGATAGCCCGAGAGTTGTTCAGGCGCTAAGTTGTAGGAGGCGAAAAGATGTAGTAATAATGTCAGCAAGTGGGTCTTGCCAGAGCCCATGTCGAGGTTCAAGAATATTGAGGCGACGCCACCCTTTCTCAAAGACTCAACAACGCTCTTCAGCACGCTCACGAAGTTATCTGAGGGGTGTGTGAACCTGAAGAAGACGCTCGGCTTATGGTAGGGGAACTCTCCTCCTACTATTCCCTCACCTATGGCTAAGATCACGTTCCCCAACGAAGGTGCTAGCTCGTCAGGCCTCACCCTCACGATCTCCTTGAGCTGATCTTCCTTGAAGAGTTTCCTCACGCTCAAGGTGAGCCACCCACGGCCAAGACTTTTAATAAGGTGTCCCTTTCCTCATTGCTAAGGCCAAGCTTGCTCCAAGCAGTAGCCACCAAGAGCCTCGCCAGCGAGACCTCATCTCTCTCCGCGTTCATTACGACATCCTCTGCCGCCCTAAGCCCATGTTTTGCGAAGACCTCTCTAACCTTTAACAACAAACTGATAGCCCTCCCTATATTACTCCTCGGAAAGGCTCTTGAAAGCTCTGCGGGACTTAAAAGCCTTATAGAGCCTCTCTCTTGACCAGCCCTCAACACGTTCAGAACAGAGACTTGGAGGACCTGCTCTATCCTATTAGCAAAGTCGTAGGAGACCCTAAGATCCTCACTCGACGCTATCAAGAGGAAGGTGTAGAGCCTAGAGATAGCATCAAGCCTCTCCAACTCCAAGAGCCCCACCTTAGCCACGTTCCTCGCTAGGTAATCGAGGACGGAGAAGATGGAGGTCTTCAGCGCTTTATCGGATAAGCCTCGATAGCCTCCTAAGCCGAAGGCTAGGGAGTAGAGGGTCGCCTTTGCGAAGCCATCTGCCAGCGAGACGACCAAAGCCTCCTTTAAGGCGTCGAGCCCGTACGCCTCCAATAGGTAGTCCATCGACGACTCGACGGCCTTCCTCACGTCCTCCGAGAAGACCTTAGAGAGCGCGGGGTCTTCAAAGCCTATCATCGTCGTCCTCTTGACCCTCGGCCTAGCCACTATTACCATGCTGGTGAAGAAGGCAGTCCTCTCTAAGGCAATTCTCCTCTGCCTCATCTCGCTCCAGACCTGCCACGTCTTAGTCACTCCATACCCCTCATCATAGAGCATGTTGAAGAGCTCGTCCCAGCCCTCAAGCTTACCGTAGGCGTACCAGACGACGAGGAGGCCATCATCCTTCAGGGCTTTCGAAGCAGCTTCTAGGAATTCCTTAAAGCCCTTCTCGAACTCCCGCGAGCCCTTCTTCGGAGGCTCTCCTCTTATCTCAACACCCCTCGGAACCTTCGGATCCTCGGGAGCCCATTTGATCTTCACCCTATCGCGGGGGAAGAGCTCTCCGAGGACGGACCAGAGGGCCTGTTGCACTATCACCCAGAAGAACTCCGTTATCCCAGCGTAGTCGTGTTGCTCGTAGTAGGGAGGATCGACCTCTATAACGTCCACAGACTTCTCCGGCAAGCACTCGTGGAGCCTCCTAGCATCCCACATGTAGATCGCGTCCAACCCTTCCTTCCACAGGCCCTCAAGCCTATTGCACAACAACCTTACAACAGGAAGTAAGCCTCCTCTCGTCGTTTCAACCTCCTCGTCCTCTCCTTCCTCAGCTTCGAGGGCCCAAGGTAATGTCACGAGAACGTTTGCATCCATGTAATCGTAGCCTAGGTCAACGCTTCTGCCCAAAGCATATTGAGAGCCCGCGAGGTCTCTAATAGATTCATCACCTGAATCCCATTGTGTAACGATGTTGTTGTAATTGAATGCTTTGGCTACTGATAATGCTAGGTATAGTGCTGTCGCAACTCCGAGCTCGCCATACTGCTTGCTCAATGCCTCAGCCCTAGCCCTGACGTACTTGATCAACTTGTAGAGTGCGAGTAGTTGGCGTGGGTTGTAGAGCTGGTACCAGTACTTGAGGCCATAGCTCCTGAGCCCTTTGAAGACGTTGTTGTCCTCGGGTATCTCGGCTAGAGGGAGGTAGTCTTCTATGCTTTTACCTTCTTCTCGCTCTCTCAAAGCGCTTCTAGCAAGCTCTTCGCAGGCCTCAATAAGTGATTGGGTATCTCTCTCGTTGAGCACTCTATACTTTCTCTTGGCTAATTGAGCAGTTGCAAGTACATAGACCTTAGGGGCATCTTTTGCCCTCTCAACCCTCCCTTCTAGTAGATCTTCTATGAGCTTTATGTGCTCCTTGACCCACTTTTCCCTAATGTCGCTTTCACTAACAGACCTGCCACAGTAAGGACATATGGCTGGCGAGAAGGCCGGACTCTCTTGGGAGACTTGAAACATCAACTTTTTGTTCTCCTTGTCAAAGATAGGCTTCGCGTGGAGGCCCTCTTTCCTGCTTAGTAAAGTGCGTCTAGCGAGCGGTATTACACCACCGCACTCGTGCTCCGCGCTTATGAAGAAGAGGTAGTTCTTCGTTTCCTCATCGTAGAACTTGCCCAAGGCCTCCTCAGCGTATTTCACGAGGTCTCTGGCCTCGCGCTCCAAGAGCTCCGACAACCTCTTACCATACTTCGCCGGAAACTCTATCGTAGCCCTCAGGATGAGGTAGGCGAGGGGGTTGTAGTCGCCAGCTATCGTCCTGAAGCCCAGCCTGAGGGCCTCTAGGGGTATTGAGCCGCCGCCAGCCATCGGGTCCACGACCGTGATCTCCTTTGGATCTCTGCCCAGCAACTTCTCGACGAGCTCTCTATCGGGATCGGCCATGTAGAGGGTTACTAAGGCTCCACTCTCACGAGCTAGCTTTCTAGCATTCTCCAACCCTACAGACTTGAGAAAGACCTCCTTCGAAACTTCAGGACTGTATTCGAGAGCTGAGGCTAGGGTAACAGGTCTCGTAGCAGATGGTGGTCTCCTAGCAGGGTAGTACATGAGGTTGTGGATTTTTGGGAAGTTCCTGCCCTTGAGGTCTTCTTTGCCGAGGAGAGAGCATAAAGCCCTCTTAACGTCTCTTGGAATCATCTTCAAGAAAGAGGATTCGTACTCTGTGATGACGTTTATCTCATATAGTGGAAACTCCTTCTCTATAAGTCTCACCATCTCACCACCTTGACTTGTAGAGTTCCAGAAGGCTTCTGACGACTTTAGAGGCCTTTAGCGCGATCCTGTGGTTTATGAATGGCTTGCCTTCTCCCCCGTCCTCGTAAAAGCCCTGAGAGAGCTCTACTAAGTCCCAGAAGAGGTCGGCGAGGACCTTTGGCGTTCTGCACAACAGCTCGTCGAGGAGCTCTTCCGATGGCTTGCTAGTATAAGAGGCTAAGAGCCAGACGCTCACTGCTGGGAAGCCCGTTAGAGGTATTAACACTTCCGAGCAACCATCTCCTCCCCTCGTCAAGAACTTCTCGGCCAAGATTTTGTACGCCTCCTCGGCTTTTCTACCGCCGATCCTCAGGAGGGGCTTCTTCAGCTTCTCGTCCATTACTAGCTCTATGGAGCCTCTCTTTAGCCTGACGACCGGTGTGACCTTGCTAGTTAAACCGCCCAAGAGTGCAAGTGGCAAGGCTCGCTCCTCCCACGCCTTTTACACTCTTACACTTTCATACCTTTTTCTTACCTCCAACGCCCACTCTTATCGCGTAGCTCTTCTTCACGCCAGTCGGATCAACTTGCCACCTGAACTTCTTGCCACAATTAGAGCATTGGTAGAAGTAGACGTCCCAGCCAGCGTACTTCCAAGTCTTCAGGAGCTTAGACTCGCCATCAAAGCCACAATATGGACACTTCACCATCAACTGCCACCCCTAAGCTCCTTAACCTCAAAGCCAAGCTCCCTCAAGACCTTGTATGCGTGCATCGTCGTGAACGAGACCTTGGGGAGGCCTGTGACTGCCGATAGGATCTGCTTTATTGGATACCTCCTCCCCCTGTACTCCACGTAGTACTTCGCCTTCCCCTTAAAGGGCTCGGGGTCCAGCTTCTCCAAGACCTCCTCCACCCTCTCCCTAGTCAGCTCGACCTTCGTCTTCCCTATCGTGAACTCCACCTACTCCACCACTTACTCTTGTTGAAGACTTGCTATAAAGAGTTTGTGGAGTGACGAAGAACGATGATGCATCGCATCAAGTTGTTTTGTTGTCCTCTTGCTAAAGAGTCACAACGTCTGAGATGCTCTATCTCTGTCAAGCTTGACGCAGAGGTAAAGAGCATCAGAGCATTCAAACTGACCTTTCTCTAAATATTGCTTAAATAACTTCTCGATATCTGCTGTCGTTACCATCGCCTTCACCTATACCCTTGTACTTGCTTTTAAACCATTTCTGTCAAGATAACACTCATAACAATCTAGCTTTCCTTCCCATGCAACAATGAGTTAGGCATGCGAACAGCTATGCGAAATGCCGAAAGTATAAGAGCCATCGCTCTTTACACACGTCAGGGGTGTTAACTAAACCTAAATTAATAATTCGAAGCTAAGGTAAGAACCGAGTATCTTGTGTAGTGGCATTCTCGGGACCACTTTTCCATCAATCTTT
>Ga0326760_1001166_pt1 | contig 11973 bp, 9 predicted proteins | sample GCREP_S_FD_207668 | JGI IMG/M metagenome (GOLD analysis project Ga0326760, IMG submission 207668) | Hot spring sediment microbial communities from Geyser Creek Basin, Yellowstone National Park, WY, United States - GCR.EP_S | ecosystem: Environmental > Aquatic > Thermal springs > Near-boiling...
AGCCAAGCGGGGGAACCCCGAGGCAGAGAAGTATTTAAAAACATTTACAGCTACTCACAAATAATTGCCTCGGGGAAACCCTTCTCATATGAGGTTTTAAATGATTATGATTTAGGTTATTATGAGGGCTTTTTAAAAAGCTAGGGTTCCATGGTGTGTTCACATGGGAAGGGTTGAAACAGATATGTCTAGAGAAGAGACAGATCTACCTATACCTCCACCGCTTACTTTTAAAAACTATTCCATTTATTCTGGTCCTACAATGGTTGCTATTGGTTTTGGTATTGGTGCTGGTGAGCTCTTATTTGGACCTATAGCTGCTGTGAAGTATGGTCTTGATATACTCTGGATTGCATTAGTGTCTATTGTTTTTCAAGCGTTTTTAAACTTGGAGTATATTAGATACACTATTGCAACTGGAGAACCTGCTATTGTCGGCTATTTGAGAACAAAGCCTAATTCAATGTTCTGGGGGCTTTTATACTCAATTCTACTACTACTTCAACTAGGTTGGCCATATCTAGCTTTTCTCTCAGCCACTGCTCTTGTTAGTGCATATTTAGGTAGATTAGCTGGTCTAGAGGATGCTTGGCTTGTAGTAATAACGGGTTATATTACGTGGTTTATATGCTTACTCCTACTACTATTTGGTGGTAGAGTTCTTAGAATGCTTGAAGTAGTAAATTGGATTGGAGTATTATTTATATTGTTTTCTTTTCTACTAGCATCACTACTACTAGTTCCTGTTGAAAAATGGTTTGAAGGGTTGATGGGTCTCATTAAAATAGGCAATATACCAAGAGGTGCAGACTGGTTATTACTTGGCTCAATAGCTGGTTATGCTGGGTTAGGTGGAATGGCTAATGTTATATTGTCGAGTTGGTATAAAGATAAGGGGTTTGGTGCAGGTAAATTAACAGGTTATATATCTACTCTAATTGGTGGGAGGAGAGTAGTTTTTAGAACTACTGGTATCAAGCCACGTGACTCCCCTGAAAACGCTGTGAGATTTAAGAAGTGGTTTACATGGGCTTGCATCGATCAATACATCTTATTCACATTTCCATCAATACTCGCCATGCTACTACCCTCAATACTACTCTCATCACTAGTTGAACCTGGTCGAAATATTAGTGGTTTTGGAGTTGCAGCTATATATGCTGATGCCGTAGCAAAACACATGGGATTACTGGGTTGGACTTGGATGATATTAGTAGCATTTTGGACACTATTCACTAGTCAAATAAGTGTTGCAGATACAGTATCTAGGCAGATAACTGAAATTGCTTGGAGTTTATCTAAGAGTCTTAGAGACTGGGCTAAAGGAGATGTTAGAAAAATATACTACTTAGTACTATTAATATATGTAATATGGGGATCTATAGTCATTAATATTGGTCAACCACTCATAGTAGCAATGATCGCGGCAAATATTGCTAACCTAGCTTTTACTCTAACAGCATTTCACCAATTATACTTAAACCACAAATACCTACCTAAATATGCAAAACCATCAAAACTAAAAACATTACTAACAGCTATTGCAGGACTATTCTATATGTCATTCTTCATGTTCTTTATATTAAAGAACTTAAAACTAATATAAGTCTTACTGATAATGTTTCACGCTAATTAACTATTACTCTACTACACCACCATAAACAACTTCTATTCCAAGATCTCTCGCTCTTTCAAGAGCATTTTTATCAATATTTACAGCAACTATAACTAACTTATCAGCTCTTCTACCAAGAATCTTTTCAACAATACCTACTTTATCGTGAAACCAATCAACATCATCTAATTCAATGTAAGCTTTAACCTCAATAAAATATACAACTTTATCGTGAAGATAAATATCAACTTCTATCATAGCACCTTTCTTATAGAATCTTCCATCAACATCTCTACATATAAATCTCTTAACTTTTTCTATTTCAATACCTCTCTCGGCTAAAACATGTCTATAAAGCTCTAAAATAGTCTTCTCTAAGTTTCTTTAACTCTTCTAAAATAATCAATATACCTAAAGCTCCGGCGATAGCATATCTAAATTCCTCATCAACTTCAAGCGTCTTTAAAATACGTAATTTCTCTTCTTTAGATAATAACTCAGTAGACATTTACTACTCTACCTAAATCCTATATGAATTTCAATTAAATATCCCTATTAAATTATAACTCAAAGTTTACATGTAACATATATAATGATCCTTAAAGCTCTAAATACTAAATACTTTTTAATTTCTCGCTTAAATATCTGTGGGGGGCGTTGTTGAGAAGTAGTCATGTTGGTAGTTTTCCACTTGAGTATAGTTTTAATAATGTTGAGAGAATTCTAGTTGACTTAGCATTTCTTGGTTTAGATGTGCCGCCATATCCTCAACTTAGAGGTTTTGTAGATATTTACTTAGAGCCTCTTGTAAAGAGTGGAGTAGTCTTTTATGAGAGAGGGCTCTTTTATAGTTCTCCCGAGAAGATCTGTTCTTGGAGGGGTGTTGTAAGTGTTCCAGAGGCTGAGTATGCAATTAGTGTTGTTAAAAAGCGTAAATTAGAGTTTAAAGGGCTTAGAGCACCGGTTACAGGGCCTTTTACACTAGCTTCTCGCATATACTTATCTAAAGAGTCGGTTATGTTATCAAATACTATGTTAACGCTCCGTGAAATTGTAGAGGAGTTTTTCAAAAAATACGTGTCTCTCTTCGTAGAATATATGGCTACTCTAGGTTATAGTGTGATTTTTCTCGATGAGCCAATATTAGGAGTTATTATTGGTTCTCGGAGAAATCTATATGGTTATAGTGATATAGATATTATTGAAGTATTGGATCATGTAGCTAAACAAGTAGGCAATATAGAGTTAGGTATACATGTGTGTGGAAGAATACATAGGAGAATATTTGAAATACTAGCTCAAACTACTAGAATAAAATATATTAGTTTAGAATTCCACGATAATCCATCAAATATTGAAGTAATAGATAAATCCCTCCTAGAAAAATACGATAAGATCATATCACCAGGTATTATTAGCACCAAGATCCCTAAGCTAGAGAGCGAAGAAGAAGCTTATACTCTACTAGAGAAAATATATAATGCATCAAGTGGAAGAGTAGATTTAATATCAGGAGATTGCGGCTTCGGGGGGCTACGAGGAGCACTAGGTAATAGTGAAGAAGAATATAAACTAGCATTACTAAAATTAGAGAGAGTAATCAAAGCATGTAAGAGATTAGAGACACAGAAATTTCACTAATCCTCAATTTAAATTCTTTCTTAATGACTAAAACACTTAAGCTGAGAACTTATTAATCTGTGAAGTAGAGTTAATAATGTACTTAATAATGAGGGTTAAGTAATGAATACTAATATGTTAACTAAAGAGGAGAAAGAGAAGATTCTTAAAGCTATTGAAGAGGACAGAGAGTTTCGGTATGCTTTAATGGGCTTATTCGGCTATAAAGAAGTATTAGACCGCATAGTTTCTCTTGAAGAAAGATTTACTAAGTTAGAGGAGAGATTTGTTAAATTAGAAGAGAGATTTGCAGAACTAGCAGAGAGAATTACAAAGCTAGAAGAAAGAATTGCTGGTTTAGAAGAGAGAATTGTAAAACTAGAAGAGGTGTTCGCTAAGCTAGAAGAGAGATTTATAGAATTAGCAGAGAGAGTTGCTAAGCTAGAAGAGAGAGTCTTCAAGTTAGAAGAGAGAACGTTGAGAGTTGAAGAGGAATTAAGAGAGACTAGGAGAGTAGTTTTAGTCATAGCTCATAGATTTGGTGTTTTAAGCGGAGAGGCGTTTAGAAGTGCAATGAAGTATGTTATAGAGGAGATTTTTGGTATTGCTAAAGTGACTAAGTGGGTCTTTAATGATAAAGAAGGCTTTGTCTACGGTCATTCCTCATTAGTTGAAATTGATGTTCTCATTAGAGATAAAGAACACATATTAATTGATGTTAAATCAAGGATTTCAAAAGGAGATGTAGCTGAGTTAAATAGAATTGGAAAACTCTATGAGAGAGTAGAGGGTGTTAAACCGAGACTTGTAATAATTGGTGGTTTTATTGATGAAGATGTATATGACTTAGCTAAGAGTTTAGGTGTAGAAGTTAAGTCTATTATAAAGACCTAGTTGAGTTATTTAAAATACTAAGCTAAGGGGCTGTTTCCGTAAATAAGGCTGGTTAGGGTTGTTTAGGGTTTCTTTAAGGTTGTGTAGCGTATTTATAAACCTCTACGGCACTGTGAATTATATGTGCGGCGATGCCGCGTGAGCTCACAGCTCTCGAGGGGTGTGTGCCGTTCACCCTGATGCCCAGTGACCCTGCTCCCAGAGGTAGCAGTGCTACCAGTGAAGGAGTGGGCGAGGAGAAAGTCGCTAGATGAGACCCTGAAAAAACCCTGAAATAAAGGGAATGACCATCTAGGGACAAACGGAAAATTAGTAATCTATTATTGTAACTCGGCCAAAAACCCCTAGATTAACTTTGTCTCCAGGATTTCCGGGTACTGGTATAGCTCTCAGCGACATAGGCCTCTTCTTAGTAAATGCGAGAGCCATAGCGTCTAATATTAGTTTCTTCAATTTATCTCTATCTTCTGGTATAACAATCATGTCTACTCCAGCTACACATGTTGAAGCGTAGTAAAGTAGTCTTCTAGCTGTTAATAAGCCGCGTTCACCATATTCAAGTAGCTTAAAGTCCTCAGTATATGGTAACATTACCTCGTTAAATCCGGTTTTAATATTGGGGTTTGAGAAATCTGAAATATACTTATTTAATAGCCAAGTGTAATATAATGCCCCAGGATCTAGTAAACTATAGCCAGAGTACTCGTAGATTTCTACAACACTTTCACTCATCCAGGGTGATAAGCTATAATCAACTTTCACATTTAATCCACTAGTATTTTTAACAATATTAACAATACTCTCAACTTCAATAAACACTTTTCTAAAAGCCTCGTCAAGACTACCAGTAGATCTGAGTAGCTTAAGGAGTATTTTTGGATATAGCAGTGAAATTCCAATAAATCTAAAACCTGGACTTGAAGAGTCTGGAAAATAGGGTGTTATAAAATCCCCACTGTGAAATCCTATAGCTATTTTTGTAGCTGCTAAGAGGTTCTTATTTGAAGCCTCTATAATGGTCTCTACATATTCTCTAATTTCCTCAGGTGATTGACTATTCGAGTGTAGTATTGGTGTATAAATACCATTAGTAGTGAGCTCTACTATATCTTCTCGTGTAAGCTTAGAGTAGCCAGTACTAATTAAAAATCCTTTTCCACAATACTCTACTAACCTATGTGAGAGCTCCCTATTTAAACCGGGAAAACTCACTCTCTTAGTAAAAACCTTATAACCCCTCTCTACAAGGCTCTTTTCAACATCTACTAGAGTATTAGTAGCTAGTGAAAACTCCTCTTCAAGCTCACGCTGGCTATTAATAGACCTTGTAAAGAAAGTTAACGCCCTCACAGTGAACAAAACTCTACACCTTTAGGAGGGTAAATACCTAGGACTTTAAAAATAACACGTATTTTTAACGCTCTCGTATAACTCTACTCACATCACCAATATTTTCTACTCTAATAACAGCGTCTGCTACGTCAACGACTTTTTCATCGTGTGTTATAACTATTACTTGTCTTAATGTTCTACCTAATTCACCTATAATGCTGAATATTTGACTCCTCCTCTCATCATCAAGATATACTGTTGGCTCGTCAAGTATTAGTGTTGTGGGGGATTTACCCATAGCTAGCTCTGCAAGTGCAAGTCTTAAAGCTATAGCAACAGCAACTCTCTCACCACCACTAGCATTTTTAATTGGGAGATTTTCACCTCCAAGTTTCACATATAGCTCAAAACCATCTCCAATAGAGATCTCTCGTAGTTTAAGCCTTGAAAGTATAGTATTAGCCCTTTTCTCAAGCACACTCCTAGCAACCCTAGTAAGTTCTCTTGCAACTAAGCCATTTTTACCAAGATATTTCTCAGCAAACTTCTCAATAATCTCATAAGCCTTAACCCTTTTCTCAATACGTGTAAGTTCATTTTCTAATTTCTTAACATCTTCTCTAAACTTCTCTAATTGTTGTCTAATAGTTTCTACTTGACCTCTAAGATTCCCGAGGAACTCTCTTTGTTTACTTAACTCATTATAGGACTTATCATATTCTTCACTAAGTCTCCTCTGCATCTTCTCAAGCCCCATAACTAGTTGTTTAATTGACTCTAAGTCTAGAGAGCTTGGTAATTGAATACCTAAAGCTATAACGTTTCTAAGTCTCTCTCTTAAAACATCTATGTTCTCAGTAGGAGGGGTTATACCAGCATATAGTTCTCTATAAGATCTTAATACACCTCTATACTCTGCACACTTCTTACCAAGTTCACTTAAACCTCTCACACATACTTCAAAATCACTAATATTACTAGTAATATTATGTTTCCTACATAGTGCAAGAGCTCTTTCTAATAATTCTCGTAGCTCTAAATTACTCTTTTCCCATCGATCACGCGTTGACATAAACTTATTCTCGTAATCTCGTAGCTTAGATATGCTCTCAGCGATTAGTGATATATTACTACTAAGCTCATTGATAATTCTTTCTAACTCGTGGATTTTACTTTTTAAGTTCTCTTTGAAGACTAATGGGTCTCTTATAGATGATCCACAGAGAGGACATACACCGCTAGCCTCAAACTTCTCAATGTAGACTCTGTATAAGTCTCTCTGTGCTTCAACTTCTTTAATCTTACTTTTTAATTCATCTAAAAATACTTCAACATCTCTAACACTTTGTAGCTTAGTATTAAACCTATAATTTAGCTCTCTCAGTAGTATTGATATTTTTTGTTCTAATTCACTCATATCTCTCTTCAATTCACTTACCTCTTCTAAAAGCCTCTGTAACTTGCTACTTTCACTACTCCACCATGTTTCAACTTCTCTAAGTTCTTCGATAACTCTTTCTAATTCGCTGATTTTACTTAAAGCTAAAGCTTTCTCTAAGTTTCTGGCTATATCTAAGTACTCATTAACCAATTGTAACTTGTTTTTGAGGTCTTGAGTGGTTTCATCTAGTTTTCTAATTTTTTCCTCGAGTTCTACAATATTCCTCTGAATTCTCTCTTCATCTTGTTTTAACTTCTCAATATTTTTCTTCACGGCACTGAGGGCTTCTTCTTTAGCTTTTCGCTCACCTTCAAGCTTATTTTTCTCCTTAGTAATCTCTTTTAGAGCTTCTAGAGCTTTCTCTAGGTAACTTAATCCCAGCAATGAGAGAATATATTCTCTCCTCTCAGCATCACCAATATCAACTATCTCTGTTAATTCTCCTTGTAATGCTATTATAGTAGACCTCACAAGTTTTCTCACATCGCTTTCAGTAAGACCTGTAAGCCCAAGTAACTTGGCGACTTCAGAAATAACCCCCTCTATTCTAGTAGCTTTAAGTCTTCTACTTTCACCTTCTACAAGGTATAAAGAAGCCTCAGCTGGCATTGTTAAATACAATTTCCTAGTAATAAGGTATTTGCGTCCTTCAATTTCAACTTCAACCCTAATTTCTCCTGAGCTATTACCCCTCATAATAATATGCTCTTTCTTACCACCTCGCACATCTAATTGCTTACCGGAAAATAGTGCTATGTACATAGAGTCTACAATAGAGGATTTACCGGCACCATTTGGCCCAATAATAGCTACTACTCCATCTGGGAACTCTACACTAGTATTTTCATGTGAGAGTATGTTTTTTAACTCAATTCTCCTAATAATCACTTACCCCACCAATTTCTTGATTTTATTTAGAACTTTCTCGTCTTCAAGAACTCTTTCAACTAGAAATTTCACAGCCTCACTACTCTCACTACTCTTAACAATATTGAGAACTAGTTCTGCTAATTCACGGTCACCTAGAACGCTATATACCACCTGATCTAGAGTTGGAGTCTGAGGAACCAAGGCTTCTTCAACAATACTCTTAATTTCACTACCACTAGCACTTGGAATTTCAACTTCAACTCTATATACTAGGATTTTATTCTCGGAGAGGAGTTTATTTAGGTATTCACGTATTCTCTTAACATCAATTTCACTAAGCTTAGATTTAACTCTAATGTAAAGTATTGGTGGTTTAGTGTATTTTTCAAGTCTACTTGCCGCGGTATTTAAGACTATGTCCATGTAGCTTTTAGCCTCTACAATAATCCACTTACGTGGAGTATTCAACTTAACCCAGTTTACTATAGCTTCACTACCACTGAGATCTACTAAGACTACATATCTCTCACTACTAGCCTCTAATACTTCACCAGCTTCTGTTGAGCCTGGATATACGGAGGGTATTCCCATGTATTTAGTTTCATATTTTAAGTGGTAGTCGCCTAGTGCTATGTAATTATATTTATCTGCTCCAAGTTCTGCTAGTGAAGCATGAGCACTCGGCATATTTAGCTCTTTTAGTAATAAATGTGCTAATAGAATTCTCTTCGAGGTTTCAGGCACTTTAATAGTCTTTAAGTATTCTCCTATAGTGACTGGGCTTAAGTATGGTATAGCTACTACACCGAGTTCGCCACCATGGAGCTTAATAATATGTGTTTCTGGCTTATCTTGTGCTAGTAGACGTAATAACCCTATTTCACTGAGTACTCTGAGGGGTGGTAATTGAGCTACTTTAGGCTGATCGTGTTGTCCAGCTACAACTAAGAATTCAATTCCATGTTCTCTGAGTTTTCTTAGAGCTCTATAAGCATATAGATATGTCTGTGGTGTGGGTTTTGGCTCGTCGAAGAAATCTCCTCCGTGAATAACGGCATCTACATGTTCTCTCACAGCAATATCTACTACTTCGTTGAAGACATCATAGTAGTCTAATTCCCTCTCTCTAAGTTTACTAGGTCTACTAGCACCTAAATGAGTATCTGAGACATGTAGAAGTAACATTACTACACAGCCTCCCATTCACTACTCGGAGAACTAATATTTAATCTCTCTGAGGCTTCTTCTAACTTCTTTCTCCACAAGCTCACAATATCTGGTGTAGCGCCAACTCTTTTACCAGCGTGTAAATCTACTTTTACTAGTGCAGGGTATTTACCAATCCACTCGCCTAATAATACAGCTTGCCCTGGGCTTAGAGCTGGGAGCATGTTTACGTATTCCTCGCTGAGAATATCTGAGACCTCTGTTACGAAGACACGATCACTTTTCTGCACGAGTTTTAATAAAATAAAATTCTGTATTTGTGAAACTACGTCTGAATCAAGTGCTCTCGGCCTTTGACTAACAATAACAAGCATTCCACCAAATTTTCTACCCTCTCTTATAAACCTCTGTAAAGACTCTTTACTCCGCGTCTGAGTCTTAGAGCTTATGAAGAGGTGTGCTTCTTCAACAATAAGCATTGTTGGTGGAACTCTACGTTTTTTAAGAGACCAGAGTATATCTTCCGCAATGACTTTCAATAAGTAGTCTTTTTCAGAGTCTAATAGTGAAGAGACATCTACTACTACTATTCTACCACAATTAATAATCTCACTGACATTACGAGTATCTAGGCTCACATTATGCCACGCGAAGAAATCATCTACTTTATCTCTTACCTCAAGTGCAGGTTCTTCTGAGCCTCCGTGTTTACTCACATATTGCTTTAATAGCTCTTTATATGCATCAACAGAGTCTAATATACGACCCCCTCTATAAAGCCTCTTCACAGCTTCTGAGTACGGTATAATATTTCTACTAGATTCTTCTATAATTTTCTCATTAAGCTCTCTCAAAGCATTTCTCAATATCCTCCTCTGCTTCGTAGCAGCAGGTTCTGGAATAATAAATTCTACCAGTATCTCCACAGGTATTTTCAAGGGGTTTATTGCTGCCTCATAGTCTACTACGTGTACACGTTGAGACTCGCTCTTTAAGCCTCTATACTCACCGTGTACGTCAAAAATAACAACAGAGCCGCCTATTTGTGCAACTCTATCAGCTAATATAGCTACAAAATTGCTTTTACCTGAACCAGTAGTTCCTACAACTAGGAGGTGTTTAGCCAGGGCATTTACATCTACACTAACATCTAGTTCTTGAAAACCTAAGAGATATCCTATCTTCACAGAGTGCTCAGGTCTAGAAGCATAAATTAATTTTAAATGTTCAATTCTCGCGGGATATACAGGTGTCTCTGGTGGTGGTGGGTAGCGTGGAGACTCAGCTCGACCATTAGTAATATCAGCAACTATAACAGCGTTCATATAGCTCTCACGTTTTAATTCACTAATATAGCTCTCAGTCAACTCACTCGTAGTAGGTGCTATTATGGGGACATATGATTTAAAACTCACAGAGCCAATAATCCCTACAACCTCGCGATCTAATTCTACGCCGCTAATAGGATCTCTCACTCGAAACTTCAAGTATATGTATGCTCCAGCTGGAACAGGATAAGTAGCTTTAACTGTGATCTCGACAGGTGTAGAAGTTTCACCTACTACGCCAATAGGTTTTATGCTCACATAAATTCACCTAGAAGCTCTCTTCCAGTTAATAGGCGAGTTAAGCCTAATTTAGCTAATATAGCTTTAAACTCTTGTATTGTTAACTTACACATATTATGTGCTACTCTTAGAGGATCTGGGTAACCTGTAATAGAGTGTGGTAATAATATACCAAGAACTTCACTAAGCTCTTCAGGGCTTAATTTACCTGGTATTGTCAATTGATATGGTGGTGAATTATAACTAAATACAACATATGTAACAGTAACTGGTAGTAGTGGTTTTACATACTCCATATCCTCTGGATCTAGGCTTTTAAGTGGCCTAGGTAAATCTTCGCTTTTCTCAATATAAATGGGTTCAATAAAGTGTGGACTTTTAGGCAGAGAACCCCTCTTCCTCAATAAGTCGAGAACTACTAGGTCATTAAGGGCACTACTAGCAATATCACTCTGCGTAGAGAGTAATTTATTAACATAGTAGTTTCTCCTAATAGTCTTAGCTATGAAGAGTAATTGAGTCCTACGCTTAGCTTCAAGTAGCTTAGAAGCTACAGAGCGCCATAAATCTCTCAGAGTATGAGGTCTAGGTCTCACGGCGAATTTAAACTCTCCTGGAATCTCCGGTAACTTACCATACCAGAGAAAAGAGAATATAGAGCCATCAAATAGTGCTAAATCACCTTCACGCATTAAGCTTACTGCTGTAGAGAGTTCTAGTTCTCTTGATGTGAATTGGGCTACTCTCCTCACTACTTCTTCTACAGGTGTTTTTCCACCTCCAACTGGTATACTACAGTAACCTGCTTCTGCATCAATAAACACTTGTTCACCACTAGGTATGTGTTTAACAGCTAAAGCTTGAACAGCGAAGAGAACTGCAGCTCTTAACTCCCTATACACTCTACTAGAATCACTTGCAATAATTCCAACATGCTCTCTAACTCTTGGTTTCAAAGAGTAAGTGTTAATATCTTTAATTTGAGGCTCAAGAATACTTAAATTATTTAAATCACTAGTAATTTGAATCATAAGATGATCGAGAGCTTTAATTAATTTGTCATGTATAGGCATAGATTTCACGCATTCAAAAACATGTTCTGTATGAGTATTGGGGTTTAAAAAGGGATTCCACGGACATTTAACTAGAACACTCCTAGATCACTTAAATAATATCTACACAGGGTTCTCCTATGAGATCTAGTATTCTCTTTTTAACTAATGCTACTCTTCTAAGACGTTCAAAAGTCGATATACTTTTATCTCGGAGAGAACTAATAATTCTATTCCAATACTCATATCTAGCTGGTTCACATTTCTCTGCTAGTTTTAATAATAGGGGTCCGTAAATATCTAAGACCTCTTTAACGTTTCTATTAACTATTTCTTCTAGGTTTTGTAGTATCATATTCTCATCTAATACTACTTTAGATTCAGACACAAATGTCACCAGTAAAATATATCTAG
>Ga0326760_1001168_pt1 | contig 11965 bp, 5 predicted proteins | sample GCREP_S_FD_207668 | JGI IMG/M metagenome (GOLD analysis project Ga0326760, IMG submission 207668) | Hot spring sediment microbial communities from Geyser Creek Basin, Yellowstone National Park, WY, United States - GCR.EP_S | ecosystem: Environmental > Aquatic > Thermal springs > Near-boiling...
GTCGTAAGCATAGAATTGCAATGTAAACACCAAGTGCTTTAGCATCACTATTAATCAAATCTTTGATTCATGAAAACCTCGTTCCATACATGGGCTTGACTTTGAACTTGACTGTGATCTCCTCTTTGAATTATAAGTGCTAGTTTAAAATTTATAGTTTTTTCCATGCTGTAAGATATTTGCATACCTTCTTCTTTATTAATAAGCTAAAAACTCATAGCCAAGTCTTTTTAAACATGTATTCGCTTCTCCAATACATTGATGTGTTCTTTATGATAGCCAAAGAACAGCCATGAACTTAGTGCTTGCCTCTTGAAGAATTTAAGAATTCGTTTTACCCAATCAGCAGATTTTGTATGCAGTTCTTGCTTCATAAGCTCTGCTATCACCTATGCAGGTCAACACCAGAACTAACCCCTAGCAGTACTTATATTCTTCAGCCCTCTTATCCCCACCCTAACATTAAAGATACGTTGAACATCAATAAAGCTTCAAATAAAGACATAAAAAACTATGTTACAAATATTCTTCTCCGTAAGCCTATATGGTACACATGTATGTTCCTTATGTGTGAGCTTTAAAGGATTTCCATTATTAATCATAATGGACGAGCCTCATCTATACCCCAGGGATATTTGACACTAAATATGAGCTACTCATTCGCGATTTGCGAAAGCTTATTGAAAAAGTTGCGGAAAGACAATCAATGTTAAATACACACCATTTATTCTTGTGGCAAGCACATTACTCCTAAAACGTTTTGAAAATGGCAAAGCTATTTTAAAGGCTATTATTCACAAAACTGATACAAAGACCAGTATTGAGAATCGCGTTAAGAAAGAGATATTATCAAGATGGCTACGTTCCTGTAGAAAGTTATCCGTGTAAGTTTACAAAACTATTTATTAAGAGAAAAATATAAAACCCCGGACAGTAATATTATTATTTGCTCTGGGTGATTAGTGTGAAAGAAACCATTTTAATGTCTGTTGAACCTCCAGGTGCTGGTAAAACAACAGCATTGCTTATGCTTTATTATACATTGGTTGATTATGCAAACAATTTAGGTGTTAAAGCTTATTGTTTCACACCTGATTCTCCATGCGATCTTCATATGAAGGCAATTGATCTCGTAAGATATGGTAAACCACCTCCACCAAACCTCCCACAGGAAAAAGATATTAAATTAGAGATCGAATTCAATGGCTTAATATTTCCTAAAAAAGTTGGTATTGCTGTAGCTGATATTGCTGGCACCATAACTGGCACTCTTACGAGAATATGGTCGAATTTAGGTGAAATGACCCCTGTAGAAATTCAAGAGACCTTGAAGGAGCGGGGGTTATCTGAGAAGGATATTCAATAGAACTAATTGTTGGTGTCGAGCGCAATGTCGTCTATTATATCCGTTTTAAAAGAAGTAGATGGCAGGATACTAGTTGGTGAAGCTTCAAAAAGGCCTAATTTATATTCAAAAGCTATTAATTATCTGTTAGCTAACACAAACTTATTGACCATGGAATTTATTGAGAATGCTCTCAGCGAAGAGAGATTTTTCCTTTCACTAGCAATTTCTGAAGTTTTATTGAGGCATCCTGAAGTAGCCTATAAGATCTTTCGGCAGGCATTAATGTCTAGATCCTCATTAGCTAATTCTCTAGGAATAAGTTATCTAGAAATGTACGACAAGCACGTGAAGAGGGTTTACGAAGCGAATATCATAGACGTGAAATATAGTGTGTTACCGCATGTTGAGGAGTGCCTAAAATATGGTGTATTAAGTAGCGAAGGATTCAATATCTTAAAATGTAGAGAGGAATACATAGCTAAGTTATTTAAAGTGCACGAAGATGTGCTTAAAGTCCTTTCAGTAGCACTCCCTCTTGCACATAAGCCATCCTTAATAAGGATCAATTATGCTCCTAGTGGAGAAAACGTGTACTGGGTGAACATTTGGCCTTATACGCTGGTTTATAACCCAGAAGAGGCGAAGTTGATATGGCTTCACCACAAGTATCTCATTAGAGAGTTTAGTGTGAGAGGACTTGATGCCCATAATGTCAATGTATATTTCGCCCCCCTCAAGCAAAACATTGCCTTAGTGCTCAAGAAGCAGACGAAGACGTCAGCAGTTATTACATCTCGCGACGCTGACAAGGAGCCTACGTTAATAGAGGGGAATGCTGTATGTAGTAATAGTTTGGGCGACCTCTACTCTATAGAACTTCACGAAGAAAATGTGATCCTTAAGAAATATGATGAATATGGCAATTTAATCCTCAGTAAACATTTAAAGATTCAACTGCCTAGCGGTTTTGAAGGGATTGATTGTTCCCCAACTACTGATGGAGGTGCCGTGTTTAATGTTAGAGCTGCCCAAGAATCGTTAATCATTATGATAGACCCTCTGATAAACACCATTAATGCTCATAAGTTGAGAGAAAAAGTTGAGAGCGTTATTTCCCTCCCACTCGGATTCACTGTTTTCTATAGTGATCGCTCTATCTACGTAGCGAGAGTATTTGATGGAAAACTGAAAATCGTGGGACCATATAATAAACCATCCATAAGTAATTCAGTATTTGTTGGTGGAGTTCCAGGTTTAGGCATCACTGTAGTAACAAATGACAGATTGTTTCAGGTAGACGCCCTTGGAAACATCTTGTCGTCCAGAGCTCACGAATATACTGGGGTGTCCACTGTAAAAGTCATTAGCACGTACTTGTTCCCTCTAATAATCTTTTCAAGGAACGGGGTGATTTCTGGAGTACTTGCGTTCATCGAGGGCAAACCCGTAAAGTTGGATCTCAGTATTTTAAATTTAGAAGGTCAAGTTCTTGACATATCTTATGCAAATGTGACTATATGCTTCCATACCAAGGATAAATCCTCAGTATGTTTATCTCCTCTCTACTTGAAGTGGCTTTTGGATCACAAATCAATACCCAGCAAAAGATGTGAGTTAAGAGAACTTAGAAACCTATATGAAAAGGTGAGATCTTCAGGGGAAATAGAGGAATTGTATGAGATTGAACCTTACCTTAACTCTCAGTTAATGGAAGATATTCTGTACCTAGACTACAATGTTAGATCTAGCTTCACTAAAGTTATAGGTAAAGAGATCAAAACCTCCTTAGGGAGAATATTTGAAAAAGCTCTAATTAAAGGAGTGCAGGAAAGAATTCTTGATCTTATCCTACTGGAGCACTTAGACAGTTTAAGTAAATTCACTTCAGCCACGTTAGCTAAACCAGTAGTGAAAATTCTTGGTTTTATAGGCAATATAGAGGTAGATCTCAACGCAATAATAGCATTAAGTAAGGCATTGGAGGAATTGCAAAACCTAAATAAGGAATACGTTGGTAGTGCTAGCAAGGTTTTATTCAGAAGCTTGAGTGCTTTAGAAGCTTTAAGTATCAGTTCAGGATCTCTTAAAGATCTCCTGAAAGAGTTCCCTGAAGATGTTAGAGAAAGCCTTCGCAGAAAGCTGGTAGCGGAGACCTTTAAAGCTTCTACCATAGATGGTGATATTGCTGTAGAGACGCTGAAGATTATGGGATATGATTTAAGCAAGGTTAGAGAGGAAACGTCAAATATTGAGGAAGCATTATCTAAGCTATTCTTGGATGAAACTAGGCCTAGGAATGCATTTCAGAGACGCTACGTACAGCTCTTAGAAAATGCTAAACTTGATGAGCTCATTCAGTACGTGAATAAGGTAAATGAACTTATTGAATTAATTAGGGGTCTAATCAGTAAAAGCGAATCTGCAGGTATTAACTTAGCAAAGAATTCAGAGTTTATAGAAGAGATTGAGAGATGTCTTCAAACAGATTTAGAGAGCTCTCGTCTAAGTTATTGCAGGGATCGCTTAACCTCTATATTTGAGTGTAACATAAAATTAAAGAACTTACTTGGCAATGCTCATGACAAGATAAAGAGTTCTGTGTGCATTAGTGAGGACCGCATTGACAACGCAATCAGGGGTTTGGCATCTTGCCAGCATAGAGTTAACGCTTTAGAGAAAGTCATGAGAAAGCTGAGCCGATTACTATTGACCGAAGATAATATTATGAAGCTTATAAAAGAAATGGCCAGCATACAGCCACTAGGTCTCGTTGTCGGGAAGGAAACTATGGAGAGAGTGTGTGAAATAATTAGTACATTTGATGAGAATAAAGCAAATGAATTGTTAAGTAATCTAAGAAATACTCATAAGGAGTTAGTTGACGCTAATAAGTATTTAACGGAGTTTCTGAGCCTAAGAGAAAAAGAGCCGTTCACCATAGTAAGAGCAGATATAGAGAGAATCACAAACCATTCAGTAGAGGACTTTAGGAAGGGTACTGTTTCCTTAGCAGAATTGAAGAATAAGTACGCAGACATCATTAAACTCGTTAAAATGACACCGCGTGTGGCAGAGGTGGTAGAAGGACTTAGCACAACCCTTAATGAACTGATCGGTGATCCAAGTAAGGTAAACCGTTACAAGGTAGCAATACTAAGAGAATTCATTTACTTAGCAATTGAGCGAGGAGTTGAGGAAAGTTTTACTTTACTTATTAAATTACATGAATCGCTGAAAGAGTTGAGAATGGAGGTGCTCTCTTTAATTAGTAACATTAGTAAAATACAGGAAATAGTGTCAAAATATGGGCAGGCCAGGGCATTCCAGCTACTAAACAACATCGTTTCCGAGCTGACATCACAATATAGAGAAATCCCAGTAAAATCTCTTCCACTCTATATCACTGAGGTTCGAAAACTAGTTGAGAAAGCTAAGGAATTCAATAAGAAGACTAAGACTCTATATGTGGAGCTGAGTAGCCTAGCTCTGTATATGGAAAATTTAGAAAGAGATATAGCTGTTAAGTTATACGATTACTTAAATAATTTGATAAACGCGCAAGGCGATTTAGGAAGCCATAACATATTAAACTCTCTTCACGCTAGTCTAAACGCGATTTTAAGTGACAAGGTAAGAGTTCACATAGAGAAAACGAATAAAGTACTAAAAGAAATAAAAGAACATAAGAAGACTCTTAATTCGAAATTCGGTGAATCATTACTGGACTTAATTTACAAAAAGATTCTTGAGGACGTGAGCAAATTAGATTTTACTCAAGCACATTCTAAGTTAGATGAAGCAGTAAGAGTAGTTAGAATTCTAAAAGAGCCCATTAAGGGAGAGCTTACCCTCGACAAGATTCTCAGCATGCTTGAAGCAAACAATATAGATATCGATAATTACATTTCAGCAAAACAACTTTCAGAAAAAGTCAACGAGATCAAAAAATTGTCATCTCTCAGTAATGTAATGATGCTTAGTCCGACTATTGTGGTTCGCTCACTGCAAATTGCAAAAAACATAGATGATGCCATCAGGCTATCTAAGCTAGCATATATATTGGCTAAGAAATTTGATAATGCAGACCTTGTCACAAACTTATTAAACTCTATTGAGCTAAGCAACTTACAGGAAGGTGCTTTCAAATTACTAAGTGTTATTGGAAAAACAATCTTAAATGAAGAGAGTGATATTATTACCTCTCACATAGCCTTACTTAAGATCTTTGAGAATATCCGAACAGAACCTGTAACATGTAGAGACATTAGTAAGATAGAGAACCTCTACGAAGATTTCTGTGTTAAAGAAAATATACGTGGATTAATAATTAGTGCTGCCCTGCGATGTAGTGAACTGAACGAACAAGATCCTGAGTGTGTTAGGATATTAGGTCTCTTAGGCGGGTTCTACGTTAAAAAACTAAGCTCTTACTTAGATGAGGTCTCAAGAACCTTAGGGATCAAATTAATGGATCGTGAAGTAGCTCCAGTCATAGAAGTTGTGAGGATCTTTCAAAACAGTAAGCCTATCAAGGTTCATGAGGACTTAGCTAAAGCTACAAATTTCACAACAAGTCCTAAAGTCATTGAGACATTAGTGAAAATCTACGGTTCTCAAATCAAAGAAGACTCTGCATTGCACGTGTTAAAACTGTCTAGGATTATCTCTAGCATCATGACGGATGATGAGGCATACCGGGAGATCATTCAGAAAAGCATTGAGATCATGGTGCCTGAAGAATTATCTGAGGAGGCCACCTCAATAACGTTAAGGGTAATCAATAACTTAGAACTCCCTATTGAATTAAAAGAAATAGAAATTAACACGGGATCTGGGACTATAAGCTTAAAGAATGTGAAGAATCTGCCGACCACTATTAAACCTGGGGGTTATGAGGACTTTAAGGTTCCCTTCTCTGGGTCATACTTAGACGAAAGAGTGTTAGAGAGGGGACGAGAGCTATTGATTAATGTGCAGATTTTAGTCAGAGCCTCCTTCGTAGAAACCAGTAGCTATTTATTGATTATTAATAAGGTTCCAGTCCCTGTACGTTATCATGGTCTCAGAAGCCCGTTATTCGGATATCTTGAAAGACTTCGCGAAACTCTGGAGGGCGTTGACATACCGACAAACTTACGCGAAGCTCTTCTTGGTGCTGGAGGAAATAATGTAGTGCTACTCGGGGTTAGCAGAGAAGACGGTAGAAGAGTCGTAGTCAAAGTTCCAGGAACTTTTGTGGATCTTAATATTATGCCAACTATTCCCTCACATGTTTATAGTAAATGTATGGAGCATGCAAATCGCTGTGTTAATGCTTCTAATAAGTGTAGCGGTAAAGTGGCTAGGATCAGACAAATAGGTCTAAGCCCGCCTCATGCAGTAGAAGAATTTATTGAAGGTGAATCACTAAGAAAAAGATTAGAGCATAAACAGTTAAGTAAGGATGAGGCGCTTAGAATAGCTATAAATGTCGGAGAGGCCCTTAAGTGTCTTCACGAATCTGGTGTATATCACAACGATGTGAGACCAGAAAATGTTATACTAAGTCATGAAAGAGTAGTGTTGATTGATGTGTGTATAGACGAAATATGGGAGTCATTAACACGTCACTTAGCTGTTCAAGCGACTACGCTGAGTCATGTGGGGAGCAGAATAGACGAAATGTATGCACATCCGCTACTCCTCGAAAAACTTAGAAAGGGTACTATAACAGACGAGGATAGAGCTAAATTAGATGTCTTTCAACTAGGTTTACTAATATATGAGATGTTGCTTGGGTATAATCCCATAAACAGACTAAAATCGGGGATTCAGAGACTATTGTCACCAGACATGGAGGAATTAGAAAAGGTCTTAATGAAGGCTTGTTCAATAGAGAAGCTACCAGAAATTACGATCAATGAATTCTTAGTAGAACTAAGAAAGCTCCTATAGGGGGTATTCTTATGTCTCTCGAGAATCGATTTAAAGTCTCGGAAAATCTATCAGGTAATCTAAAGTATAAATTAATATCAGAAAAAGTATTTGTCGGCGACAAGCCCACCCCTATTGCCTTGATTGAGCTTCAACTGAGTTATCAATGTAATGAGCTATTTCGTAAATGTAGTGAAAACTTCGACATAGAACTTGATATTGAGGGAAAACCCATCTATTTCGAGATTAAAAGGCTTGAAGCTGGGGGCAAGCTCGAATTTTCTACTAGTGATCAGAAAGTTAGTGTAGAGGTTAGTAGGGGGAGAGGCGAGGGATATTTAACGATAGTATATGAACTCAGCACTAGGTTACCGGCTGAGGGAACCTATCGATATACTGCAACAGTATACCTAGTTACAAAAGGCATGAAGACCAGACTTGGAGAACCTTTTAGATTTGCAATTGAAGTGGCTAAACCTATTGAAGTGCTAGCTGTCGACATAACACCTAAAAACCTTGTATACTACCTTGGCGATAATTTATCTCTCTCAATAAGAGTTCAATCAAATTATAAAGGAATGGCAACATTAACTATATCTGGTGCGACAGGAGATTTAAGCGAAGAAATAGAACTTAAGGAGGGAACTCAGGAGATATTCAAAGAGCTTACTCTTCGGCAAACTAGCCCTAACTACATAAACGTATCACTTAAGATACCGAAGATAGGCTTTGAAGCCTCCAATCAATTACAGCTAAACCTTTCACCTACTAAAGTATCCGTTGAAATAATTGAAGTTCCTCAAAATGTACTCATCGGTGAAAAAACCCAATTAAAAATCAAGATTAAGAATGAAAGTTTTACTTCGCAAAGTGATCTAGAAATATGGGCCAAGATATACGAACATGAAATCAAGAAGAGAATCTCTATTAAACCGCAGGAGATAGTGGATTTAGAGATCATGACTCCACAAATCACTCAGAGATCTCTTGAAGAAGTGTCTGGGTTCATAAAAGTAACAGACATGATTACCGGCTATATATGGTCACAAGAATTACGCTTTGAGAGCCCTCAACCGCCAGTCTCTATAGAAGTAGAGAGCAGAGAATGCAAGATATCCACCTCAGAGAAACGAAGTGTAACTCTCAGAATCGAAAACAAGCTAGGGAGTGATATCGAGGTATTATTCTCTGCACTAAATCCAACAACATGCGAAGTTTACATACAGCCCGAGAGATTGATCTTAAAACCCTTCGATTTAAAGGAGATAGTTCTAGGAATAAAGCCAAAGAGTGTGGGAGAGGAGATCCTAAAGATTAATTCAATAATAGTGGTTAATGAAGTAAAGGTATATGAACAGATTGAAGAACTTAGGGTGAATGTGGTTCCATCATTTGAGGTTGTTGAGCATAAGTTATTAGAGATTAAAAGCAATGACGTTATCATAGGGCAAAAAATAGGAGTTTATTTAAAATTCAAAGTATTCTCTGAGTCCATGGTAGAGGTGAAAGTTTCTGGAAAGAATCTGAAGTTATATGAAGACAAATTTGTCCTAATTCCTCCAATATTCGAGAAGCAATTAGATTTCACGCCATCAAATTATGGAGACCTTATAATAACGTTGAGCGACGGGGTCTACGTTCACGAGTTACCTCTCTCCATCAATGTCGTAAAGCCGGAGGTAAAAATAAGCATAAATGAGAAACTCATATATGGGGGGTTAAGGAATTTATTAAAAATAGAGATCGAGAATCCCTACAACGTTGACTTAAAGCTTTCAGTAAAAGTTGAAGAAAATGAGTTCATAAAGCCCGTTTCGAAAATTAGGGAGGTATTACTTAAAGCTAATACTAAAGAGTCTATTGAAGTAGAGGCTATTGGTTTAAAACCTGCAGATAGTGCTAACTTGGATTTGACAATTAATGTTCTCCCGGTTGTGGAGGAAAGAGTAGCTGAATACGTGTTCACTAGGAGGTTTCCGCTTAGCGTAACACATCCTGTAATAGTTAAGTTAACTACAAGCAATTTATTTGCGCCATACCTAGAAAAATCACCTACTTATAAAGACCTTTATTCCCCATTTATTATAACAATGGATGTTGAGAATATTACGTATTCCTTCATTGAGGACTTAGAAGCTATTTTTACATTTAATGAATTACCCTCTACTATTGCTTCACATAGAGAGAAACTTAACTTAGAACCGAGAGCTAAAAAGACTGTTCCTATTTCTTGGAAAATACCGTTTAATTATTTGATAGAGTCTTTAACACTAACCTATAAAGTCACTATCAATAAAGAATATACTCTGGAAGAGAATAAATTAAACATACCAATCAATAAATATGTGCCTTTACCTATCGAATATGATGCAGAAGCCTTTAAACACGAGTCATGCGAGTATTCTAGGATTACCCTAAAGGATAAAGTGTTGATGCTAGTACCAATCAGTGAAAATTTGAACATAATTGTGACTCACTGTGGTAAGCCTCTTAAAATATCCGAACTTCATCTAGAGCTAGCTAATATAATCTATAATACCCTCTCGACACTTACAAAAAGAGAAGCGGAAACCACATGGGATGCAACAGCTTCCATAATATTTAAACACGTTCTTCAATCCATGGACTACACATGGGAGCGGAAAACGTATGAAGACCTTGTTGTAAACCTTCACAATATTAATGTAGTTCCGGCTATACTCTGGAAGAAAACCCTTGGTAAGCTTATTGCTAGTTCAGAAGTAATGAACATAAAAATAAAGAAGGCAAGTATATTAATACCCAGTTCGGAAAGGCGTTTTCAAGCCTTTAGGAATGAATTCTATGTACACATGGCAGAATTTATACTCAACAATAGTGATGTAAGTAGGGCTTGGTTACATAACTACATAAAAACTAGTGTAGAGAACTTAGTAGTGGAACCATTGTATCTGTTGTATAGATTAAATGGTGGTGATGCTTTAGACTTCAATAACAAAATATTTTTCACATTGCTAGAGAAAAGGCCTGCGAGTTCGTTGATTTACCTTGCGTTGACCAATGTGAGCCAGTGGGCATATAATGAGGAGGTGCTCAAGAAAATTAGAGAACTTCTTGTTCATAAAGTAGATTCAACATTTTCTAAAAAGAGCTCAAAAACAGCACTAGCAATGATTTTAATGGACATGCTTACGTTGTTAAAAGAAAAAATTAGTGAGGTGGTGTCGTCTGGGCAATGATGTGAGTCAGGTAAATGACGAATTAGAGACGCCGGCTCATCTGCTATTTAGTGAAATTAAGTCATTGAAAGACGCGGTTGATAAACTGATTGATAATCTACGTCAATTGACAGAAGAGGTTGATAAAATTAAGGATGAAATGATTGAAATAAAGAAAAAAGTCGGTGAGCTTGAGGATGATTTGAAAAAGACTAGTCAAGAATTATCTGAACAAATAAACAAGGTAAAGCACAAGGTGATAAAGGTTGAGAAAAGAGTTAAGGAAGCTGAGGAGAATCTTAACAATCACTTATTCCAACAAGATAAGGTATTAGAGCATAATAGTGAGGTGTTATTGAATAACTTAGTAATGCAGTACGTATTAAACATAGTAGATAGGGTGACCCCCTCCTCCCACATAATACTGGGTTATTTAAATGAGAAGCCATTCATTGTTATAGAAACGACCGAAGATATCCAGCTCATACTTATATCAACTGAAGTATTAATGGAAGATATTGAGACGTTAAATAAAATAAGAGATGTACTCTCTGAGTATACTGATAAAGAGGTTAAGTACAACATATTAACAACGAGTGTAACTAAATCAGAGACACCTGCGTGGTTATACTCCTTGCACGAAATACATTAAGCCTTAAATACAGAAATACATAGTGTTTTAACAACCATCATTTAAGGATCTACAGAGTTACTTAATACAGAACTCATACAGCCTTATGGCAATTACTTAAATAACACACTGACTACGGGATTCCTCCAAACCTGCGAATTCATTACTTAAAGGTCTACGACCATTAACCCTAGAATCATTGCGAATTTTTAACTGCTTCAGTCACTAATCCGAGTTGTTCTTACTGACAGAAAAGTACCTAGGACTAGTACTGCTATGAACGTATCTTTTTCAATTGTCAATTTAGTGGGGTGGGTTTCGGGGTTAGGTGCTATGTGTTTAGTTCCAATGAACTAAGGTTTTATGACGACTAGTGTTCACGGTGATAAGGTGTAGCAGGATGGGAAGAGAAGACGAGGGAATTAGATGAATTAAAGAAGGAGCATATTAATAAAGAAAGGGAACTCATGGAGATAGCTAGGAAAGAGAGGGAGAGCACGACTTCAAGAGAGATGCTTGACTCAGAAGTTTTTAGACTTAGAAACTTAGAAACCACTCGCTAGTTATGAGGACAGGTTGAGAGAGCAGGAAAAGAAGAAAGAGAAAATACTACTAGAATTAGAGTCTTTAAGGAGTAAAATCATTATCATGAAGAGGATCAGTAAAGGGTAGGCACGACGTTAATTACATGCTGTTATATGCTTACAAAGACTTAGAAGAGATTCACAAACTTCTCAAGGCAGGTGTGATAGTAACATCAATAGCGATAGGATTAAAACTTAGGAAGAAGTGATTTGAGTGAATTTGTTTTATGGTTATGCTAGTGTTTAAGAATTTTGGATTGAATATGTGGTGTTATGAGGTGTATTATGTTTT
>Ga0326760_1001169_pt1 | contig 11960 bp, 9 predicted proteins | sample GCREP_S_FD_207668 | JGI IMG/M metagenome (GOLD analysis project Ga0326760, IMG submission 207668) | Hot spring sediment microbial communities from Geyser Creek Basin, Yellowstone National Park, WY, United States - GCR.EP_S | ecosystem: Environmental > Aquatic > Thermal springs > Near-boiling...
CCAGATCGCGGATAAAGACAACACCATAGCTTCACTAAATTCGCAAATAAACCAGCTTCAAAGCCAGGTGGATGAGTTTAGGGCGATAGTCAATCTTGAGAAGTCTGAGACCTGGGTTTCTCAACAGGTTGTGAATCAGCCGGCAGGAGACTACTATTACTGGAGTTTTACAGTGAGATATGCTGGGTATATCGTTGTCACTGTTCATTCCTCAACGACGAGTAACACGTACGTCCGCGTGATATGGTCCTCCTACGGCATTTTCTATGACAAGACAGTAAACGTTGGGGCGAGCGGGACGGCTGTCTTCCCCGTACTACCTTGTCCAAGAGTTATAATCAGGGTTGGTAACACAAATCTGGCGGGCGGGGCCACTCAAACAGTGTCGATAACGTACTACTACTAAACCCCGCCCAACCCATTCTTTTTAAACTAAGCCTTTAACTCACGACGCCCCCACGCCAAACCTCGACACAAAGAGCACTCCCATCCATAAACTAGAGATCTTAATCTCCACACAGACTCGCGTAGCTACCTTCACGCCCTCATGCATGGAGGGATTGCTTCACTCATCTGAAGATGTGGTGGATGGGTCCCGCTCCTCGGCGAGCTCCATAAGATGCTCGATGAGTAGTTAGCAAAACCTTAGCGCTAGTGCTAAGGAGTGCTGAGATCCGTGACGGGGTTATCCTGAAGGAGATTGCTAGCTCCTGCAACTTCTCGCAGACCTTGCCCCCGAAACCTTGACGACCTTAGCGTAGGACATGCTACCCCGACCACCTCAGACCGAGACAGACCGCGAGGGCTTACAACGGGTTGCGATCCAGCACCTTAGCATTGTGCGTTTGAAGCCGCGCAACTGTAGCATTTAGCGTTTAGCAAACGCGGTTAGCAAACTTGCTAACCCACGCTTAGCAAACCTTAGCAAATTGCTAAATCAGCGTTAGCAAATTGCTAAATCAACGCTAGCAAGTTAGCAAGCTTGCTAACTCACCTTAGCAAACTTGCTAAACCCCCAACCCGACCGAGACAACTCAAGACGGCCCGTAACAAGCCAAGACGAACCTTAACGACCCGCGACGGATCGCGAAGGGCTATGACGTGCTGCGGTTCGGGATATTAGCATAGCGCGCTTAATGATGCGCTAAAAACTAAAGCAACTTTAAGCGTTAGCAATTAGCAAACACAGTTAGCAAACGACGTTAGCAAACACGCTTAGCAATAATTGTACTTTTGCTATTTGCTAATTGCTAAACACTATCCTCCGCCATCCTCCCCGACTATCCCTAACACCATCCTCGGATATCCCTCTCCCAATAGAGAAGACTATCCCTGAATGTCCCCGCGTCATTCATAAGGTCCTGAAGCAGGGATACCCTGATGTAGAGCCAGCCGAAGAGAAACTGGGTAAATGAGGAGTCACTAAATTTCCACGCGTGTATTCACTCTTCAGGTTTTTAGGTTTTTCGGTTATTTGGTTTGTGAGGTGTTTTGAGTTTCTGTAGGGATTCTTACTTTGAGTTTTCCTACCCTCTCTTTGACATGCTTTTCAGTAGTTCTTTGTAGTGTTTTAGTGTGGTGTACGCTTCATGTAGTTCTTCCCAACCCAGAATTTTTACTCTGTCTTTTATTCTCGCGAATGAGCCTCTTAGCCTCGGTTCTATGAGTTTTTCAGCTCTTTCAGTTTTCGCTTCATCACTTACTATCAACCATAATTGTTCGCAACCCCACGTATCGCGGGCGTGTGCCAGTCTAGATAACGCTCTGTCAACGTCGCCACTAATCTCGGCTTCGAAGGCTTTTAAGGGTACGTGGCCTTCAGCCTCCCTCCACGTAACGTCTAACTTGTAGACACCGTCGGGTGTTGGATCCTCCTTCCTCACAACAAAGTTTAGCCACTCACCTAAATCTAGGAGTTCCTCAACCAATTCCTCATGGCTTGGCCGCCCCACCTTACTTAAGCTCCTAATAGCTTCAAGCACTCTAGGCGCGTCCTCAGACCTTATGAACGTGAACCCTGTTATCACCCACTCACTTAAAGGCTTTCTCGATATCTTGATATCGCCGCAATCCGCAAGCTTCACAGGCTTCTCATACCTTACGATGCGGTCGAACTCCAAGATCCAAGACGCCTCACCCGGCCTAGGGAACGGCATCCCAGCCTCTACAGCTCTCGAAGCATACCTCGAAAACTCCTCACCCCTAACAAACCTCACGTTCTTAACCGTGAACTCGCCGACGAAAACCCACTCACTCCTAGGTACTCTACCAGAGGCGGGTTTAGCTAGGATGAGACAGACGCTACCCTCACGTAACTTCCTGATATTAAGTGGCTCATGCCCTGGAGGAAAGTCAAAGACGGTGCATCCCCTCGCTAAACATTCCTCAAACCATTGGAGAGTGGTTAAGACAATACATGCTGGAGGATTACTAGACACAGAGCTTACCCGATATAATTTAGTGTCAGAAGCCTTAAATACTTATAATCACTGTCAAGCAAAATAAGGACTACAAGAATTCAATCTCTACGTGAAGCAGTTAGTTACATCATTTGTTTCTTAGAGTGGATTCTAGTAAGAAAACAGCATCCTCTGATAAGTGTCCATATGCTTCTATTGCTCCTTTAACTACGTTAACTATAAGCTCGACTTCATCTTCAATAATCTTGAGTTTCTCGATGTCCTGGCATATCCTGCCTCTGTTTTCACGCATGTCTACTACGTCAGGATATCTGCCAACGTCCTCATATAGTGAGAGGCATGGATACACTGCGAATAAATACGCGAGTAAGTAGGTATAAAAATATAGACCAATGATGAGGTTCCTAAGGTAAGGCGAAAGTAATTCAAGATATGATTCGGTAAGCCTCTCAACTTCTTCTCTTACGTGGTCTTCACTCATGTCTCTAACAATTTTTGTGATTGTGATCTCGTCAGTGAGAGGCTTTATATAAGGCTTAATATACTCATGTATTCGTTCTTTTTCTTTAGTTACCTGATCTTCTATGATGGCTACTAACTTCTTATATTCTTCTTTACGAGTTTTTAGACTTTCTAACGCTTTTTCGTCTATACATGAAGGAAATGAACTCCCGTTCTTTCCTCTTTTACATACCTGCTTAAGAGTTCTATAAGCATGTCCAGGTAGCTTGAATTCCTTGACGACATTTATCAAATCATTCGTTAAGACACTCATCAAGACGTTTTTAATGTATATTTCAGCCTTCTCACCAGCTGAGATGCTGGAGGAGCTCTCACCCCCTTCTTTGAGTGATTTAAAGAGATTCTCGGATATAAGTTGTGAGAGCTTGTTAGTGAAAAACTGGATGTATTCAAGTGTATCTCTTTTCCTATCATAGAAAATTTCGTAGAAGTCGCATATAATACTTAAGAATGCTTTATGCAGTTTATGCCCTACCTGCTTAGGCTTGAGTTTTAGACCTAGTTTTCTGAACCTCTTCTGCATCTGAAATATCTTGTAGTATTTGTTTCTGTCTACTTCCCCAACTACTGATATCATTTCCTCTATCCATGGTTTGAGGTATATGAATAAGTATGCCTTAGCGACTTTTTCTGATGCTTGCTGAAGCATATACAGCACCCTTCTACCGATATAGAATACCTGTTCATCGCTTTCGCATGTATCTAGCTTTAGATCCTCTAGAAGCTTCCTCACAACCTGTAAATCCCAGTAAGCTTCCTTAGCAAACTGCCCAGCAATATCTATATCTTCTTCAACCGTCATGGGCATATTAAGGAGCTCCAATATTTCTTTAAAGAAAGCAATTAATATTTGTTTCTCTGGCGGTTAGCTTCAATAATCAATTATAGGTAGTATAGAGAAATTCTTTTTAAGTCCTTCGGTATAGGAATAACCGGAGCTTAACGGACTTCACTTTTTAGAAGATGACTTTTTCTTGGCTTCTTTTAAGGATATCTTTTGATGGTATGTCGCAGTGCTATTATGTTGAGTAGTTTGTAAGAAGTGTGATCTACATTCCACGGGTTGTCGCGTTTGATAGGAAGTCAAAAAGACTTGAATAGAAGTAGATTAAATCAGGATCTACTAAGAGCTTTGTTACAAAAATATGAGAACTTAATGCTTGTGTATAATGGTTAATTTTGGTACTTTCTCTGGTTCTGCGAGCTTAGTTATCACAACGTATTTAGCATATTTCTTTAGCTCCTCTACAACTTTTTCGAACCTTAGTGGATCGAAAGCTAAAAGAGCTTCATCTGCTAATACTGGTACCAGACCTTTATATTCTTCAAATACTTTTAGCTTGTACCCGGTTAAAATAGTGACCAGCGAGATTGCTGATCTCTCACTAGTACTCATGGTGCTTAGAGATTGCTCGACTTCTCTACCACTTGGAAGAATTCTAGTGACTTTGATTTCAAACGTTTTTTTCACTTCACCTGTAACCTTATCACGCATTTCTCTCTCTACAATTCTAATAGACTTAAACCATGTGAAGTCCAGTTCTCTAATTACCTCTGAAGATATTCTCGCGAATTCGTCTTTCATCTTCGTCATAATAGAGTAGAGCTCTCCTTCTGTTCTCTTCTGTTCTTCTCTTAATTCTTCAATTTTTCTATTTATTTCGGTTAGTCTTAAGCCGGCGTCGCTTTTCTTTGCAATAACCTCCTCTAAGTCCTTGATTTTTTGCTCTATCTCGCCTAACCTCCTCTCAATTTCAGCTCTCTTTTCAGATGCCTTCCGTTCCTCCTCTGGCAATTCTTTCTCCAGATTTTCTAGTTGCACAATAATGCTATCCTTTTCATTCTTGAGCCTAGCCTGTTCATTTTTGTAGCTCTTCAGATCCCTAAAAAGGTTCTCGAGCTGTGTTCTATATTTTGGTAGCTTCACTGTTTCAATTTCCCTAATCTCATTATACTTCTTCGTAAATTCCTCAAGTTCCTTCCAGCGGTTTAAGCGCTCTTCTTGAACTCTATTTATCCTCTCCTCGTAATCTTTAACAATGGCTTCTCTTACCTTCCTAACTTCTTCCTCAACCTCTCCTAACCTTGAGCCCCAGAATTCCTCAGGTGATTTTTCCACAGGTCTCCCACAGATTGGGCAAGTAGTGGTCCTTGTTATCATAGCCATTCTTATAACTGGTATTCTTGCGTCCTGACCACTTATAAGTTCACTTAACTCTTTCTTCAGATTATTTATGAAGTCATCGATTTGCTTAATGTGTTCCTTTATACTTTCAACATATTTATCTGGCTCTTTGTAGTACTCGTAAAATTCAGCAATTTCTTTTTCTAATCTCTCTATCTCTGGTCGCAATTCATTTATCTTTTCTGTAATCATTGGTATAAGTCTTTCCTCAATATCCTTGATTCTACCCTCAATCTCACCTAATCTCCTCCTGAGATCCGCTATACGATCTTGTATTGCACGCGTTTTTTGAGTCGAAACCCATTTAACCCTTTCTAACTCCCTTTCTAATTCAGTACGCTCGCTTTCAAGTTTTTTCCTCTCTTCACTCATCTTCGTTAACTCCGCAACTTCTCTTTCTAAATATTCTGCCTCTCTTTCCAAACTCTCGATCTGCGATTTAAGCCCTTCTATCTTGCTCTTATAATCGTCTAGTTTGAAGATCCGAACTAAGTAGTCTGTTATATCAGGCTTTGCCTCTAAAACTAACGTTTTACTTACTTCTCCCAGTTGCAAATCTAGAACAACATACTTTATCCTATCGTCCACTGTGACAGGTTTTGACTCAACCTCAACGACTCTGCCCTCTTTTCTCTTAAACCTCCTGACGAAAACTTTGCCATTTACCTCCACTCTTATATAGCCTTCGTCGGCATCATAGTTTAAGAGCTCTTCTGGTGAAGCAGTGCCCGGTACATACATGGCTAACAGAGCTTTTATTAATGAGGTCTTGCCCATAGCATTTGGGGCTATGGCCTCATTAAGACCCTCACTAAGCTCAAATCTATGCTTACCGATAAAACCCCCTATATTCTCAAGCTCTAAAACCATCACCATCTACACCACCTCGCAAACACATATTCAGTAATATTACATTTTTTAAGCAAATTTATTTCCTTCTTACTTAATCCCTTGTATTTCTTGTTAAGCCACTTCCTACCTATTACTCTCACCTCCTCAGGAAACCAGTCCTCCTCAATATATCTAGCATATAAAAGGCTGGATTTAAGTCCCCTTTCTTTTGCATTGAGATATGCGGAGTATAGGAATGTTGTGGAAAGGGCGTCGTCTAAGCTAATCACAAATATAGTACCTTTCTCTGCAAATATGTCTATGTAAATAGGTATTCTTCTTTTAACCCTTACAAGTTTATTTTTTAAATCCCTATAATATTTTAGTTCATATTCAACTTTCAACAACAACGTATTTTCTCACCTTCTGCCCTTCATGGTCAGAGTATTTCCAATTTCTCTAGCTTTTCTATGTAATGTTTCATCACTACTCTTTCTATCTCCCTTGCCGATTTTGGTGGCGGGTTCATTGAAACTATCTCTTCCTTAACTTTCTCAAACTTTATTCCGAGTTCTGTACATTTCCTTTCAGCTATTGCTAGCGCTGTCTCCAGGTCTAAAGCCTTAAACTCTACTGGATATAGCCTATCTATCAATGCCTTATCCACTAATTCAAACCAGTTTGTTGTTGCTATAATTCCCATTCTCGAAGTATCTAACTCGTCTAGCATATGAAAGAAGACATTGTCTTGTGCTATATGCCAAGATTCTATCCTTTCTCTCCCCCTCGACATAAATATGGATTCCACGTCATCGAATAATAATATTGTATATCCAGCTCTCCTCTCGGCTTCCTCAAATATTTCAACAATTCTTATCTCAGACTCACCATATAGTGGTCTAGCTATGTCTGAGGCATCAACTAACACTAAATATACGTCTTTAAACTTTCTTCCTAGTTCCCTTGCAACCGAATAAGCTAAGCTGGTTTTACCAGTGCCGGGTTCTCCATAAAATAAAAAGCCTTTAATACCTCTTCTAATACTTTCTCGGAATTGGTAATAAAAAGTCTTGAAGACCAAGTTAAATATTTTCTTATGCTCTCCGCCAACAAACCTATTAATATCGTAGTCTTCAGATATCTCACTTGCATTAACAATTTTTAAAGGCTTAATAAACTGTCTAGCACGTCTACTCATACTTAACACCTCTCACAATCTTTTAATCGCACTCGCATATCTCGTATTCTAGGTCTGGCTCTTTAATGAATCTTTTCTTTATGAAGGAGCGTACTAAATATCTCCTGTCTTTAGTTTCCTTAAATTCCTTCCTCAATGTATCTAAGGATATAGACTCTACTTGCCTATATATGTGTATAGAACCTAGCTCATAACCTGGATCATATACTATGTAGTATTCGTCTTTGTACCCAGCAATAATGTAAATGCGTGAGATATCGCCTCTAACGAGAGGTTTACATGATTCTTCTTTAGAACCCTTTATATATCTTTCCATACTTCTCCCTCTCCCTTATAATATACCTCATAATATATCTCTTGATACCTTCTTCATGCATTTTGACCCAAAGCATGTTCAGCTTATAGCCCTCTGGAGTAGCATCCTCTATTATATTGTTGTCAATCATGAATCCAAAGGCTTCTGCTCTAATACTTCGCCATAGCTCTACTGGTGCGCCTTTTTCGATAACAAAGTAACTGTCTACATCGTTTATTCTTTTAAGCTCGAGTAAGTCTCTAATCCTGAGGGAGGTGCTCTGAGGCTCTAGTCCTGAGAGCGTGTAGATCATGGGGAGCTTAAGAAACCAAGGTATTCGAGGTCCTCCCTCCATGTATTGCTCACTTTTCACGGCGTGCGCGACTACATAAACGCTCGTAATCCCACTTACAACCTTCATCATTTCTCTGTAGTTGTTAGCCTCTACTGGAGTCACGAGGTATTGTGCTACAGGACCTACAAGCTGGAAGAACTTTGTATTGACCTTGTATAAAAAAGCAGGTCTATCACTACGTTCAAGTATGTTGAGGCGTATAAGAGGGATTAAATATTCCTCGATTCGTTCTTGAGGGATAAGAAAGTCTCGTATCCATTCGTTAACAATTTCTTTACTAATATAGAGTTTATCAGGGTTTTTCTTGGAGTATGCTTCACCACATCTATCAACAAGAGCCCATATAATCCTCAGAGGCTTTTGCTTAAAGAATGGCCTGTAAAGTACCCCCGCGAATCTTGAAGCTAAGGCATATACTTCACCGAGACTTGAAAGAACTTTTTTCCTATTGATACCAGCAACATGAGCTTCAATCTCATCCATTACTGCAAATATGGTTTCCTTTGTTAGATATTTATTGTATTTTAATGCCCACTTATTAGCAACCACTTCCGTCACTTTCTCATCCTCGAAACCCATCTCATTCTTATCAGCTCGTAGTATCTCTTATAGGTCGGCACGATTACGTTGCTCACGAAAGTCCCTGCTACTTCTACAGCAGTAGGATATGTTCCAGTGATAATTCTATTTTCGTGTAGAATTCCAACAGCCTTAAAGTATTCCACGTCAAATCTATTTCTGAGTTGCCTATGCTTGGACATCTGACTCCTTGCTGAAGTCCATTCACTTAGTTCTATTGTAAACTTTGATTCAACGATGCCACCTTTCTTTACGTAGGCAGTGGGACTGAGCAGCCCAGCCATAATAGTGAAGCTACTTGGGAGACGGTTAGTTTTATGCATAACATATAGAGCACTCACACCTGAGATTGTTTTATAGGTATACGTCACCGCTTCGTGAGTTATATTCTTTAAGTTTATGTCTTTAACTAGGTAGGGAGCTATCGGTGCGACAACGTTGTCCACAACTTCTGGCTTTAGCTTAACTGTTTCAGGCGACGTCAAATCAGCTATACCTAGCTCTCTTAGAGACTCAAAAGCTACTTTCACTTTATCTACTTCGTCAGGTTCAAATCCTGGCACTTCTCTAGCTGTTACTTCATATAAGTTTGGATTCTTCTCAATAAAACCTCGACTAGCTTTAGCTAAAGAATAGACGAGAACTTTCTCAATGCTCATAGGCGCAAATGGCAGAAAGTAGAGAAGCTTGGCAAAGTATTGAGCTACGTGCGTTTGCCCTCCCCTCACCGCTTCAAGAGCAGACTCTACGACCCTTCCTGCGAATATTCTAAGAGGCGTCCACTTCCGTGTAATACGGCTAAAGTTCAACTCAACGGACATAACACACCACAATAAATAATACTATAAACTCCTTTATAAATTTTATGTCCACTAGGACATGAATTTTCAGTTTGCTTAGGAGTACAAAACACATAAAACAATAAGGAAGCCATAACACATCACAATATAGAGAATAATTGTCTTAAAGCTTAGAAACACTCTTAAAGCATAAATTAAAGTTCAGAGGATTCCCCAGCACTAAAGAACCGAAATTTATGAAAACAAGAACTTAACAGTACGTTTCAGTAAAATTTATAAAATTAATTCGTAGCAATGGTGTGAGGATCTTCAATGGGCGTTAGTTTCTTGGAGGTTTCGAGGGTTAAGGTCGGGTATTATGTGTTTGGTTCCGCCGACGCCCCCTCCCCGCCTTGAAGGGCAGGGAGCCTTCAGCGACCTCCGGGAAACTCATATCAATCACTAAAAACGCTTACGTATTCGAGGGGGACTCGGTAGCTTCTGTAGCACTGCTGACCACGGATTGACCCCCGTCCTGGAGGGTGGGGTTCCCTTACGGGGATGGAGCCTTCGGTTAGGGTTTTCGATGAATATAAATACCTCTGCATGCCATTATTAAGTGTTGTGATGTTATGGGTAGGTTTTCAGCGTTCTTGTGTGTTAAGGCTTTGTTAGTCATCTATGTTGTCGCGTCAACGGGTTTAGTTGGTGTCGTGAGTTCCTCGAGTACGTTCATCTCTAGCTGTACAGACATACACGACCCAGGCTACTATACCCTCGCGTCAGACCTTAACGGTTTTCAGTACGGGGTGGATTACTGCATTCAGATCTCCGGTAGCGACATAGTTCTTGACGGGGGTGGTCATAGCTTGGTAGGGAATTTAACGAGTTGGTCCGGGGTAGGGATTAAAGTAGTGAGCAGTAGTAGGGTGGTGATAAAGAACGTGAAGATTGCTGGATATAATCAAGGTGTGTACCTCTACTACTCGAGCGGGAACTGGTTGGAGGGCGTGACGGTGAGTAACAGCAACTACGGTGTCTACATAGACTACTCGAACAACAACACGGTGGTTGACGCGGTGTTAGGGGATAACGGCGCGGGCGGGGTGTTCATGACCGGCTCGAGAAACAACACTGTCGAGAACGTGTTAGTAAGCAATAGTTTTGGCGGGGTACTCCTCTACTACTCACACAACAATACCGTGAGGGATGGCGTGTTCGTAAACAACGGTCTCGTAGTGTATGATTCCTACGATAACGTCGTCGAGAACGTGACGGTCAACGGCAAGAACTTGATCTACCTCGAGAACGAGGAGAGCGTGGTGATAGACGAGTCAAGTAATGCCGGTCAGGTAGTGCTTGTTAGGAGTGAGAACGTAACGTTGAGGAATCTCGTGATAGGTAACGCCACGACCGGGGTAATACTCTGGGCTTCAAGCAGGAACAGACTGGAGAACGTTACGGTAATGAATAACACCCTCGGTACCGGGGTCTCACTATTCAACTCAAACGATAACGAGATAAGGTATCTCACGTCAATCAACAATACCTACGGGGCCTACATATCAGACTCAAGAAATAACACGATCGCGAACAGCTCGTTAAGTAATAACAGGTATACCGGGTTAACGATCTCCTACTCAGGGGGTAACAAGGTCGTGAACACTACGGCGAACTACAACAACTTCTACGGGATACTCCTCTACTCTACGTACGACAACACCTTAGAGGGGGTTGTGGCGGTAGGTAATAAGGAGGGGATGTCCCTCACGGATTCAAGCGGTAATAAGGTAGGGAACAGCGTTCTGAGCGGTAACGAGTACTACGGGATAATGTTGTTAATCTCGAGCAACAACACCATAGTAGGTAACGTGATAAGAGATAACGCCGCTTACGGGGTGCGGCTAGACAGCTCAGACAACAACATATTCTACAATAACCTGCTCAACAATAAAGGAAACATACTCATTTCCCGGGGAGGGGTTAACTACTGGAACACGACGAAGACTCCCGGGAAAAACATCGTCGGCGGCGACTTTATCGGAGGTAACTATTGGGGTAATCCTGCCGGGACAGGCTTCAGCGACACGTGCGTTGACTCAGATAATGACGGGATATGTGATGAGGCGCTCATAATAGATAGTAGTAACGTAGACTACCTACCGTTAAAGAAGGCTCAAATACCCCCGGATCTAACGATCTCAATCAGCTACAGCCCGGCCCAGCCGGTCGTCAATCAGCAAATCACCCTCACAGCGATCGTGGAAAACGTTGGGGGAGGTGTTGCGGGAGCATTCAACGTCTCAGTACACGCGGGCAACAGCTTGATCGGCGAGGCAAGAGTTAGCGAGCTAGGAGTGAACGAGACTAAAGAACTCATATTTAACTGGACCCCGACACTACCGGGATCTTACGTCTTGGAAGCATTCACAGACTCAAGCAACGAGATTTTGGAAGCAAACGAGACAAACAATAAAGTGTACGCGAGCATTAACGTAACCAGCGAGCAAACAACGACGCCCACAACCACTCCTACAACGACCCCAACACCAACCATAACAACACCCACATCCACGCCTGTAACAACCCCAGCAACCACACCGACAACAACCCTGGCCACGACCAGCCAAACAGCAACACTTACGAGTCCCGTACCCGCGGGTAACACGCTACTCTACGCAGGAATAGTCACAGCAATAATAATCATATCAGGAGTCCTAATATTCATCATGATAAGGAAGAAGTAGAAATGTAAGATTTTATGTCTGTAAAAACACTAAAACAAGCTAAAACCTT
>Ga0326760_1001171_pt1 | contig 11935 bp, 12 predicted proteins | sample GCREP_S_FD_207668 | JGI IMG/M metagenome (GOLD analysis project Ga0326760, IMG submission 207668) | Hot spring sediment microbial communities from Geyser Creek Basin, Yellowstone National Park, WY, United States - GCR.EP_S | ecosystem: Environmental > Aquatic > Thermal springs > Near-boiling...
CTAACAAAATGAGTCCCCTGAAAACGGGGATTGAAAGACTTTTGGAAGAGTTTCGGATGATATACCCGAAACTCCCAACCCTAACAAAATAAGTCCCCTAAAAACGGGGATTGAAAGGCCTGAGCTTCCTCATGTACTTGATATTCTTGTACGGACTAACAAAATAAGTCCCCTAAAAACGGGGATTGAAAGGTTACTAGTGTTTCTGATCTCGAATAGTAATACCTGCCTAACAAAATAAGTCCCCTAAAAACGGGGATTGAAAGGAGCTAACGAAGTTCCATTCATTGTCAAGGAGTATGAGGGCTAACAAAATAAGTCCCCTAAAAACGGGGATTGAAAGCAGTTGCCGCAGTCGTTTACCCTTATATCACTAGTTTTCTAACAAAATAAGTCCCCTAAAAACGGGGATTGAAAGCAAGAGAATAGGGGGCTCTTGTAGAGGGGGATGCTCTCCTAACAAAATAAGTCCCCTGAAAACGGGGATTGAAAGGATCTAATGTATATCTCATTGCTTATATCTCAAACTTTCTAACAAAGTAAGTCCCCTGAAAACGGGGATTGAAAGTGTACACCTTTTCCGGGTGATATGGGAAAGTCTGCTTCACCTTTTGCTTTTTCAACCATTGCAAAGTAGATATCTCTACCGCTTGGGCAGTAACTGCCGCAGATCAGTACATCGGGAGTTTAACATTAGTAGGGCTTCAGAGGAGGACAGTGCCAGTTCCAGCTACGCAGTTCTTCTGGAACTCGTGAATAGTGACAGTTAGAAATGGCAGTCCTTAATAATAAAATTTTAATATTTTTTAAAATCTCTTTCTCTGTGGCGAAGAAAATTTACTTTGTCTTTTAACACTTGAGTCAGCTTTGGATAGCTCTTTTTCAAGTTCTTTAACTCTGTTCAACTTTATATATATCTCGCCGAACTTTTTGAAGGTATTGAAGTCTCCCTCTGTTAATTTTATGATTTCTTCGGCAACTTTTTCTGCAACCTCTATCCCCTCCTCAAGGCTTGCTTTATTAAAGACTCTTTCATCAACCATTTTAGAGCAGATACAATCTCTCAAAACTTCCTTTGGATCTCCCGCAGCCCTTAGCTCATAGTAGGCGTCTCTTAAAGCATCCTCAACCACCTTCTGCAGCCGACTTCGAATACTCTCATTTTCGCTGAACTTCAAAAGCTTCTCGTGAAACTCCTTAACCTTCTCGAGCATTTTAGATCCCCCTGAATATAATATCTGCGTATTCTTTTATCCTGTTTCCATATTTTTGGCGGAATTTCTCGGCAAATTCATCTGGTTCTCTCTTTCTCTCTATGAAACTCCTTCCATCAAATTCGATCTCTGAAAGACCGACATCAATCAACTGTAGTTGTCCAAATCCCTGTGGTTTTGCGTAGCCTATCTTGAAAACAGCATTTTGTATTCCGTAGCCCATTGAGATCAACAAGCCTCCGAGCTCCAGTTCTCTCAGGTTGTAGCCGCAAATCTTACCTCCAAGAACGGTTCCTGCAGGAATGCACTCCATGAGGCCGTATCTTTCTGTTTTTGGTGCTCTGCCAGTATAGAACTTCACATGCTTCTTCATAATTCTGTTTGGATTCCACTGTCTCAAAACTTCAACTTTCTTCAGTTTCACCTCACCCTCGGGAATCAGATCGGAGAAGAACAACTTTGATATTACCGCCTTCTCTCTAGTTGCTCCGAATAAGTTCGCAGTGAGTGTCGAATCGTCGCTTAAGGCTAAGAAGTTTGTTGACACCGCCCCTTTAAGGCTTGAGCCAGGAATAACGGGGGTACCCTCTGAGTTCTTGTAGTGTTGCAAAAGAATTTCAAATTTGCCCCCTACCTTTAAGAGCTTTTTCTTGCCGCTTGAAACATGTAGATCAGTTTTTGCCCTAAACTTCGGCTTTATTATGAACATATTCTCGTATTTCAATCTACTATCAAACTCTTGCAACCTTCGAAAGGTGGACCTAACGGGCACGAATTTGTAATACTCCTCAGTTTCGTTCATAATTTCACCAGTTTCAGCATTGAATTGAGGAATTTTATGACTTCTTCTCCGCTAATCTTAGCCTCCAAGCCAAAAAACGATCTGTTCTCCCCCATCTCCGCCCTAAACTTCTCGCTATCGATAAACAACTCCGAATCTGCAGCTTTGGCCCTTATCGGACCGAGGTTCTCTGGAACGAGATTGGAGATCTCGAAACCTTTCTTGCAGTCCTCCATGTCTTTCCCCGGAAATATAAGGCGAATCTCGTCAACTTTTATCTCAACCTCTCCATACCCTCTGCTCTTAAAGCCCCCAAGTCTTCCTAAGCCAAGATTTGATAGGTCTATTACCGTTTTTAGCAGTCCTAGGGCCTTAGGATTTAAGTTTCTCGCTGAGAGAATTCTGCCTTTGAAAACTGCGCCATCCATCACGCACTCGACTTCAAAGAGATTTTTCACACTCCCTTTTTCCGGATCTATTGCTATATGCTTCCTTTCAGCGATTCTGCCCTCTTGCATTTCCATCTCGTGGAAAAATATTGCAGATGCCCTGTCATTTTCTTCGGTGCCGCCAAAGATCTCCTTCAGAAGTCTATCTACTTCCCTGTTCTGCATCTTCATAAGCAGGATCTTTTGTAGCTGTCCCCTGAAAAATCCTTTCAAACTGGAGCCCGGAATAACTGGCTTTCCATTAGAATTCTTTATCACTGGTAGCTTGGATTCCATGATGCCCAGACTTTTCTCTGCACCAATTCTCACAGAGCTTCTGGCTCTTATCATCCCAAAAGCCGAAATGAGAATAGAATAGCTGCTGAAATCCGCCATATGATCACCCCATTTGCTCAGCCTTTCCTAGTGCAAGACCTTGGGCTGAGAACCTCAAAGCCCTCTCGATTTTCAGCTCGCAAAGTCCGTAACCTCTCGATTTCATCCCTCCGAAGTGAAGCTCCAGTCCGTTTTTGAGCGATGGGTAGAATATTTCGTGGAAGAATCTGTTCACGTCATCATAATCGCTTGCAAACTCGTCGAAGATTATCTTAAACTTAAATGTCCCTACTACGAATTCCACGCTAAACAATCGTCCCTTCTCCGCTCTATCTTTTTTCGGATCTATTTTTACATGCGTTCTTGTTCCTAAGCTGTAATTATTATTTTCCGGCTCTGCATCGGTAATCCTTAAAGGAGACGCTATGCCAGAAATCCCGAAAAATTTCTCAAGCGTTCCGAGTTCTTTGAATTTCTCTTTTTTCTCTTCTTCGCTGCAACGTGAAAATTCCCTCTCAAACTTTCCTATATCTCCTTTGAAAACATTGTATTCCAGTTTCTCCATAACGCCTGAATTTGCCAGTCTGTGAAAGTGGGCTCTTAGCACACCTTTTATGCTTGAACCGGGAATAACCGGGATCTCCTTTCCGCCTTTCCTGAGCTTTATAATCGGGTTGTCTACGCCAAAGCCTATCGCCTTTTCAGAGCCTATATGGAGCGGAGAAAGAGTCTTCAGAGAGCACTCGAGCACATATCTGTTCTTTAAGGCTTCTTGCATACTTCTTCCCCCAGCTTGGCGGCTTTAATATAATAGATTTTAATTGCCCGTTCAAGTATGCTTCTCAGTTCCTCTCTAACAACAAACCATTCTCCTTCAATTTTATTTGTGAGCTCTTTTAGTTCTTTAAAGAATTTTACTACGTCTATATTATCTAACTGTTTCTTTTTCTCTTCTTTTAATTTCTCTACCTTTCTACTCACGATATACCCAACGGAAATTATGTATTCTTCCCTTTCGTCTACTTCATCTAAAAGCCTATACACATTTCTTAAGAAAGTCTTTGTTACTTTTCCTTCTTCATCTTCTTTCTCTTTATGCTCTTCCTCCTCATCTTTCACAATTTCAATATTTTCTAAAAGCTTACAGGCCATATCCAATTTTTTAGACATATTCTTACACCCCTTTCAAAACGCTTTTTTCGAAATGAACTGGGTGGTTGAAAAACACCCAGTCAAACCACGGATAACCAAAAATATTCAACTCAATTTCGGCCAAATTTTGCGAAATGCTTTCCGGATCTTTTGCTTTGAAAACAGTTGCTGATCCCGTAGAAATTGTATTCATCGCAATGAATAGGCTTTCTGTTCCGTTTCTCTCGTATTTTACCAGCTTTCGAACCCTTTCTGCTTGGAATACCGTCTCAAGCCCAAGTTTTTTGAGAGAGACCTCGATTTTCTTTGTTCCGTCCGTAAGGTAAGTGTAGGTTCCATAATAACCATCGAGTCCCGCCTCACCGAGTATTTCCGCAATCTTCTGAAAACCTCTGCTGATTTCTTCGCTCCTCTTCCTGAGATAGTCTTCCTGTGGGATCTCCTTGATGATCCTTGTCCTAACAAGCCCCATACCCCTTGATCTCCAGGCCCCGATTTTCATTTCTCCGTTTAGGTATTCTTTGAATTCCTCGTTGCAGTACATCATGAATCTTAGTTTGTTCTTTGGTTCCATGGCTGTAAAACTGTAAAGCAACCCCTCTTTCGAGGACCTAAAATTTTCGTCGATTGTAACCCTTGTAAACTGGATCGTTTTGATTTCCGCAAAATCCTTGCCATTGTAGGTGGACGGACTTTTCTTGTAGCCGGTTTCTGTTATGTTCTTTATTTTTCCCGCATTTGCCTTTCCCAGCCATAACATTCTTTCAAGCAGAAGTTCGAGCAGAAAGTCCTTTTTAGATTCTCCCGACTGTTTCAATCTTGGCTCACAAACTGACTGAAGGGTTGCAATTCCGGGATTGCTCAGATCCCATTCTCCCGGGACAGCGTTCGTTATCTTTGCCCTTCTATCAACCCAGAGTCTTTTGTAAAGGCAATTTTCGGTGCAGTTTGCGCAATCCGGCGTTCTATTCAAAGTGGCTATATCCCTGCAATTCCCTCTGGATTTCCTGAAATTTTCCAGAACTATTTTCCTCGCGATCGCCCCTGCTATTGAGGATGCCGGAATGTACTTCAGGCTTTCTACGAATCTCGATTTCCCCTTTTTGGAAGCTATAACAACGGGCTCTACAGTTTCGATCCCAACTAAAAAGACCCTCATTTCTTTACCCCCACAAACTTGAGGAAATCCTCGCAGATTTCAACATCCTCAATAAGCCCCATACCCCTAGAACCAAACCCGCCCAGACTTTCGTACCTCAGATAATTGAGGGCATACAGAAGGAATTCTGCCTCCTCTCTTCTAAGTCCCAAAATCGGTCTAATGGCAAAATTGAGTTCGTCCAAAATCAGGAAACTGTAGGAGAAAAGGTGTCCACTTTTGACCGAGCCAAAGCTTGGATCTATCTTTATCCCGTATCTTTTTTCTTTTTCTGATTTTGTGATGGACTTTAGAATTATCTGGATTTTGCCCTCGCTGTCAGCATCGCCAAAGATTTCCCTCTCAAAGCTTTTGATTCTGAGAGAGTTCGAAGCTTTTCTTGCGGCCTTTCGCAGTATCCCCCTTATGCTGCTTGCCGCGTACTCAACAGGAACCGCACCCAAATCTACATCTCCCTCTGGTTCCAGCCCTCCAACTCTCAGAGAGCTAATCTTAAGCTTTACATCGATGTCACCGTACCAGTACATATCAATCACCCAGCAAAATTCTGGACATTTCCACTTTCAGCTTCTCCTCTACGTTCTCCGTAAGAATTCTTAGCGCGTCTGACAGGTCTATGTGCTTGTATTTATATTTAACAGGATCCACGAATTTTCCATGTATCTCGTAGATTTTCTTCAGCATTTCGAATTCATAAGTATCTTTTTTGGTTCTTGCCATTTTGAACAGCAGGTTTATGCAGGCCTCAGTACTGTTTTCAGGCATCGATCTTCCAAAAACCCTCCTTATCCAGTTCGGAGACGCCTTTTTGTCTGCGAAGAATCTGAGTTCCTCAACGAATTTCTCGAACTCCTCACCGCTCATCGGGAAAGAAGTAAAGCCCTCAAAAGCCTCTACTTCGTCTATCGTTGGAATTTGCTCGAATTTCTGCATGTAAACATAGATCTCGCTTCCAAAGGGCCTTTCATCGCTCTTTGACTTCTCCTTTGCCTTTTTGACCATGGACTCGAGGGTTCTTAGAGTTGATCCTATCGGGGCTCTGCTCTTCACGACAGCAACGCCCATCGATACACCCAGAGGCACTATCGAAAGGCACTGGTAAGGCTCTTTTGAATACTTATTAGTCTTCTTTCCGAGCATTTTTTGAACGTATGCTCTGAAGCTCTTCAGGAATGTGAAGACGTAGACGGGATCCATAACAACAAGGAAGTCGTCACCGCCAATGTAGACAACGTCGAAGGGTATTTCTAGCTCGGGACGAGTTTTTGCTTCTCCTTTGGTTTCCAACCACTTGTTAAAGACTTCGAGCTCCTTTATGAGCATATCCGAGAATGCCTCGACAATTGAGCCCTCGATGACCTCTTCAAAAGTCTTAGAGAATTCCCTGAAAAGGCTTGGAGATGATGCTTTCTCCTTTGTTTTACCGAAGTTGTCCCCGTCGCCCTTTACAAAGGCAACGTCGTAAACTTTGTCTTCGTGTTCTTCAAATGAGAAATGTTGTCTGCCCAAATGATCCCAAGTTTTGACCACTCTGAAGGTAACCTCGTTTACTTTCTTGTAAAGCAATTCTGAAACTACATTGCTGTTCCTTAGCTTTTCTTGGAACCTTTTCAGGAGTCTGATCCAGAACTCATTTTCAAACTTCTCAAGGTTTTCTACTTCTGACTTTTCTAGGTTAACGGAAAAGATTAGCGCTTCTTTTGTTCTTTCGTGTTCCTTTATAACCAACTTGCAACGCTTGCAGATTTTAACATCTTCATCATCAATTTTTTCCGGCTCCTCACCTTTCAGCTCGTAGCACGACCTGCAGATTTCTCCCGTTCTCAGTTTCTCCTCGCTTCCGATGTTAAGGTAGCCCCTATCCTCTTCCAGAAAGCTGATAGTTCTCGAAACTACTGCACCGAAGTTCCTTCTGTCGACCAGTTCCACTTTTTCCTGGCAAACTTTGGGGCCATATTTGATCTCGCTGAGAGTGTAAGAAAGAGCTTGGCTGTCCGGCAGCTTTGGACGAACGACTATCGTCCTTCTTTCAAATAGCTCTACAATATACTGCTTTATTTCTGGATAATAGCTAACTGGGATAATTGCAAGAAGGGAACCGCCTTTCGCATAAATGACGTTTTCCGGAGCCAAAAGGTCCTCCAAGTATTCTCTAACTTCCCGGAGAACGTTTTCCAGAAGTATGCTTGCCCCGGATATGTACTTCCTGTAGTCCGATGCGGTAACGAATTTCTGGATCCCTGCAATCTCTAGACATAGGATACCGATTTCGGGTTCAGCGCCGAATACTTCTTTCGGATTGAAAACTAGCCTGTCTATTTCCGCCAGCTTTTTTAGGTCTAGCGGCAGAAGTGTTAAGTCACCGACTTCCGTTCTTTTTCCCTCAATGTATTCTTTTAGTTCCGCTATCTTTTTTCTATCTTCTTCACTCAGATTTCCATCCAGTTTTTCGAGAAGCCAGCCGTAAACTTCGGAGAACTCTCTGCCAACAAAAAACGGCATTCTTTCCAGAACTGAAACTTTATCTGCTATTGCCACGATCCATTCAAGCTTAGTTTTTGGTCTGAAGTCCTCCCTGATGTCTTCCCTGTAATGGTGCCTCGAAGCCAGCTTGGCGATGTCTTCAGAGATTTTACCAAAACCCACCATTTTGAGAATTTGATTTGTGTATTCTCTTGTTCTTTCATTGTGTCCCGTGGGCGGATGTTTTCCTATGTCGTGGAGAAGAGATGCGCATCGTACGATTTCTTTAAGATTGTTTGGGTCTTGAAGGTATTTAACGAAACTTTCCGAATAATCCCGAGAATCGAGAAAGTCCAGACCTTTTTTTCTCAGATCAAGAGCTATCGCCAGCGCTATTGCGGATGTAAGTAGCGAGTGATCTGCAAGACTCGTGAAGAATCCCGGAAATCTCGTATCCGAAGGCAAATCTTCCAAGTCTTCCTTTGCGAAAAACTTGTAAACTTGGTCATTTAGCTCCGATAGCCCTGAAAAGCTTTTGCGCGTAGAAGAGATTTTATTTCTTATTTTCTCACCCGCCACGTAATTCGAGCTAAAAACTCTGAAGGTCAAGGGGTGGAGCCTCATCATCCTCATCCAATCCCCCCATTTTAACTAAGGCAAATTGATTTTTAATTATGGAAGTATATATCCTTTTTCATTTGTTATCCAAATAGCTTCTCATAAATAACGTTTTTAAATTTACGTAAGTATAAACATGTAGGTGGGCTCATGAAAACAGCCGTAATAGCCCCGCTCGGATTAAGTCCCCCAGTAGTTACGTGCTTCGTTTTGGGAATCGGAGAGAAAATAACCGATCTAGTTTTGCTGACAACTGAAAACTTTGACGTGAAGGCAGGATTCGAGGTTGTCAAAATCGGAATGGGTATGAAATTCCCGCAGACTAGGGTACATGAGGTTGTTCTTCCGTTTGAAGACGTCAGCACGACAGAAGAGAACCTGAAATTCATGTCAATCTGCGCCAAAGTCATAAAAGAGGAGAGGGAGAGGTACGGGTGCGATAGAATACTTCTCAACGTTGCAGGCGGGAGAAAGAACATGTGCATCACGCTTTCACTTCTTGGTCAGATAATGGCAGTGGACGGTGTTTATCATGTTGTCAGCAGGGATGTGAAGGTCGTGAATCAGTTGCTCGAATATCTCAGAGAAGACATAAGAAAAATCTACGATGCAAAAAGTGATGAGGAAAAGCTGAAGATCTACAGGGAAAAGGAGAGGTTTTTCAACAGCCTTCTCTTTCCTTCGCCGAATGAATTCGAGATTGTTAGAATCCCAACTCTACCCTATCCGAGGGATTACCTTCAGAGAATCCTTGTTAGTCTGCTGCAGAACATGGAAGCTCTTTCGCTGGAAGACAAGCTCATGCTCGAAAAGCATGGGATTCTCGAAAGGATCGGAAGCAGATTCGCACTATCCGAATACGGGAAAAGGTTTGTTGACGCCCTCTTGGGAAGATGAAGATCCTGTCAGTCTTTGGAAGGGTTGAGAGTTATAGGGAAACGAAATTCGAGATAGACGGTTCCGTCTTCTGCACACGCTTCGTTACAGAGGCTTTGAGGAGGTTTGCCGGAAGCGGGGCCGAGGTCCTCATATTTGCACCTTCAAGCCTCCTAGATTCATACGGAGGAATTGAGGGATTTGAAAAAAAGGTAAAAGAACTGAAACATGAAGGTTTTAGAACCTTTGAAATCCCATCTCTAGGTGGTTGGGCTAAGTTCAGCGATGTCATTGTAGCCATTTTCCTAAAGCTTGTTGAGGAGAGACCTGAAAACGTGATCGTGAACATCTCGACGGGGCTTAACATCTACGCCTTTGCTTTAGTCGATGCAGTCAGGAGATATGTCACCTACAGGCAGCTGGAGCGAATTCTTCAAGGCGGAAAGTTTGATGCAAAGATAGCTTCCCATCCCCCTCCGGATACTTCGGAAATCTTAAAGGTTGAGCTTTACGACCTTCCGGTTATGTCCTTTTTCTCTCTTCCGGAAACAGATCTGGACAAGCTCTACATGGATAATGGTGAGAGGGCGGGAGAGATAGGCAAAAGGCATGCTAACGTAAAGAAAAAATTTAGGAAAATCTCGAGGGAACTCAAGATGGCTTTCAACTCGGTCAGATACAACACACCGCTAGCCTTCTATGAACTCCTGAAATTTGATACAGACATAGACGAAACAGAAAGGGGCATTCTGGCCTACTGCAACGATTATTTGAGGAGCGAAATAAGCATGGATTTAAGGAACGTAACGAATGCTTTTTACGCTATTGCAATGATGAGGAGCTTCAGGCAGTTTGCCAAATCGCTGAAAGTTCCGAGCACGGAGGAGATGAAACAAAGGTTCCTTGAGTTGTACAAAAACAGCAGGCTTGGTTTAGGGGTTAACGGATATTTCCTGCAGAATGATATTGAAAGAATCGAAAGTCTGGCTGCTGGCTGCTTTTTTGAAGGAAAAAGGACTATATTAGAGCTTGAAAATCTTAACTCTGAGTTTAAGGGGATCAAGAGTTCTAAAGGGTTAAGCCGGGATCCCAAAAGGAATTTCTTTGCACACAGCGGTTTTCTAAAGGAGTGGACAGAAGTCGAGCTTAGGGATGGGAAGGTGTTACTCAGTTGGAAAAAGGAATGGCTGAATGAGATAGCTGACTGGATCCTAAGCCCGGAGTATTGATTCGTCGCATACAAATAAAAATTTATAGATACAGTATCACTATTCTTTATGGGTGTCTATCACATCAGTGGGTTTGGAAAAAGCCCTGGAGCCCTAACCGTTCCGCTTTCCAGGTATATCTGCTTCAGATTGTCCAACAGCTTGGAATAGCTACTGCAAAGCAGAAAGGAAAGGGAGTCAGGAAAGAACTAGAAGACAGGTTGAGTGCGTAATAGCGTTCACATCAAGGGAAGTAGCTGAAGGTGGAGGATTATCGGGATGCAGATCAAAATGGCTCAATCTGGATTTCAAGAGCGGAGAATCTCTGGAGAATGTCTTCGGAAAATTTTTTAACAAACTTTTCGATTATATCGAAAAAGAGTTTCGAATTCAGGTCAAAGGAATTCGAATTCTATATTGTTGAGATTAAGCATACGAATTTCGAAGACTGTTTACGAAGATAGGTACAACTATGAAGGCCTTGTCGGCAAGGAGATATGGGCAAACATGATTGCGGGAACGAATCAGACAACATTGCCATTCTCACAGCCGGGGCGTACATCGCATCGGTTTCGAAGTACTACTATATTTTCCAGAGTGAACAGCAACTACTGGATCCTGGTTGGGCTGGGAGGCCTGACAGGAAAAATATTTGGAGATTAACAAAACTGGCAGTTGAGAACTGGAACGAAATTCCGATCTTCAACCTCGATTTGGGAAAGATAATAAGGAGACTCCGAAATGAATTTTCCGAGAGAGATAATAAATAAAGGGAAGCTAGAACAGATTCTGCGGGATTTGGGTTTAAGCAAAGATTACATACCGAAACTGAGAAGTTTCTTGGTGCTGAAGGGCGACATTGTCGAGAAAAGCCCACTTTTTAGAGACTAGTTAAACTTTGGGAAGATCTCGACAAAAAGGATGTTAAAAACTTCTCTGAATGGATAAAATGGGCAGAAAGCGAGGGGATTCTGAGAAAAGTTGAGCTCGTTTTTAAGGTCATCTAAAATGCCATCTGCCCACCAAGTCAACATTGTGAAGCTTTTTGCTTGTAATACTTTAATTTCAAATTTAACACAAATTCACACCAAATCATGCCATACAATATCGTATAGCAAGAAGCACTGCGGAGCCTTATAAAATTCTGGTTTTCGAATCAGATGGAAGAGATAATTTTAAAGAATCTCAAATGCCTTTTTGGGTATCCAAATTCCGTTCATTTATCCCTGAAGTTGCTACTGCAAAATAGTGGTGAAGATAAAATTCCGCATCCTTAAAATTCGAATAGACTGGTTTCTTGGCTGTATCGATTTTTATTCGAATTTCTTTGTTTTCGATGAATGCAGGCATCAAGCCATAAGCGTATATGCTTCCGGAATCCCTTTTTAAATCCCGCCAAGTTCGAGGGATTCCGTCAGTGTTACTGGAGGGACACAGCGAAATTTATATTTTTTGAATGGCAGGAATTTTGTTAGCCCTAACAATCAATGTCCCCTAAAAACGGGGATTGAAAGTCCATAATCAATGTGAAATATCTAGAACTTAAATCTTACCTAACAATCCATGTCCCCTGAAAACGGGGATTGAAAGGCTCATTCCGACCTGACAGGAGCTGCAGAAGGGAAAAGAGAGGGATATTTAGTAGACACATAAAAACTTTCACGCTAATTGAAGTCTTTCACTCTTAATCGCATATTCTT
>Ga0326760_1001172_pt1 | contig 11918 bp, 9 predicted proteins | sample GCREP_S_FD_207668 | JGI IMG/M metagenome (GOLD analysis project Ga0326760, IMG submission 207668) | Hot spring sediment microbial communities from Geyser Creek Basin, Yellowstone National Park, WY, United States - GCR.EP_S | ecosystem: Environmental > Aquatic > Thermal springs > Near-boiling...
GCAGCGCACCTCCCAATACCAAGCTCAGGGCCCTTCTCAGGTGGCGGCTCATCAACTCATAGATCAGGGTTTCGGGAGTACATGTCGTAGACAATTAGGTTCTTCTCGATAAGGACATGCCTAAGCCCTTCAGAAACCCCTTCCTCAATCAATGCATCTGGATCCTCAACAGCTTCCTCTAGATACTGCCTCCACCTAGAAACAAAATCTTTTGTTATAGCTCTAGACCTTACAATCAACTTAGCAACGCTTTTAACACTCCACTTAGCTAAGTAAAGCATTGACAGCATTCTCGGATTACTGCCTGTAAGCCTCCAAATATCTTCAAAGCTCGGTTTAGGTCCAGGAATCTTCTCGTAAAGTTCTTCAAAACCCTTTCTAGATATGTTCCGCATAGGCGTTATCCAAGCCCATAGACGTCTGCCAATCCTCCACATAGAAAGCCCTTCGCTAGTAGCTACAATAATAACTATCTTTTCGTATGGCTCTGGAGGGTACTCTATCAAGTTCAGCAACGACTTTACATACACCTCAACCTTATCCAAACCAATAGCCTGAAAACCTCGTCAACCAATAGAGTAACCCTCTTTCTCAACCTCTTCATGAGCTCCTTAACAAGCTGAATAACTAGTTCAGCCAAGCCTTATAGCTGAGTAACTAGCTGTATCTGCAACTGCTTCAGTAAGCCTCTTACTAACCTCCACAACATCTGTATAAGCAAGCAACTCTCTGTGAAGAACATCTATGTAAACAACGTCAAACCTCATCTCCTTGAGAACCTCAGATGCTTGCTTAAGTCAAGCAGTCTTACCACAGCCCCAGGACCAAAAACAACTATAGGGTGCCAAGTGCTCTTCTCACCCCACTCAAGAACCCCTCAACGCCCCTAACCCTATCAACAAACTCAACCTCAAGTCAAGGAACAAAACAAGCTTAACTCTCTTAACCATAAGCTAGAGCAGCCCACTACACAAGCCAGGTTCCATATCTAGATAGGCTTAGCTAGCTGATGATAGCACAATGTTTATCACCTTCTGCGGGTCTCCCAAGCAAACTACAGCCATGCCTGTGCTAGGCTTTACTACTGCAAACCATGGCAAACCTCCCGCGAGACCTGCATGTGCATACACATTCCTTTGACTAATCTTGCTTACCCTCTCGCTATGCGATATCACAACGTGCGCGTTGTTGCAAAGCTTCACAATACTCATAGCTCTAGTCTTTCTTCTACTACCCCTTACATCCCTTAACTCGTGCTCAAGTATGGCAAGGTCTTGCGGATGGTAAAGCTTCCTTGCTATGTTCAGCACCTTATCCATTTCAAAGCATATGTAGGCATTGTTACTGCTATCCCTAATTAATTCCCCTTTCTCGTCTAGCTTAAGGCTTTGAACAAACGATAGAGCTTCCTTATCCTGATCCTCGACGCAGTGGCTTTGCGCACCCGCAATAACATTGTAAATATCTTTAGCACTAGCACTGGTGTACATGGTGTAGCTCTTAAGCACCTCACCAAGTATAAGAAGCGTTACTGCTAGTACATCAGGTGCATTACCACTGATACTGTAGCTCACCTTATGCTCAGTAACGCTAAGTGCTCGTTTTTCTGTTCTCCACGCAATCTCCATCTCCTCCACAACACTGATAACATTACTTACTATAGCTTTGATCCTACCAATCAGATCATTAGCTAAGTCACCTGTAGATGTACAGCGCGAGCTAATGTCGTAGGCCTGTCTAAGAGCCCAGAGAAATAGGTTCCTGGAAAATAGTAGTGCTGAGTACACAACTTTTCTCCATGCATCCTCTACACTATTGTGCGAGTACTTCAGCAAATTACCTGACCTAGTTGCTAACCATTTTACTAATGCGTTGATGTCCTGAACAGAATTAACGGCTTGCTCAACAAGTAGCGGAACATGCCTAGGCACAATCCTGAAGCCATGCACACTATCCGTTGGCACAGCTACAGGGATTTCATTGAGTAGGTGAAGCTTTACACTTAGTGCTGCACTTAACGTTTCTTCTCTTCTCACATCTACGGGATCAGAGTTGTAGTGGTATATAACAATCTTCCTGGGCTTGCTTTTCAAGAGCATTGTGTAGGCATAGAGCTCTGCAGTTAGCTGAACAGCGTCCTTTAGAGCTAGAGCAAAGTAGTTCATACCATGTGTGGTATCCACAACTATTGCCAAGCTCTCATCATTAGCACTAGCAGTGTGTATCAGCCTAGCCAGTGCATAGGTAGCGATAGTACCTACAACAACAGGATAAGCCTCGTCAATACGGAACGTGACTAGCTTGCCTCGTGAAGCTTTTGTTATAACCCCTGGAACGAAAGCTATGTACCTCTCATTCACAGCCTTAAGGCACTTCCGCACAGCTTCATCATCAACCTGCTCACATTCCTCCGGTATTCCGAGAAGGCTTAGCTCCTGAACCAGGGAACCAGTATCTCTACGTTGCTTTGCTTTCAAAACAATGTTTTTCAGTATGCATATAAATAGCTCTCTCCTACTCTTCTGAACACATTCCTTACTCTCTCGAGCTATGTTTATATCTAGATCTAGCAGAACTGTGTCCAGGAAGAATACCAGTGTTGATAGAGACCCCAACTGTTTACCATTCTCCTGCAGAGCCTTGGCTATGAAGTCCCTTAATGCAACGGTACTTATATGCCTACACATATTATCACATGTAACTTTCTTCTCGCTCTGCATCACATACTCTATACAGTACTTAACGCAGTGATAGTGTGAAGGAATGCCCAGTGTTGCGAAGATTATAACCCTATCAAATGTGCCTATAACAGCATCCTTAACACTCATGAGGAGACACCACGTGGTACAAGAATTGGAATAAAGCTTGCGTAACCGATAGAGCTAAGGATCTTGAACTCATTACATACTGCATTACATAGCCCTGTAAGCCTATATACGTCGAGGTCTCTCCACCCTGTCAGTGCATTCTGTAGCAGTAGTATCGAGCCTTCAAGTAGTGATCTGTATAAGGGCTTCCTTCTCTGCTTCGCTAAGCTAAAGCCAAGCCCTATAACGTCCTCTAGTCCCAGATACCTTAAGCTTACATTTTCCGGTAGAGGCATAGGCGACAACAGCACAGCTAAAGCAGGTGATGAGTTCTGTGCTGCGCTCTCTACAGCCTCGTCAAATCTGTCCCTATCTCTAGAAACCTCCAATCTCACAACTCTCTGCTCACCACCTAGTGTGGCCACCTTCGGCAAGCGATCAGCCCAATCACTTCTCTCTGCAACAATCTTAAACCTTACCTCTGCGTCTATGGGTAAGGATGTGAATATAGCTGTGTATATGTAGCCTTCTCGAACAGTCTTAGCTCCAGACCCAGACCTAGTAACAAGTGCTATACCCACTCTCCAGCTCTCGTAAATCTCTAGAGCTTTCACCTCCTCAGCGTATTTCTTAACCTCTTCAGGAAGATCTACAAGTTTTTGCAGCTCATCTGTGCTTAGCTTTTCAAACCCTTCATTTAATGCACGTGTAATTGTGCTTCCAGCATAGTTAAACAATGATGCAATGAGAGTGTAGCTAACGAGCGTAAGCTCCTTACCGATTCTCAGAGGCGTGTAGAGGTCGCCGACTGCTTCATGGTATATGTATGGACCTTTAATAATTGCTATGCCTAGAGACTTGAGGACCCTGCTGTAGAGGTTTAGTAGATTACTCCAGCTACTAACATTCCTCACATCTATTCCTGTATAGGGTGCGAGTAAAGATATCAGCATGCCAATGACTGTGCTAGGCATTGGTACAGGTAAAGAGTGTGCATATGTATATACACCTCTACTACTAGGATCAAACTCTCCACTTCTCCTAAGCATTAGTGGTTCGAGAGGCTTTATCCTAAGGGTTAGGATCTCAAAGCTCATCTCTTCCCAAGCCTCACAAGCTTCACAATTTTGATTAGGTTCAAAATGATTGGTGCAGGAATAGATGTATAATCAATTACAGCACTAGCTCTGCACCCACCTCTACCTGTAGTTACGTAGCCTAGAGCTATAGCACCACATAGATCGATATCTGTAGCTACCTGGGTATCGTCAGATGAGAGGATCCTGCCCAAAGTACTCATCCAAACATTATGGAACCCTGCATCACCTTGAGATCTCCCCACATTCCTCTTCACAATAAGTTTACAGAGGTTTACCAGGTTGGGGGTTTGTGAGGGATCTAGAGTAAGAATGGTACACATAATCTTGGTTAACGCCTCAACATTTAGCTTATTATCTAGGAAGTCATGAATTATGCTTGCAGTCACCTCACCACTCTCAATACTGTTAAGGAGCTTTATTGCAATGTCTAATAAGAGCCCCACATCTCTACCTCTACAGCTATCACCCATTACTGGTCTACTCCAGGATAATGGAACTACAGCTACAGATTCTCTACCCCTAGGTGTGTAAGCAACAATTAGCGAATCCTTAGAGCTTCTACCACCAGCAAAAACATAGGTAAACCTATCCTTAACCCTCTTAAGCAGGGTTTGCGAGCGTGTCAAGACTAGTTGCAGTGGGTAGTGGTAGTGCGCAATGTACACAGATATAGTTCTACCCATAGAGCTTAGCAATGAAAGGTAGGCGTTACCAATCTGTGTAAAGCCGTCTAGCCCTGGTCTTGATCTAACCATGTTCATCCTGAGCTTGTATGAAACGTTTAGAGCTTCATCAACAGGTACAAGAGCTAGAAGATCATCTCCCCCAATATAGACCACAAAGCCTTTACTCTCAGTAATAGAGCCTGCATCAGCTAGTGCTAGCCTTAGTAACGAGCTGCTAATGGTTATGTGGTAAGCAAGTGTTGTAGGAATTCTCCCACTACTCTTAATACTCACCATTATCTGGCTAAGGCTATTAATTATACCCTTAACATCCTCACCGCGAGCCTCGACTCGCTCTTTGATGCTCCTAAGTATTGATACAGAATCTATGCGTATGTTGAGGAGTGCCTCAATGAGTTGCTGAAGTAACTTCTTAACCTCATTGCTTGATGTATAGTAGGACTCTATGAAGAACTGTGCAATGTGGGACGGCTCTATATCCTCAGGTCTAGCATACCACCATATTTGCCCAGCTAGGACACGACCTACGCTATCCCCATCGACTCTGATTAGTGCGTAGTATCTTCGCAAGTTCTCTGCTATGTCCAGCTCTCTTAGCTTCTCTAAGCACTTACCCCTTCTCTCAGGATCAAACCACATGTCTTCAGGGTCTGCTACAAGGATAGAGGTTAGGAGGATTTCAAGGGCTTCCCTCTCCTCTCTATCTATACCGCTAAGACTACTAAGCTTCTCACTCAATGTCTTCGAAACCCTTCTGCTAACCATCCACAAACTCCTTACAGTGCCAAGCATAGCCTTACTGAACTTTGGTACACACTCACTAAGCCTCATAATCCTTTTCCTCACCTCCTCACTCTCTATACGCAGGGATGGCAGAGCCTCGTAGAGCTTGGTTGAAGCTATGTGAGCTGTTGAAGGTATTGAGAAGCTTGTTCTAGAGCTAGTAATTTCGTTCACTACCTTATTTAGCCTCTTCATATTGCCCACATCCACGTCTAGCAATAGCGGCTTTAGAATCCTTGGCTCTAGCCCTACAACCCTCTTGAGGAAGCACCATGGGCACAGCCTCTCTCCAGGACTAAACACCTCCTTTAGGCTGCTTAGCTCATCAGTTCCTAGCTCCCTCCCAATAACCTCCTCAATAAGCTTCCTATACTCATCCTCATTAGCTGGTAGAACAATGAGTGCTGGCGCTTTTCCACATACTGTACAGTAGTCAAAGCCTCTAGATGATTGCTTTGGAAACCCAACACCATTACCACAATCAAATATGTTTGTGCTCCAGGAGCTGAGCCTAAGCCTTGAGTATGGAGTTGAATAGGTAAGCTTCCTTGCACTCAGCCTCTTAATTAGATTGTTGTACGCATTATCATATATGTGCCACAGGTTAGAGGGCTTGTCACTTCTAACAATCTCAACCTCTATTCTTAGCTCTAGAGGAGGCTCATCAAAGCCTGTATCACGAAACACCTTATCGTAGTATTCAAAGGCTTTTGCTATGAAGAGCCACACCACACTATCCTTACTAAGCCTTTCAGCAGCAAGCCTAGCTGTTGCCCATAGAAGTCTCCAGCCATCACTGAACCTCTTCCTCAAGTACTCAGCAATGTTTATACCGCTAAGCTGAAGTGCGCTAGCAACTACAGGCTCTGGTGGTAGGATTAGTAAGGCTCTACCAGGTATTAGTGGATGTGGGGGTATGGAGAGCTCCTTGTAAACCTTTAGAACCTCTTCAAATGCCTGACCAGCAGGTTTGTAAGCAACACTCTCAGCATCTTCAATATATTGCTGAGTGCTTGAGCTATTAGCTAGTGTTGACTTAACCCAGTAGAGATAGAATGGATTAAGCCTTAGGGAAGGCATCACAACAATGTCTGGACCCAGCCTATCAACAGCCTCGATAATTGTGTACCACAGGAGTGCAGAAACTATGTAGCTCGATGCCCACAGATCCCTTAGCTTACGGCTAGCAGATATGAATTCCTGTACACCCGCAACATCAACAACTGTGAACTGCCCCTCAACCTTATCACTAGCGGCAAGCCAGTTAATAGCTGCTGTAAGGGCGTAACTATAGTCATGGATTGTGGTGACAGGGAAGAACTTATCTGAGGGTGGTATAGGCAGACCCCTACTGATCCACATAGGCTCTAGCAATGCGTAGAGCAGGTGTAGCCTTCTAACCCACGAGCTATCAGATGAGGCAACACTAATGAGCTCCTCTGTAAGCTGCTTAACATCTTCAGCTCTAGGCGCCTCAACCTCGACCTCTAGACCAGGAACTAGGAGATTCTTTAGCTTAGAACCCTCCTGCAAAACATCAATGCCAGCAACCTTCAACAAGCTTATGAGTTGCCTCCCGAGGTACTGAGTAAATGTTAGAGCCAGCTCCTCAACTAACTCAAGCCTAGTGTTTGTAGAGATGCCGAGAAGCTGTACTAGATCTAGATTAGCAATCCTTGCAATCGGTGTTAGAAGCGCTAGGAGCTTGTTCTTCGCAAGCTCTTCAACACTTAGGTGCACTACTACCACCTCTAAACGTGGTATAGGAAACTATCCTAAACCTTGAGTACCCAATAGACGTTTTCGCACCTAACCCCTTAGCAACAGCGTAGAGAACTGCTCTATCAAGCCATGGAATGAGGTTAAGCTTATTATGTTGCGAGATTCTCGCTAAGGCTTCACCAAGCTCCTCATGATCATAGTAAACCATGTAGCTAAGCTCGCTACACTCAACCTTACCAGCCTTACCAAGCTTTGTTGAGGAGACTGTGCCTAGCTTTCCACTCCTGAGCTGATTATTGAAGAACATTAGGAACTTGAATCTTGTTCCAGGAGCAATTGTTAGGAATTGAATTGGGATAGGCACCACATCAAATTCTGTACACTCCTTACCACTGGTACAGGTGTAGTGAGGTGTTATGACGTCAGGCTCGAGAACCATGTTACCATTTCCAGTACTAACCGGGTAAGCATCTGTAAAGCCAACAAGGCCAATGCTCACCTTCTTATGGCTACTAGAGCCAAACACTCGATCCACTATATCATCTATAGATTCCTGCTTACATCTACCCTCCCTCACTAAAGTACTAGAGGATAGGAGCTCCCTAAACACACTCCTAATAGCACCTTTAATTGTTGATCCAGGGATGTAGGGCAGGTTCATTATAGGGTCAAAGGATAGCCCAACCTCAAAAGGAATCCTGCCTAAACCACTAGAGGTGCCAACAATTACTCTAGACTCAGCCTCCATAACAACAACCTTAACGAGGTAGCCATTAGCTGAAAGAACCTCTGCCCAGCAATCAATAACCCTCTCAGCCTCCTTAAGACGCTCGGAAAGATTAATTGATGAGATTTGCTCTAGAAGCTCTCTCTTCAACTCCCCAAACACATCACTTCTACCAAGCGATTTCAGAAGAATCTTAGTACCCCTCAGCGTCATGTAAGACCATAGATTCGTATCCTCATCAGGCTTCAGCTCTGCAACAGCGTTAAGCACGCTATTCATGTTTCTCCCCTTCATGCTTACTACTAGTAGTGCACCCCTTCCTCACAATACATGAAACAAAATTGAATGCAGCATTAAACACCTGCTCAACGAATTTATCACCTTGCTGAGGCTCTAACTGATCACATTCCTTACTACAATCTTTCTTTACCTTCACATCTAGTTTCGTAACATTTACCTCTTTTACCTCTTTCATCTTTCTTTTCATCTTCCCTCTCATCCCTCCTCCACGTATGTGCACAATTCTTCTTGTGAGCCAGTCCCTGGTTAAGAAGCCGTAGACAAGGACATACATCTTATCACCAACACTAATCATCTTTAGGTGTATAGCTGAAGCCCTGCGTCCCGGATCTACCTTTTTACCCTGGCCAATGCCATATCCGCTCACCACCCTACTACGGCGGATCTGTCCTCTGGGTAATCCAAGAATCCATGTGTGATAAGGTTCTCCACAAACCTTAACATCTTCACCGCATTCCTCCTTCCATTTCTGCTTCAAGCATGAATCCCCAATGATTTTAAGAAGCTTTAGCTCATTCTTACAGTTACACTCAATAACATTGAGCCTAAAGTAAGTCTCGGTAAGTATTGGTACAAGGGGTACTCCTTGTGTAGCGCTTTCAGTATTGATACTAAGAACACGTTTTGCAAGTTCTGTGCAATGCTTAACAAGCTTTAGTATGCTATGCCTTAAGCTTTCTTCATCTCCAGCACTGAATATCTCTTTAACAAGTTCAGCCTCGTTCTCCACATCACTACAATAATCAATTACGTTAACTCTTAGAATAGATCCAAAACCTCTCCTAGTAATACCTCCCAATCCACTAAGTACAAGTGCTAGGAGAAGCGTTGCTGTAGCAAACCTCAGCCTCTCACCATCAACATTACCATTCCTGTAAACATCTATTACCACCTTAACCCTATCTGGTAATGCAAGCTCTTCAGAAACCCTTTTTAGATACTTCCTAAGCTCCTCAAGCTTCTGCTGATCTACGTTACTGTGTAAGGGTAATGAGTTCTTCTCACCCTCTCTCCTCATCAACAACAGCTCATATCTAGGCACCTCAGCCAAGGAGTGCTCCTGAAGCAGCTTCTCGCAAATAATTATGGCATCAGTACTGCTATCGCCTAGTAATTGTTTTACGCTTTCACATGTTAGTTTACATTCATAACCTTTTGCGCTCTTCTTGAAGCAATGCTTATCGCTCGGGCTTATCACCTTAGCTTTGATAAGAACATCTCTAACAATTGCGTCTATATTAGCTTGGGATTTAGCTGAATTAGGAATTTCTAGTATTGGTTGTGGTTTGAACATAAGCTCAAGCTTTATGTCTTTTGCTCTCTCCTTTAACTTGTTCTCCAACTCACTCCTTATCTGTTGCGCTACCATCATCATTTTATCTACGAGAGTTTTCAACGCGTTATAGATTTTCTTCGCGTTCTCTACTGCATCTAGGAGCTTCTTCCTCTCCTCATTACTCAGCCTCACAGCAACAGTAAATAGTGATTGTCTGTGCTTATCCTCTCCTCCACCAAGTAGCTTGCTCACCACCTTTTCAGCATCTGGGTAGCTTCCTAGATATGTTGCTAGAGCTACTCTCATCCACCATCTCCACAACCCCTTAACCTCGGTAGCTCTTGGAGGTTCACAGATATTTAGATCTATGCTGCACGGCGTTGCCTTGTACCCTCCAATTCTTGGGTATGCAAGCTCTACCTCTAGGGATAGTACTCTCTGGTTCTTAAGTAACTCCTCCTGAATACTTGCATAAACTCCTTCAGCTCTACTTGCCTCTGCTGCCATGCCTTAGCCTCCTCTCTCAGGCTTCCACGTAGCTTCGCATAACCTCTTCAGCATCAGCATGTATCGTTTTAAGAGAGGGGTTATTACCCAGGATACCGAGTATAGCTTCTCCAGCACCTTATGGGGTTCGCTGATATCCTTAGCCTCCTTACCCTCATCAATTTCTAGATCTGGTACCAACCTCTTAATGTATCGCAGTATTGCCGTAAGGTAGATGTTGTAAGATATTGCAACATCGCCATCCTTCTTTGCATTCGCTAGGAAGAAGCTTATTGATGGTACAAGCCCAAAGTTCTCTATCATATCGAGAGCATCTCTTGCCCTAGTCCTAACCTTTGACCCTAGCCGACTCTTTTCATTTCCACCATAGCTATCAACAAGCCTTTTAATGGTTGCTTCAAACTCCTCTAAAGCAACCTTAATAGGATCAATATCTCTACTCATACCGCTGAACCCCCTAAATAATGCGTAGCCTTACGATGCCTTTCCCTATAGTCTCCCTACCACCAACAATGATGCAGCTCTTTAGCTTCTCCTGAACAACCTTCTCAACAAGTTCGGCTATTTTACTCGCAATACTTCTCTGAAGCTCGGCTAAACCCACGCTAGTATCTATACCCTTATCAATAAGCCTTAGCGCTTTCAACACCTCAACATAGCTATTGAGGTCCCCTACACTGATCTTCAAATCAGCCTTGCTAACTGCGTACCTTACATGAGGAATTGGTGGAGCTTTGAATAGGAACAGTGTGTGGAAAACTGTTTTTCTAGGCACGTACTCCTCTGTCCACGGACCCTCATCAACAGCTTTAGACTCCTTACTCAGCCTTACTCTACTAACCCTAATAAGACCCCTATCTAAAACCTCTCTAGCCACGTCATCGCTAAGAATGAGCAGAGGCCTATCATCAGCAATGATCATCTTTAGGATGTTCTCAAGATCATTCAAGGCGCAGTCCTGCTTACACACATCCTTTGCGTTGCTCACTTTAACAATGAGTTCCTCTGCTATTATAGCTTTACCTTTAAGCACCTCTACAGAGTCCTGTATATTGATGGTAACCTTACTGCAGTCACCAATGCAGAGAGCCCTATCCATAACATTTTTAGAGGCTTCAATAAGCTTGCTAAGAGCATTAATAGCAGCGTTAATATTCACAGTGTCGATTTTTGGCTCAGCCTGCTTCTGGCTACTGAAATCCCTTAATATCTCTAGTCTCTCCTTAAACCTTGCTAAAAGCGTAGGTGAGGTAACATATGTATACACACCCTTCAAACTCCTAATAGGCATAGCAAGAAGATAAGCATCTAGGATAGCAATGCTAGACTCAAAGGTTTCAGCCTCATCAGGTTCTGAACCAAGCAACAGCAATACAGCACACCTAGCACGCTTCACAGAGTCATTAGCACTACTTCCACCACTCTCAGCAAATGTGGAGACGAAAGCATATAGCAAAGCAGTCTTTAAAGAGCCCTTCAAACTCGATGACCATATACACGGAAAGCCAAACTCATCCCTCTGAACACCAACATCAGCAACTAAACCAGTTCCAGATCCAACATGAATATTGGTAACAGCCTCTATACCAATAACCTTAGCAACATTATAAATAGGCAAAAACGAAACACCAGCACTACTCAACATTGCCCACCACAAGAAACACACCGAAACTAGCAAATAAAAACCTTTCCTACATAGACAAACAAAGCCTCAACCATAATCTTGAAGCACGCCAAAGAACACAACAGTTTCAGTGACCACATTCAACTCTATATACATAGATGTTTCTATTCTAATTCATTAGAACACTCACGGATCATCTGATTTTACATGAAATCGGAACACATACCTTGAGTCAATTCCTTCTCATTAGAACAGCCATTACATGGCGATGCAATGTTTCTACGATTGTTCTTACAATATTCATAAAGATTTTTATAAATAGGCATAAATAGTTCTCAAATAGTGCACGGATCAGAAACTCCCATAAGGGAGTAGAAAGCTCAACA
>Ga0326760_1001173_pt1 | contig 11913 bp, 13 predicted proteins | sample GCREP_S_FD_207668 | JGI IMG/M metagenome (GOLD analysis project Ga0326760, IMG submission 207668) | Hot spring sediment microbial communities from Geyser Creek Basin, Yellowstone National Park, WY, United States - GCR.EP_S | ecosystem: Environmental > Aquatic > Thermal springs > Near-boiling...
CTATCGCTTCTTTTTGCTTGTCAACCCACTCGTAATACTTGCGCTTAATGTCTTCGTAAAACTGCTTGCGGTAGTTAAACCAATCCTGCCATTGCTTCTTTAAAGTTTCAATGTAGTCAGCCCAGCGACGCTCTATGTTATGCTGGGATTGGAGCATGTGTTGCCGCCACTCAGCCCATTCGTCTTTCTTCGTCTCGGTTTGTTTTCCTTCTTCTCCCGTGACACCTAACCCGCTCAAGTCGCCCTTTAGAAGTTTCTTTGCCAATTCTAACGGGTCTTCGGTCATTTCTTCTTTTTTGCCTTTCGTTTTTGCCTCTTTCGCTTTTTGTTGTCGCTCCCATTCTTCGGCTTCCTTGCGGGCTTTCTCGCCTTCGTCTACGAGCGGGCGCAACTCTTTCGGAAGCATTAACTTAGCAAGCCAACTGCTAATTTTGCCCGTCTTTTCGTCAATCCACCTGATTAGGAGTGCGAGACCTATTGCAACCGCACCAATTCCGAGAATTATCGGGTTTATTACAGCCGCTATGCCCGCCCCGATAACTTTCAGAATATCCCACAACTTACTGAGCCAGCCAACTAAATTCTTAATCCAATCAACTACTTTGAGTATGCCTAAGGCTTTTAGACCGTCAGCAACCCATTTAATTCCATGCCCCACAGCGCCAAACAAAACAGCCAGCCCCGCTAACACTGCCGCCAACATTACAATGTGACTGACAAAAGAAGCGAGGGTCGGGTGTGCTTCTTCAAATGCTTTGAGAGAAGCGACTATCTTGTTAATGCCTTCGGCTATGCGCTCTACCGTGTCAGCAACATTGCCGAGGTTTTCCGCCGTTAGCGCTTGCAACGACGCTTTCAATGTGCTGAGAGCGTCAGTCATTCGGTCAATCTTATTTGCTGTTTCGTCGCTAACTACTACGCCTAATTCACGATACTTAGCAATGAGATTGTCAATTTCTTGTGCGCCCTCACGAAGAATAGGCAGCAATGTGTAGGCTCGGCGACCAAACATTTCAAACAAAATTTGTGCTTGCTGGGCTTGGTCTGGGATTTTGGCGATTTCTTTCAGCAAAAGCACGAATTGCTCCAACGGGTCGTTGGTTTGGGATTGCACAGTTTGACCGAGCACTGCTAAAGCCTTCGTCAACTCATTAACTCTGTTTCCTTTCTCAGCAACCGCTTGGGCGGCTTGTTGGAAGGCTACTTGCATGCGCATGATAAAAAATGGAATTAACTCAGCGTGGATTTCTAAGTCTTGGAGCATGGCACGGTAGACAGAGTATTTTTCTACAGTCGTGCCGATTTGAAGGGCTTCCTCACGCAACTGATTGGCGTGGCGTGCGCCAGCAACGGCAAGGGCGGTAAATGTGCCCGCAACGACAGCGCCTATCTTAGCGAGCGTGTTAAGGGCTTCCTCGTTTTGCTTGAAAAACTGAGTTAGCCGCCCAAAGACCGATTGGGCGTGCTGGCTAAGCCCCTCAAGTTGCTGCTTGACCTGATTGACCGCTTGCGAAACATTTTCTTGCGCACGAATTAGGATTTCAACCGTTGCCTCTGCCATGCTATCTCACCACACTCACTTGCCCCCTACGGGCAGAATTTATTCGGATAAATTCCAAGCCCGCCCCGCTTAGAATAAGCCTTCCGCTTCCTTTATCAATTCCTGCAGGTTTAGCAAAATCAACTCGGTTTGGGCGAGGTTGAGGTTGAGGAAATCGTCTATGGAGTTGACTATGCGGTATTTGGCAAGTAGGATAAAGATTTTGGTGATTGAAGCGCCCCCCAACCCTAACCCTTCGGGTTGAGGGGCGGTAACCTTACGCTTGCTGAAAGAAGCCTAAGGCGGGGCGCTCAAGCCATTCCTCAAACGAGATTTGCTCTCCCGTTTTGAGTGTGTGAATTCGCCAGTCAAGCCACGCTACTGCCTCAATCCGCTTGGCGGGCGGAAGGTCTTCAAGGCTCTCAAGCCCCGTGCCAAACCGCTCACAGAATTCAATCAAGTCTTTCCAACGCAGCAACTTGAAATCGTCTTCACTCCATTTGCCCGCCAGCGTCATGACTTCCTCGGTCATTTCCTATCACCTCGGGCGTCTAATACCTTCAGAATGTCGTGCCAGCGCTCTCGCACCATAGGCTCGGCAGCACCAACCCCTGTCTTGACCAACTTCCAAAAGTCATGCTCCCTCAAACCTACACGCTTGCAAAACTCGTCTACGCCTTCCTTCATGGCGGCAATGTAAAGCATTTCACGCTCGTAGCGTGTCAGCATGTCGGCTCACCTTCACTACTCAATCGAAATGTTGTTAGCGCTACCTTGCAAAGTGAGCGTCATGACCCACAAATCCGAGCCGCCCGAAACGGGCACTCGGCGGGTAGCAATATGGAAATCGTTTAAGGTCAAAGTCTTGTTGCCTAACGCAATCGTGATATCTACGGGGGCGGGGGCGTCGGCTGCAAAGTGCGGCGTAAATGGCAGGAAGATTTCGCACGAAAATTCGCACTCAGCGACGCCATAGGCTGCGAGGTTAGGCAACCGCTTTTCGTTTGCTGCTTTAGCGGAAAAGTCAGCCGTGACATGCGGGTTGCGGCGCACTCGGAGTTGAAAGCGGCTAACTTGGTAGTTATTGCCCGCAACGGTCACAACGGCGTCGTGCCAAAGCAGAATGTTGCCGCTAAGGGGTTGAATTGTGGGCGCTGTGCTGATAAGGCTCGGCTTCATTGCCCGCAGAGAAAGTGTCGCACGCAAGGGCTCGCCGACCCGACCTTCGAGCGAAACTTCGTCTACAAGGCAGCCCAAACCCTTCACAATGTAGTCGTTTGGCGACCCTGCAACAACGCTGAGGGAAATGTCGTTTTTAATGAGGCTCTCAATGGTCTCTAACTGGCTGTCAACGACGGCGAATTCGGCGCTAATGGTGGCTTCAACGATTGAGTGATAGAAGAAGACGCCGCCAACGGCTTCCACTCGGCGCACATTCTCGTTAATGTTGATTTCGCCGCCGCTAACCTTGCCAATTTGAAGCCAGTCGCCCGTTGGCTCTTGCCCCTTTGCGGTTTCGATTTTGTAGCCAAAAATGTCTAACGCATGAGTTTTCATTCGCTATCACCCCTAACACTTGCCTAAGGCAGCATAGTGACCGCCCGCAGGTTAACTCGTGCGACATGTATGTTGGGCACGGCTTCCTCGATTAGGTAATCGACGCTAACAACATAAAGCCCGACAGGTTGCCCCGTCGTGAGCGTGTAGGGCGGCGTCGGGGCGTTTAAAACTGCGTTGACTATCGCAGCGGTTAGGCTGTTTTTGTCTTCAACCGAGCGGGCGATAACATAGACCTCTATGTTGTCGGTCTCCCGATAAATGTGTTGGTGGCTTTCGGGCACAATTTCGCTACTGACAAGGGCAATCAAAACGAATGGCTTAGTTATGCGGGTTAGGTCGGTGTCTCGGAGCAAACCCACGCCAATGTCGACCTTGCGACCGCCGCTCACGCTATTGAAGACCAGGTCTCTAACCTTTTGCGCAACCTCAAAGGCTGCTAACTGCTTCATTGCGCAACACCCCGCTTGAATGCTTCGGCTAACTTGGCGATTTGGCTACGCAGCCACTCGGCGGCTGGCTTCATGAAAGGCTTGCGGATAATGTCGCCGACCTTTTCCCAAGTTGCTGATTTGCCCGACCGCCCTTGCTCAACCCGCTTAGCGAAAACCCAACCTATGCCTCGCAGGTAAAACCGCAGCGCTCGGGCGTTTACGGGCACGATTATGCGCCTATGACCAAATTCGACATATTGGGCGTATTCAACATTCGTGTAGACCCGCCCCGTTAAGCCTGAAACTTCGAAGTTGATACTTGCCCGCAGCCTACCCGTGTCTACGGGGGCGTGCTTTTTTGCCTCTCCAGAAGTGTGGGCGACCAACTTAGCGAATGTGTTGTGAATTTCGTCACGCCCCCGCTTCAACTTGCTAATCGTTTCGTTGACGCCTTTAACAGCGACGCTAACCTTAAGCGCCACTGGCTTCACCTCGCAGGAAAAGTTTGCTAAAGGTCGGGTAGACTTCAAGTTTGGCGATTTGATAGCGCTTGTAGTTGATTTCGAGAATGTCGTCGGTTTGGAATTGAAAGTCGCTAAAGACGAAGTAGACTGCGTCGATAGCGCCTAAGTGGGCGTGCATTAAGGATTGTTTGCCCGCCGAAGGCGTTACGAGATAGCCTACAGCCGTGCCAGCCATGACTTCTGTTACGCTAACCGTGCCGTCAGCGCTTTCTTCAATCCGTTTGCGCCAAACAACTGCGGGCACACGAAGGTTTATCCTCGCCATGCGGAAATCACCTGCCTTGCGATTGGTGGAAGTTGATTGAAATCAACCCGCACTTCGGATTGAATGCTGTCTACAATGTCGGCGTTAAGCAGCCAAACCGCAAGGTGGGCTACGGCGAGGGCTATGTCGTCGGGAATAGTGCTGTTAAAGCCCGCCAAGTATTCAACGACGGCTTCCCCGCAATAGGGGTAGGCTAAGACTATGAGCCCAAATTGCTGGGCGTTTAAAATGTCAAGGGCAGTGCCTTCGGGTAAAGCGACGACGCTGATAACTTCGTTGACGGGGTGAGCGGAAGTTATGCCCCGCCCGTTGCTGAATGTGATAACTTCGGTTATGTTGCGGGGCTCAAGCGGCACGCCAGTTAGGCGCTCCCAAATCCGCTCGGCAGCGCCAAGAAAGGCTATGGCTCGGTCTTTCGTCTCCGAGCCCCATTGCACCTCGATTAGGTTGAGCACTTGCGCTTGGGCGGCAGCATTCATTGCGACTTCACCTCTCGCTTAAGCCTTTCAACTAAGTCTTCAAACTCGTCAAACCCGTCTTTGATTTCCGCCTTGAATGCCTCGTAGACCTTCTTAGGCGCAACGCAGAGATAGACATTGACCTCTATGGCGGGAGAAATGACATATTGGCGGGTTAAGATAATGTGGGTTTCGGCGGGCAACTTAACCGTGTTGTTGACCGAGTAGAAAGCAAAGACTACATGCCCAAATGCGGTCATGAGTTTCCGTGCGCCAGCGGGCGGAAGTGGCTTCTTTGCTATAAGGCTGTTAAGGATATGCACCTTTGCGGTCACAGAGAATAGGTTGAATTGCAAGGTGAGCCAATGCTCGCTATCGCCTGAGAAGACAAACTCAGCGACGGCTTTGAGCAATTCTTCTTTGTTGCCCTTAAGCCACGCCTTAGCACAATTCAAAAGTTGCTTCACTTTCATGTCGCCTCACCAAACACACTTGCCACCCGCCCCACGAAATTTCTCTAACGCCTTGACGCAGACATACTTGGTCACTCTCTTGAGTTTCCGTATCACTTTTTCTGAAGCGGGTAAGGTTGTAGATTTCTAAGTCTGAAATCGTGCCCGATTTTGACACCATTTTGGGCGATTTCGCCCACATTTTGCCCGCCCCGAAATCTACAACCCTATCTAAGGTGTGTCAATTCTTTAAAATGCCCTTTTTCTAAAAATACCCCAAAGCGTGTAGTCTTGGTCATGACCAAGACTTAGACCTGTAGGGGTTTTTTGGGAAAAAGGGCTTCTAAGAGTTTGACACGGGTCGGGTAAAGTCGTAGATTTCAGGTCGGGTCGGTCGCAGGCGGATTTTATTCGGATAAATTCTACTTGGGCAGGGCTAAAAAGTAAAAGCAGGAGCGGGAGCGGTTAGACCCCCGCCCCTGCGGGCTTCTTTACGGGTCTACCTTAACCTACCTTCCTATCACACAATCTTAACCGCCGAAGGCTCGTCGTAAGGCACGCCAATGAAGTCAGCACGCATTGTAGTAACGAGAATGTCGGTCTGCTTGACAATATCCCGCTGTGTTTCAACCCTCAAGCCACGCCTGACACCAAGCAGGAAGGCTCGGCGGTTGAAGACCAAGGCGTGCACGGAAGCGGGCACAAAGGCGCTGACGACGACAGGCTTACCGTAAACCTTAGCCAATTCGCCCGTCACGATAGTCGCCTGTGCCCCATACTTGTCAACCGTGCTAACTTCTTCCCAACCGACCATTTCGGCAAATTTGGCGGGGTTGACGACAACGACGACTTCGTTAGGGTTGACGCCCAACTTGCCCATTTGAGCGCACGCTTGCTGAATGTGTTGCGCTGCGAAAGTGCCAATATCAAGCGAGTGAGCGCCCTTCAAAATCCCATTCCAAACCTTAAGCAGCGGGTCAGTGCTGGAAGTGTCGCCATTGAGGATAGCATTCTCGAGCGCCTCAGCAAAGGCTTGTGCCAACGCTGCTTGGAATTCGGGCATAATCGCCACAATGCTATCCTCGGTAACTTCGTCGGCGACTTCAACGCCCGCAGCCAATTTCTTAGCGTCGAGCGTCAAGCCCTGTGCGGAAGCGTTGCTGAGAGTGATAGAAGTTGCGGGCGCAACATAAACGACGCTAATCCCGCTGATAGACAGAGGGATTTTGTAGGTCTGGCTCGGCATGTCGACTTGAGGCAGCAATTGGGCAAGGCTCGGCTGCAAGCGAATGAGTTGCAGCACTCGGTTGGAGAATGTGGTCGGAATGTAGTTGACTAATTCGCTGCCAGTGACCGCCTTTGTGACTTCGACGAAGCGGCGCTCAAGCCAGCCCTCAGTGGGCAAGTGGCGCAACCGCCTAATCGAGGCAAAGACAGTGTAGGCGTCGGCAAGGTCTTGCCACTTAGCAATTTGCTCGTCGGTCGCCCGCATGAGCAGGAAGTTTTCAAACTTTTCCTGTGCGGTGTTACCCTCAACCTCAATGCGGGCTCGGGCGCTAACGCCCTTAGACAAAATTTCTTCGACATTGGCGACCCGCTCTTCGAGCGCCTTGACTAAGCGCTCGGTCGCCGCAACTTTGTCAGCAATGTTTGAAACGACATTAAGCGTCTTTTCGACTTCTTGCAGCACTTCCTTCATGCGGTTAACACCTCCTTAATCACTTGCACAACGCTTTTTCTAATTCTCGGCGCAATTGCTCAAGCGACCTACGGATGTAGGCGAGCGGGTTTTCCCACCCGCAAGCCTCAAGCAACTCCAATTCCTCAGGCGTGTAAGAGCGAAACTCGGGCGGCTCTTTATCCGCCTTGCGGTAATACTTCACAATCGCCCGATAAACTTTCTCTCTGTCTTCCTCGGGGATATCGACGCCGCCTCGAGCACCTAACAGCGCCGCCATGGCAGCGACAACGCCCCGCCAAATTGCGTAGGGTTTCCCGTCGATTACATCAACATGCGGGAGTTTGTAAGCGCCAAAGGTGTCGAGCCTCTCGTCGTCAGCCCAGAAAAACCGCTTAGCATAGCGGCGCTGCTTTTCCTTGTCTTGCAAATCCTCGTTAGTTTCTACGCCCACATACTTGCGCCACCTTTTCTCGCTTTCGTCAGCATTCCACTCTCGGTCGAAATCCTCGTAAAGCGGAAACTCAGCGTCATTGTCGGGCACAATGCCTTTCTTCACTAACTCCATGTCGCTATCACCCTCCTTTTGTATCAAGGCTTGCGGATTTGCTGGGAGTGTCACAATCGAAGTTTCAATCCACTCCCATTCCGCATAGGTGTTGCCTTCAATTCGCCTCGGAATGAAACCAATGCTAAGACCTCGCACAATACCTTCGTCGACAAGTTGCTTGATTTCCTGCGCAAACTGTGTGGAAGCGAAAACGAATTGCACCTTAATTGCGTCGTCGGAGATTTCGACATTGACGACTTTACCTATGGGGCGGTTAGGGTCGTGCTGCCAAAGGAGCACGGGGTTAGCGAGGTAGTCTTGCAGGTTAATGCAGCCTTTGGGGTTTACGATTTCGTTGAGCCTATCCTTCACTGCGGTCGTCGCCACGCCCGAGTAGATTTCCCCGCCGCTATCGGTTTCAATTTGCCTTGTGACCAAATAGAGCATATCTTTCATTCCCGCTCACCAAAGACACTTGCGCAAGTTGGTGGAGGCGGCGGGAGTTGCACCCGCTTCCGACGCCAGCCACTTTGGGCTTAGGCGTCGTCAACACTCCGTCGCCCCCACCTCAATCTACGGGCACTATAGTGCACCTGCAATTAATGACTTCTTCGGGTTGCCCTTCGGGGTCGCAAGGGAAACGAAGCCGTGCGCCCGACGGCAGCACGAAGTAGTCGTCTAAGTCAACAATGACGCCTTCCATGTCTCTGTGGCTATCCCTAACTCTTTCGTCGTGGGCGGTAACCCACATTTTGCGCTTAACGCCTACGGCACGGAGGCTTTCCTCGTAGCCCAAGTTAAGCGCCGCCGTCGTCTCGGTGCGGGCAATCCGCTCAGCACGCCAAGTTTCGAGGTCGCCCAAAACTTCTTCAACCGCACCGATTAGGTCGCTCCAACCGCCGCCCTCGGCTAAAGCGTCGCCAAGTCTGATTTTGAGCTGCTCCCATGTCGTCTCGGTAATCCAGCGAATTCGCCGCTTGAATGACATTAGGCGGGCTTTAACTTTGGCGTCATAAATCAACGGGTCGACTTCAACGCCAAACGCCTTAGGCGTGTCACGGAGAATGTCTTCTAAGACGGGCAACAAGATTTTTGCCAATTCTTCGGCTTCTTCGTCGAGGTTGAAAAGGAAGTCAACGATATCCTTGCGGAAATAGGCATTAAGGTCGGATTTAAGACGGCGGCGCAACGATTGGGCGTAATCCTTGACCGCCTCACGCACAAGGCGCTCGTATCTATCGTGCAGCCGCAGGAATTTGAGCCACATTTCTTTGTAGGTGCGGGGAATTCGCTTCGTAACAACGACTAACTCGTCGCACTCCTTAGTTTGTTGCTGCGGCTTTTGTTGAGCGATAGGCACGATATTAAGGTTGCCCCACCAAGCGTCGCCCCACGGAAGCGGGTCTTGGAAGCCTAAAGTTTCACGGGCTTCGTTGATTGTGATAATGCCCCTGTCAACGAGATTACCCAACGAATTAGCGACCTCGGCGATATTCTCCTTCAGGGCTTCAACTTGGCTAAGGTCGTAAGCGCACCAAAGTTGCGGGTTGACTTTGGGGAAAAACTGCGTGTTGAGCGTTTCCTCAATCAGCCTAAGGAGCGGGATTATGGTTTCCCGCCAGAAAATCTTGGTTTGCTCTCGTGCGTTGGCGTAGTTGGCATACTCGTAAATCCCGACGACGGCGGGCGGCACATTCAAGCAGGCTAAGATTTCTTCACGCAGAATTCGTCGCATTTCAACTAAGTCGCCCGCCTTGAAGGAAGTGTCAATCGTTTTAGTCTCATAATCCGAGCCCTCGAGCAATAGCCACTTAAACCGTTGACCTCGCCCGTGGCGGCTCTGAATGCGCTCGATAATGCGCTGTTTCGTCGCTTCGGGCAACGAAGACTTGGTGATTAGGATTGTCAACGGTTGTGCGCCGTGAAACAGGTATTCCGCTAACAGGCGGTCGCATTCGTTGATTAGCGTGACTGCGTTTTGAATGGAGTAAAGGAGCGATAAACCTTGCGCCCTCGGGTCAGTCGGGTCGGGCAACTTGAAGTGCACTATGTCGTCAACCGACACGGTCACAACTTTGTCGGCGGTCATAATTTGGGCTTCCTTGCCGTCAACGGTGAAACTAATGCTGCTTGGGTGAATGTAGTCAAGCCCGAGAAACCGTCGCCCGACTTTGCGGATAAGCCAGTAGGAGTTTCCGAAGACAATCAAGTCGGTTGCGGTCGTGGCGGTAAAGTCGTTGTTGCTCATTCCGACGGCGACCGATTTGGCTAAGTGCCCAAAGTTTGGGTCGTCTTCGTTTAACTCAAATTCGCCGTTGTAGACTAAGAGTGGCACGGAAGCGGCTGAGTTGCTAATGCGGCTTAAGGCAGCCCGCACGATAGGGTTGCGGATAATGTCGGCTAAGGGGCTCGTCGGCATGCTCGTCTCGACGAAGTAAACCTCTCCCGCAGCGTCTCGGTAAAGCCACTTTTGCACCAACTCACGCAGTTTCTTCAGCATGTCAATCACCAACAACACTTGCGCCCCGCTAAGTGAGTTTGGTGATTGGCGAATGAGCGAGCGAGCGAAATTGTTTGTGCTGATTTATGCAATTACCGCTATTGTGTTGCTTGAAGCGATAGCGCTGTGGAAGGGCATAGACGGCGTGGCGCTGTCGGCGACTATAGCGGCTATCGCTTTATTAGCCCCGTCGCCGCTCAAGTTTTTGCAGGTGGGCAACATTAAGGTTGAAAAGTTGGGCAAGGGTAACGGAGACGACAGCGGCGAGGCGGGGAGGTGAGGGGTATGGCTGCTAAGCGGCAGGTTAGGGTTGAAGCCCCCGCAATCGATTTCTCCCGCTACCGCAGCATAGCCGATTTCGCCGAAGATTGCTTGTTTGTGTTTGAAAACAACCGCAAGCAGCGGATTAAGTTGACGCCATATCAGCGGCGCTGGCTGCGTGAAGTTGAAGACCCCCGCTGGAAGGTTGTTGTGATTTGCGTGCCTAAGCGGGTCGGTAAGTCGCTTTTCAGCGCAATCGTGGCGGTCTATTGGGCGCTGGCACGAATGGGCGCTACGGTCGTTGTCTTGAGCACTTCCGAGAAACACGCAAGTAGCGTGACCTTCAAGTATGTGCGCCAGTTTTGTCGGGTTAGCGACCAAGTCGCCGCTGAAGTTGCTACGCTGGCGCAAAACAAGGTCGAGTTTCGCAACGGAAGCGTGATTAGAGCCGTGCCATGCACGGTTGAAGCGGTTGCGGGAATTGCGACCGATTTGCTCATAATCGACGAGTTGGCGCTGATTGACGACGAAGAAGTTGTGCAAATCGCTATGAGCCAAACTGAGAAAGAAGACGCTAAAGTGCTGATAACCTCGACCGCCTCGGAGCACGGGCACTTGCTCCATAGGCTCTATTTGAAGCACATTAACGGGGAAGCCGAGAAAGAGCGGTTGCGGTTTATCTATCACGGGGCGGAAATCTATGCTGAGCACCCGTTTATCACGCCCGAGTGGCTCGAGGAAAGGCGGCGGCAAATGCCTGAGTTTCTGTTTCGGCAGTATCACCTTAATGAGTGGGGCGTTGCGGGCGAAAAGGTCTTCAAGCCCGAGTTGGTCGAAGCGGCGGTTAGAGACTATCCGCTGCCGCTGCCAATCGAGCGGATTGAGGAAGTGTTGGGCGAGAAAGTTGTGGGCTTTGTGTTTACCGCTGCGATTGACCGAGCGTTGCCTATGAGTAAGCACGGCGACCGCACGGTCGGCTGCGTCGTGGCTAATTGTTTGACTGAGGGCGGCAAGGAAAAGTTAGTCGTCGTCGACTTAAAGGTTTTCCCGACGGGCGTCGCCGAAGAAATTAAAGCGTGGCTAATGCAAGTTGCCAGCCAATATTCGCTAACGAGCGTCGTGCTTGAAACCTATCAGGCTTATGACTTATATGCTTGGTGCAAGCAGCGTGGGTTGCCCGCAAAGTTAGAGCACGCTACGAGAGAAGCCCAACTCGCTGCGTTTCCCGTGCTGATTATGGCGTTTGAGCAAGGCAAGATTATCATTCCCCGCCACGAATTGCTGATTGATGAATTGCTTGCGTTGGAGCGCACTAACGGCGGAAAGTTTAAGGCAGGGCAAGGCAAACACGACGATACCGTTTTCGCTCTCCTTTGGGCGGTCTACGAGGCAATCAAGTTTTCCCCGTCTCGGGCGGATATCACGATTATTTGAAAACTGGCGGCAAAAACCGCAATTTTCGACTTGACAGCCCCGCAACTTTGCGACACAGTGAAATGTGGTTGGCGGTGTAGGAAGGTTAGGAAAACGGCGGGTTTTTGGCTGATTTTGGGCTATTTTTCTTCAACCTTCACCGCCAAATGCCTGTTGTAGTTGCCCAGTGAGCCAAGAAGCCCGCAAGGGGCGGGACAAAACATGTGACGGCAAAACGGAGGAGCGTGACATTCAACCCGACAAAGGCTATTTCCATCGGG
>Ga0326760_1001174_pt1 | contig 11908 bp, 12 predicted proteins | sample GCREP_S_FD_207668 | JGI IMG/M metagenome (GOLD analysis project Ga0326760, IMG submission 207668) | Hot spring sediment microbial communities from Geyser Creek Basin, Yellowstone National Park, WY, United States - GCR.EP_S | ecosystem: Environmental > Aquatic > Thermal springs > Near-boiling...
CGGGGGAACCCCGAGGCAAGAACAAAGCACTTAGAACTATCCACAGGTATTCACAGTTAATTGCCTCGGGGGAAACCCTACTGCATAAGGCAGTCCCAGGAGGCCGTCGAGCTACTACTTAAGGCAGTCCTCCGCCTAGTCGGTGTGGAGCCACCTAGGTGGCACGACGTAGGTCCCGTACTCGTAGAGCTCTCGGATAGGTTCCCGCAGTGGTTTAGGGAGAGGATCCCGGAGCTAGCCGCGATCTCCAGGTGGCTTAGGAGGGAGGGGGAGCCGTCGATGTACGGTGATGAGGAGCTAGGCCTACCCCCCACGAGGTTGTACACGGAGCCGTACGCTAGGAAGGCCCTGGAGGGGGCTAGACTAGTCTACGAGCAGGTTAAAAAGCTCTTAGAGGAGTTCCTTAGGGCTAGGGGGCTAACCCCTAGAAGACCTCCGGGGCCCTCCACTCGCCCCAGACCTCCCTTAGGACCCCGCTGATCTCGCCTACCGTAGCACCGACCTTAACGGCCTCGTAGATCGGTGTGAAGATGTTCACGTCCTCCCTCTCGGCAGCCCTCCTAACCCTGTCTAGGGCGTCCCTAACCTTGATCTGGTCCCTGCTCTCCCTGAACTTCCTCAGCCTGGTGACCACCCTCTCCCTAGCGGCTGGGTCTACCTTGAGTATCTTCACCTTAGGTACCTCGGGCTCTACGAATATGTTTACGCCGACTACGGGTACCTCACCCCTCTCTACCTTGAGCTGCCACTCGTAGGCGGCCCTAGCTATCTCCCTCTGCGGGTAGCCGAGCTTTACAGCCCTCAGCATACCACCCATACGCTCTACCTCGTCTATGTACTTCCAAGCCCTCTCCTCGATCTGGTCTGTCAGCCACTCGATGTAGTAGGCACCGCCCAGTGGGTCTACGGTATCCACGACGCCGGACTCGTATAGTATCACCTGCTGGACCCTAACCGACAGCTTCACGGACTCCTCAGTGGGTAGGCAGAGGGCCTCGTCGTAGGAGTTTACGTGGAGTGACTGGGTACCGCCTAGTACAGCCGCGAGGGCCTGGATCGTGGTCCTTATTATGTTGACCATGGGCTGCTGAGCCGTTAGTAGGACCCCGGCTGTTTGTGTGTGGAACCTCAGCATCATGGACCTCGGGTCCTTAGCCCCGAACATGTCCCTCATTATCCTAGCCCACATCCTCCTAGCCGCCCTAAACTTCGCTACCTGCTCGAATAGGTTCGTCCTAGCTGCGAAGAAGAACGACAGCCTCGGTGCGAACGTATCTACCGGTACCCTACCCCTCTCCATAACCCACCTAACGTACTCTATGGCGTCCGCTAGGGTGAATGCTACCTCCATAGCCGGGGTAGCTCCGGCCTCCTCCATGTGGTAGCCGCTTATACTTATGGAGTTCCACTTAGGCATCTCCTTAGCTGCGAAGAGTATCAGGTCCACCGAGTACCTCATCGACGGCTCTGGTGGGTATATGTAGTTGTTCCTAGCTACGTACTCCTTCAGTATATCGTTCTGGACCGTCCCGTCTAGTACCGCCCTCGGGATCCCCCTGGACTCAGCGACGGCTATGTACATAGAGAGTACCTCTATAGCCGTGGCGTTTATAGTCATCGAGGTCGATATCCTGTCCATGGGTATGTCCCTGAATACTATGTCCATCTCCTGCACCGACGGCATGGAGACCCCGACCTTACCGACCTCGTACCAGGCTAGCGGGTGGTCCGGGTCGTAGCCTAACTGGGTCGGTAGGTCGAAGGCCATGCTGAGCCCCGTCTGACCTATACTGAGTAGGTACCTGTACCTCTCGTTAGTATCCTCAGCCGAGCCGTAGCCAGCGTACTGCCTTATAGTCCACGGCCTACCCCTGTACATCGTTGGGTAGACTCCGCGGGTGAAGGGGTAGGCCCCCGGGAAGCCCAGCTTCTCTAGGTAGTCCCAGCCCTCTAGGTCTAGCGGGGTGTAGAGCCTCCTTACCTCAATACCCTCCTCAGTTGTGAACGCCTTCCTCCTCTCAGGTGCTCTCCTCAATATGGGCTCCAGTACCTCCCTCTCCCACTCCAGTAGCCTCTCCCTAACCCTCTCCGAGCTACTCACTCCCCTCCCTCCTAGTTAGTATCTCCAGTAGGACCCCGAAGGCGCTCTTCGGGTGTACGAAGTTTATCCTCCTAGTACCCCCGGATACGTCCCTGGGCTTATCGTAGGTTAGGGTAACGCCCCTAGCCTTAAGCTCCTCTGTCTTAGCGTCGACGTCGTCTACGTGGATAGCTATGTGGTGTACCCCCTCACTCCTCCTCTCTATGAACTTACTGACAGCTGACTCCGGGTCCGTACCCTGCAGGAGCTCTATGTGGACGCCCCCCACCTTGAATATAGCTACCCTAACCCTCTCCTCAGGTACCTCCTCAACTCTCTCCAACTCTAGACCCAGTACGTCCCTGTAGAACCTGATAGCCGCGTCTAGGTCCTTAACAGCTATACCTATGTGATCCAACCTCACAGTCACGCAGACTCACCAACGGCCTTCCTAAAAGCCTCAACAATCTTAGATAGGGGTATCCCCGGTAGGAAGACCTCGTAGACCCCCACCTCCTTCAGCTTACCGACGTCCTCGGGGGGTATGACCCCACCGACTAGTATAGGTACCTTAAGCCCCCTCTCCCTAGCTACCCTAATGAGGTCTGAGACCAGCTCCTCATGGCTTCCCGAAAGTATTGAGACTCCCACAGCCTCGACATCCTCCTCCAGGGCTACTCTAACAACGTTCTCCGGTGACTGGTGGACCCCTAGGTAGACTACCCTAAAGCCAGCATCCCTGAGGGCCATGGCTATTACCTTAGCCCCCCTATCGTGCCCGTCGAGACCTAGCTTAGCTATTAGTACCTTCCTCCTTGAGGTACCCTCCCAGCTCATCTCATCACCAAGGTTCCCTCGTTTCAATCGATTTAAGAGCTAGGCTGTTACATCTAAGTAAACCTAAGTAAGGGGAGTGTTCTAAGCATACTTAAAACCCGGTAAACTATTTGCGAAGGCTAATTAACACGGAGGAGGTGGCCGAAGAGCTTAGGGCATATACTGCACTTAGCTGGGTCTACGCCGAGGTACCTCAGGTGGTAGCTGCAGAGGAGCCTTGAGGCAGCCGCCTTCAGGGCTATCCTGAGGAGTTCCTCCTCTACTGCGTACTGGTCTAGGCTACCGCTTGCCACACCCTCAGCCAGCCTCCTCAGCCACGTATCTACGGTCGGTAGTTTAGAGACTTCTAGGGTAGCCCCCCTCTCGCAGCTTAGGTACCTACTAACAGCTGAGGGGCTTAAACCCAGCTTCCTAGCTACCTCCACCCTACTTAACCTAAGCTCCTGGTGGAGTAGCTCGACCAACCTCCTCCTTAGTGAGGGTATGACGTACCTGTAGCCTAGCTCTAGGACTGAGGACACCTAGAGCACCAGGACCCTCTTCATAACCTCCTCCGGGTTTCTGACCACCTCGGTTAGGTCCTCGACTACCTCTAGGGTACCCAGGTACCTCCCATCCCTACCCCTAACCGGGGCCACTACGACCCTCAGGATCCTATCGCCCTGCCTAGTCCAGTACTCCCTGTACTCTACCTCACCCCTCTTCAACCTCTCAACTACGTTCTTCACCATAGCCTCAAGCCTAGGTGGGTGGCAGAAGAGGAGTCTACGGCCTAGTATTGTCTTAGACCTAGCGAACCCCTTCAGGAGCCTACTCCTACTGTAGAACCTCACCCTATCGTTCTCGTCGGCGTAGGTGATCTCCAGGGGTAGGGAGCTCAGTATAGCCTCGAACTCCTCGGGCTTTAGGAAGCCTGTGGAGAGCTCTAGGTCCCCCTCCTTCCTAACGCTGTAGGTATCGTGTTCTAGTCTAGCTAGTGCGAGCTGTCTAAACTCAGGTGGTAGTCTCTCCAGAACCTCCCTACCGATCTCGGGGGATACCTCGTACGGTAGGACGGGCCTCGCCGACGGTACCCACTCCACGTCGACCGGTACTAGGTAGCCGAACTCCCTAGCTATCTCAGCTATAGCAGCCCACTCACCCTCGGTGAATAGGGCCCACACAGCTGGGAAGAGTACCCTGTTCTCCCTGAAGACCAGCTCAGCAACCTCCCTAGATATCTCGAGGGCCCTCCTAGCAACCTCCCTAGACGTCTGATCGTCTACAGCCTTCTCAGCTAGCTGTATAGCCTCCCTAATCTTCACCACAACCTGGTCCTCACGACCCCAGAGAACCCTCGGGACGGCTACTATCCCCCTCCTCTCCAGGTACGGGAAGATCAGCATCTGCACCTTCCTGTAGTGGAGCCTGATCGACCTAAGGTCGTGGAGCACCCTCCTAAGCTGCTCGAATACCTCACGCTCCACCCTAGGCGACCCGAGTACAGCCGAGGCGTAGAGCCCCAGGACCTCAGCTAGCTTCGATATGAGCTCGTTCTCCCTGATGAGTAGGTCCAGGGGGTGGCCCCTGGGGACACCGCTCAGCTCCCTAGAGGCTAGGTACTCCCCGAATAGCTGGACGTGTAGATCGCATAGTTTAAGGATCTCACCTACCGGAACCCCCTCCCTAACTAACTGCTGCTCTATGAGTACTATCTCAGCAGGACTTACCTCAGATAGGACCTCCCTAAACCTAGTACTAAGCTCCTCAGGCCTAGTCCCCTCATGGATAGCCCTAAGTAGGGACTTAACCAACTCAACCTTGTGCCCACCTATGTTTGACACGTGTCACACCAAGATATTAAAGCTACTGGAGTTTATAAGCCTAACTAACGTAGCTAGTAGCCTAGCAACCGGAAACCCGCCCTCTATGCGGGGAGGGATCAGCTGAGGTAGGAAGTACCCGAAGGTGCTAAGACCCTGGCCCGGGTCCTCTAGGGAAACACCTAAGCTTAGACAGCCATTCCGAGGAGCTTAGGCAGCCAGAGGGATAGCTCGGGTACGTAGACTACGGCTATGTAGAGTACTATGTAGAGAGCTATGAAGTACGTCATACCCCTCAGTATCTCCTCAATCCTAATCTTCAGGGAGTCCGAGACTACGAAGACCCCGGCACCGACTGGTGGCGTAGCCGTCCCCAGTAGCACCCCAAAGAGGAAGAGCGCGTTGATGTGGTAGGGGCTTATACCGTAGGGGGCGAAGGCGCTTATCACTACCGAGCCCCAGGCTATTGCCAGGACTATCACGTCGAAGAACATACCTAGGACCGCCAGTATTAGGGCCAGTACTGTTAGGGAGGCGTACGGGCTGTACTGCCTGGATAGGCCGACGAAGAACTGGAGTAGCGAGTTGTTGATACCGGTTAGGGACCAGGTGTAGTTGAGTATGTAGGAGGTGGCTATCATTAGCATAACTACGGCCGTAGACCTCCCGGACTCTATCACTATGTGTAGGACTAGCCTCGGGCTCAGCCTCCTGTACAGTAGTGCTACTAGGAAGGCACCTAGAGCCCCCAGGGCACCTGCCTCAGTAACCGAGAACACCCCGAGGTATATACCTACTAGTACAGCCAGGGGTACCGCCAGTAGGGGTAGGGCCCTAGCTACCCTGATAACCACATCGCGCCTGGTGTACCTCCTCTCAATACCTCCGTAGCCCCTCAAGTAGGAGGTTAGTACGATCAGCACCACCAGAGCAGCTAGGACTACTATACCCAGGGCCGCCCCAACCATGAACATGGTGAGTACCGAGGTACCCGTAGACGTAGCTATAACTATAGCCGGGATACTAGGCGGTATGAAGGCCCCCAGGGGGGCTGATGACGTTAGTACAGCTGCTGTGTACTCCTTGGGGTACCCCCTACGCTCCATCTCCGGACCCATGATCTTGGAGAACGCGGCTGCGGTAGCCGCTACAGCCCCGGTTAGCAGACCGAAGAACGCGCAGCCTACGGCGGTCACCACCCCAAGCCCTCCCCTAATCCTACCTACGAGGGGCTCTAGAGCGTCTACTATTACGGTAGTGAGCCCGGTCTTCTCGAAGACTGTCCCCATTAGTATGAAGAGGAAGACCCCTAGTAGGGGGAAGGACTGCAGCGGTATCATCATAGCCGTAACTGCTGCTGTAAGGCTCTTGCCGTAGGCTACTAGGAATAGCATACTGGTTATACCTATGGAGAACGTTACCGGAACACCTAGGAGTATCAGTAGTAGCAGTATGGCTATGAAGACTATGGCTACTGCCCACGTAGGTAGGGAGGCTAGTAGGAGGGCTAGCTGCTCGAACACCATAGTGACCACCTACCTCAGGAAGAGCCTGACCAACTTCATCACGTAGCGCACCGCCATGAAGGTGAAGCCTACTACCATAGCTCCGTAGAAGTAGGCCATGGGTAGCCTCATGGTCGCCGTCCTCTGGAGTAGGAATATCCTAGAGTACTGGAGGGTCTGGTAGAGTATGAGCACCACGTAGGCTAGGGAGACCAGGTATAGGGCCGCGGCGTACCTAGCCCCGAACCTCCCCCTGATTAGCGTAACGTTCGGGTGGTCCCCGCCTCGTAGTACGTAGCTACTACCTAGGAACACCAGCCACGTGTACATCAACCACGATAGCTCAGCCTCCTCCGGGAAGGAGCCGTGTAGGAGGTACCTAACTATAGCCCCGTAGAACAGTGCGGAAACTATCGCAACACCCGTCACCAGGATCACCGAGATCTCAACAGCTGAGAGGGCCCTATCCAGGACCTTGAGGACCCTAGATACCGTACCGCGGGTGGTCAACCTACGGTCCACCCCCGATACCCCGTAGTAACCGCGGGAGGGGATTTATGTGTAGGTAAAAACCGTGTTAACCTACGGAGGCCCTGTAGTTCCTAAGCCACTCGAGGGCTCCGGGGGGTATCTTATCCAGGTTCTTGTTTATGAACTCCCTCTCCAGGAGGTCGAAGATCGGCTTGGTGTCTACGTATATTATCCTAGCACCGCGCTGGATCAGGTACTGTATACCTATTACCTGCTCAACGAAGAGGCCCCAGGCGTTCTTCTCCTTGGAAGTCTCCCTAGCTGCCTCGATTATTATCTGCCTGATGTCCGCCGGTAGCTTGTCTAGGAGCTGCTTACTGGCGACTACGAAGTGCCACGCGTAGGCCCAGGGTATTATAGCTATGTTGGGGGCTACCTCGTAGAACCTCATGGCTATTATAGCCGCCACCTCGTTCTCCATAGCGTCTATGGCCTTAGTCTGCAGTAGTGTGTAGCACTCAGCGTAGGGTAGGGTCTGCGGGTTGGCACCTAAGACCTTGGCAGCCTCGACGAAGACCGGGGAGGCCATTACGCGTAGCTTAAGACCCTTGAAGCTATCCAGGGAGGTTATGGGCTTCTCAGGTATTGAGAGGAAGTACCTGGCCCCTCCAACGGTTATACCGAGTACGACCCACCCGAAGGGCTGGAGGACCTCGTTACTGTAGTTCAGCAGCCAGTCGGACTCGGCGAAGGCCTGGGCCTCCTCAGTACTCCTGAAGAGACCCGGGAAGCTTAGGAAGTTCAGCTTATCGGTATACGCGGCGAAGCGGGATACCTCTATGGTGGCCATGAAGAGCTGGCCGGTAGCCATTAGCTCTAGGTACTGAGCCTGGTCGCCGAGCTCACCACCTGGGTGTAGGACTATCCTAACGCGTCCACCGGTCCTAGCCTCGACCTTCTCCTTGAACCTGTAGAAGAAGTACGTGTGGGTATCGTACTCGCTGGGGGCTGTGATCCACGCAACGTGTAGCTCGTACTGTGGGGTGGTAGTAGCTGGCTGGGCCACTGTCACGGTCCTCGGTACTGTAGTTGGTACGGTAGTCGCCACCGTAACTGTCTGAACACCCGCGCCCGTAGCCACCGTTACGGTCCTCGTAACCGTAGTTGCCGTGGCACTCGAGGACCCGGCGAAGTACCCCACGACGCCGGCTATTATAGCTAGTACTACGGCTATAGCTATCGGTGCGGTAGACCTACCCGACTGGCTCACTACGTAACCACCGCGTAGCCCTAGCTAGGGCGGGTTATATAGCGAACGTGGAACACGTTCCATATACCGCTTTTAGACCTGGGTAGCGAAGGGTGCGTGAGTAGGTTGTGGGGTGATGTAGCTGAGGTTACTGGTAACGGGTGGGGGAGGGTTCATAGGTAGGTTCGTAGTCGGGGATCTCGTCAAGAGGGGGCACGAGGTTGTGGTAGTCGATAGGGTACCCTCACCCTTTGTCGAGCACCCGCGTATAGTCTACTACGTCGCGGATATAACCAACGTCCACCAGATGAACGCCATCCTAGCTAAGCACAGGCCGGACGCTGTAGTACACCTAGCGGCACTGCTTGCGGATACCTGCGAGCAGGACCCGGTGTCGGCAACTAGGGTTAACATAGTCGCTACCCAGGACCTCATAGAGCTCAGCATAACCCACGGGGTTAGGAGGTTCGTCTTCATGAGCTCAGCGTCGGTGTACCACCCGCAGACACCCGAGCCAGTTAGGGAGGAGGACGCGGGTAGACCGGTCTCCTACTACGGGGTCACCAAGTACAGCGGGGAGCTGATAGGCCTGTGGTACTGGAGTAAGGGGCTGATAGACTTCAGGATCCTCAGACCTACCGTAGTCTTCGGCCCGGGTAGGTTTAGGGGGCCCTCAGCCGAGTACTCGAGCCTGCTAGTCGAGGCAGCGCTACGCGGTGAGAGGGCGGTCATAAAGAACCCGGAGGATAGGGTGAACTACATATACGTAAGGGACGTATCCAGTGCCCTAGTAGCACTAGTGGAGGCTGAGAAGGTTAGCTACAGGGCCTACAACGCCGCCGGGTTTGTCTGCAGGGTCCTGGAGTTCGCGGAGTTGATTAGGAAGCTCGTACCAAGCTTCCAGTACGAGATTAGGCCGGCCGAGGCCGTTAGGTACGCTGCGGTAATAGACGACAGTAGGCTGAGGCGGGAGTTCGGGTGGAGGCCTGTCTACACCTACGAGAAGGCTATCGAGGACTACGTCGAGACCGCTAGGAGGGGTGAGGAACTCTTTAGGATATACTAGGGGTGGTGGGGTTGGGTATAACCCTAAGCGGTCGGGTAGCCCTCGTCACCGGTGGTGGTAGGGGTATAGGTAGGGAGATAGCCCTAAGGCTAGCCGACCACGGGGCCCACGTAGCTATAGTAGACTTAGATAGGGAGGTCCTTACCGAAGTAGTTAGGGAGTTGGAGAGCCGCGGGGTTAGGTCCCTAGGTCTAGCAGCTGACGTAACCAAGAGGGCTGAGGTGGAGGAGGTAGTAGGTAGGGTGGTCGAGAGCTTCGGTAGGGTAGACATACTCGTGAATAACGTGGGTGCGTACCCCAGGAAGCCGTTCCTGGAGATGGGGGACGAGGAGTGGCGCAGGATCATCGACCTGAATCTGAACAGCGTGTTCTACGTAACTAGGGCGGTCGCCCCGCACATGGTTAGGCAGAGGTATGGTAGGATAGTCAACATATCGTCCATTACGGGGCTCTACCACGGGGTCCCCGGTCTGGTACACTACGGCGCCGCTAAGGCGGGGGTAGTGGGGCTGACGAGGTGCCTAGCCGCGGAGCTAGCCCCCTACAACATAACCGTCAACGCGGTAGCCCCAGGACCCATCCTAACACCGGGGGTGCAGTCGATATGGTCTCCGGAGGATATAAGGCTCCAGGAGCTGGTAAACCCCATTAAGAGGTTCGGCCTACCGAGGGACGTAGCCAACCTGGTGGTCTTCCTAGCGAGCGACTACGCCGAGTTCATAACCGGCCAGGTCTTCGTAGTCGACGGCGGGCTTACCTTCGTAAACCCGAGGCTAGTTGTCAAGGAGGTCCTAGCCCTCAAGGAGAGGGGCCAGCTCTAGGCCCTACGCAGCGGTAGCACGTTTTAACCTCCCTCCACACTCCCCCTAGCTACCTACCCTCTCGAGCCTAGCTATGAAGAAGCCGTCGCTTAGGTGGGTGTGGGGGAACATCCTGCAGACGGAGTTGGACACCGGGTACCCCCGGTAGCCCGGGGAGCAGAGCCTGGCGAGCCTGTGGGGGGCTACCCTGAGGTTCGTGGAGGCCTTGAGTACCTCGGTCACGACCTCCTCGCCCTCCTCCGGGAGTATAGAGCACACGGAGTAGACGACTACGTCCGATAGCTGTAGGGCCTTAGTCAGCAGCCTAAGCTGGGTACCTCTGTAGTACTCGACCTTCCCCGGGGTTAGCGTAGCCTTAACCCCCGGGTCCTTACCTATAGCCCCGGAGTTACTGCACGGTGCGTCTAGGAGTACCTTATCCACGGACCTGGCGTTTATGTACGTCGAGTCGGCTAGCACTAGGTTCACCGAGGTCTCGGGGACCCCCATCCTCCTCAGTAGGTGCTTGGCCGCCAGGAGTCTCCTAAGGCTTACGTCTACGGCTACTACCCTGACCTCACCACCTGATAGCATCGATATCAGGGACGTCTTGAGTCCTGGGGCCGCACACATGTCGAGTACCACGTCCCCGGGTCTAATGTCGAGGTACTCAACAGCTACGGCCGAGGCTACGTCCTGGGGTACGGCCCTGAACTCCCTGACAGCCCTTAGGAGCCTCACTGGCTTGGGGCTACGAACCACCCTAACCATGTAGGGTAGCTCCCTGTGGACCTCGACCTCGACACCCTCACTCTCCAACTCCCTAATGACCCCCTCCTCGCTACCGCGGAAGGTGTTTACGCGTAGCCACCAGGACCTCTCCTCAAAGGCCCTGAAGACCCTCTCAGCCTCCACCGCACCGAGTAGGGAGGATACTCTCTCGTAGAGCCACCTGGGGGTCGACAGCCTGCAGTAGGGCTCCTCGAGGTCCGGTAGGGGCCCACCGAGCCACAGCCTAGCCAGCCTCCTGTAGCTAACCCTCCTACCACCTAGGTAGCAGAGGAGCTTAACGTAGTCGGAGACGAACCTCCTACACAGCTGGTAGAGCCTCTCACGCTCCTCCAACCCCCTAGCACAGCGCCCACCGCAAACCCTCTTAAAGGCTACGTCTAGGGATACCCTCCTCTCAACTACCTCGTAGAGGACCCTAGCTAGGAGGTCCACCTCGCGGGGTCTCAAAACGGCTCGGTACCCCGGGGCTAGCCGATCTTCAGGTATACACCGCGCCCGAGCTCGTAGTCCCAGGACTGCGGTACCCCGGTAACTACCCTCTCGACGTTGTGTAGGTACCTCACGTCGTCGGCGACCCCCGCGAGCTCCTCGGGTAGGTAGAGGGTCCCTCTAACGGGCTCGCTGAGCCTCACACCCCTCTCCTTCTTCCACTTCCAGATAGCTGAGTTGACCTCGACCACCCTCTCCATGAGCTCAGGCCTACCCTCGGTGTACGTGAGCTCCTCCTCGGTAACCCTCTCCCTAGCTACGGTCCTACCCTCCATGGCCCTCCATACGTAGTCGGTTACGAAGGGCATTACGGGCGACAGCAGCTTCACGCCCAGCCTGAGGACCCTGTACATGGTGTACACAGCCCCGGCTACCTCAGCATCGGGGAAGGGCGCCTTCCTGTAGACCCTGGGCTTGACCATCTCGAGGTAGTTTGAGGCGAAGACGTCCCAGAGTAGGCTGTAGAGCTTCAGGGTCGGCTCGAAGACGTCGAGCTTCCTGTAGCCGTCCACGACCTCCCTACCGACCCTGGTGGCGTAGGCTAGCATGGCCCTATCCAGCTCCCTAAGGGCTACCGGGCCCCTGGGCTCCTCGAAGGATGTTACGAACCTAGCTATGTTCACCAGCTTAGTGCAGAACAGTAGCCCGGTCTTAACGGTAGCCTCGGACCACCTGTAGTCGCTACCCAGTCTACTGGCTACGGCCGACCAGTACCTGAAGGCGTCGGCACCGTACCTCTCCAGGTAGGGCTCCGGATATATGACGTTACCTAGGGACTTGTGCATGGCCCTACCCTTCTCGTCGAGGCCCATACCGG